>Ga0209390_10004372_pt1 | contig 21340 bp, 13 predicted proteins | sample BON01_FD_187212 | JGI IMG/M metagenome (GOLD analysis project Ga0209390, IMG submission 187212) | Freshwater microbial communities from Lake Bonney liftoff mats and glacier meltwater in Antarctica - BON-01 (SPAdes) (version 2) | ecosystem: Environmental > Aquatic > Freshwater > Ice > Glacier... | reverse complement strand
ATATATATAGATATAGATATAGATATATATGGTTATATATAACTCCGTTCGCCTCTTAGGTGCTCTGCGCAGAGTTTCTCGAGTCCGAGTTCGGCGTCGCCGTCCAGATCAACATCGGCGCCGCAATGCAGCGGCTACGCGAGCACGGACTCGTCGTCGCGCGCCCGGGCGGCGAGGTGCGCAATGGGCAGGCCCTAGTTTGCCTTTCTAATCAGTAAAAATCGTCGCGACCAGACGTTGACCATTTGTTTGCAAAATGGCGAATAACCGCCCGCCATGCGGCGGCTACGCGAGCACGGCCTAGTCGTCGCGCGCGCGGGCGGCGAGGTGCGCAGTTTAGCCCTTACAAGTTATTCTTTTGCTAAAAGAATTTTGTGCACGAATCAATCCTTCTTTTATTGCCCCCGCCCGCCTGCTTTGCCCACACGATTGCAATACTATTGCTCGGATAGTGCGCAATATACGTCCCCCACCCGACCCCCCCTTCGTCTGCCATTCACCATACATTATTTGTAAGGGAAATATCGTGTAAAGGCCAATACCCAATGAGCAGGCCCTAGTTTGCCTTTCTAATTAGTAAACATCGACGCGAGCAGATGTTGACCGTTTGTTTGCAAAATGGCGAATCACCGTTTTGGGGGGTTAACCCGAGCGCGCGGGCGGCGAGGTGCGCAACAAGGACCGGTCTAGTCGCGCTAAAAGAACATTCGAGCCTACGGAGCGACTCGCCTCTACACACATTCACACAAGCTTCCAGCACTGACAGCACTCGCTCAACACATCACACACGCACCACAGCGGCATCGATGAAAAGAGCGACGGAAAAGTTTGTCTTACCGGGTTCACCCAGCCCAATGAGCAGGCCCTAGTTTCAATGTAACAAAATTCCATGGCTAACGTAAGGGAGGGTGTACAAAGGCCGTTATCATTGAAGGCGGCTGGATGGCTAAATACGTTAGGGTTATTAAACGGTTTATTCGCCATTTTGCAATGCAATGTACACCCTCTGCTCGCGTCGTCAATTTCTCTATGAGCAGGCCCTAGTTTTCCTTTCCAATAAGTAAATATCGACGCGAGCATAAGTTGACCATTAGTTTGCAAAATGGCTATAAACCGTTTTTTCTCTACTTGTGTTGGCCTAATTTATTTAGCCATTTAGCCGCCTTCAATTATAACGGCCATTCGTCAACGTCCCTCCACGTGAGCCGTTGAGTTATTTTACAGTGAAACTAGGGCCTGCTCATAACGACCGGTCTCTCACCGCCGCGTCCCTGAACTACTCGGCGTCGTTTACATTTCGCCCATTCTGGAAGCCGCGCGAGCTTTGAATTTTTTTAACTTTTGCGCTGTATAAGTACGTCGGCCGCTTTCTATTTACGTCCGACCCCCTACCACCTTTTCTAGTAGACGCGCCTGCACACTACTCAAACGCTGCCTCTGCTCCACATTCCATTATATACACCTTAGCGAGGATGCCCCAGCGCTGGGCGTGCGCTGTGCGAAGTGCAGCGCGCCGTGCTTGTAATGAGTCGGTCAACACCGGAGGGGGCACCCCAAAGGGAGGCAACCCACCGGAAGGGAGGGCCCCCACAAGGGGCCCACACGGGACCCACAGGGCCCCAAGTGGACCCACACAGAATACACACAGACACACCCAGCCCAATCGCGCCAATTTTAAACCGACTGGATCATCAAAGCAGCGACACCCACCCGTCGGATTCAGAATTGGACCAGAAGGGGATTTTGGATTCTCTACGGGTAAACTCTTAACTCTTAAGTAAAACTGTATCTTATCCCCCCCCCAAAGGTAGCCCAGCGCGGAAATTACCGTTGGGAAATCATCTCTGAAATACCCCTTGTGGATTCGACGGTTAGGCAACACGACAAGCGCGCCGCGCGGTGGAGGGAGCGCGATTGGCCTTTACACGATATTGCGATTACGAATATTGCATATGGTGTATCGCACACACAAGGGGGTCAGGGGGTGTCGTGTACTGCGCAATAGTCGTGCAATAGTATTGCAATAGTGAGGGCAACGCAAGTGGAGGTGAGCAATAATAGGAGGATTGGTTCGTGCACAAAAGCTTGGAGGTGAAAGAATATCTTGTAAAGGCCAAATCATCAAAGAAGCGACACCGACGTAGGCAACACGACAAGCGCGCCGCGCGGTGGAGGGAGAGCGATCGCCCCGCCGTCGAATCTACCGAGGGGATTTCAGAGATTTGGGTTCGAGAAACTTTTCCGGGCTGTGCCGGGCTGGAGGTTTCTCAGATTTGGGGTAAGGGTAAGTTTACTAATGGTAAAGAGTTTACCCGGAGTTACTCCGAAACCCTGCTTTGGTCCAATTCTAGATTCGACAGTTTGGGTAGAGTGTAGGACGCTGTCCAAGCCACATCTTGGCCTTTACAAGATATTGTTTGACTTCTAAATCGCGTCGGGGTAAACACCTTTGCGCCATAGCGATACAGATGTCAGCCGCCACCGCATTCTCTAAGCTTAGAAACCGCTTTCCACGCAGAGAGAGGGGCCGGGTGGGTGCTGGTTGATGGCTGGCTTTGTTTGCTGAGTGCGCAGGTGAGTCGCAGCGGAGCTCGTGAGGAGCGACCGCGTGTGTGCGTGGTGAGTGCGGTTTACTAAGCGTGAGAAGAGAGGGCAGCGAGTTGAGATCTGTAGTCGTGTGAGCACAAATCAATTGTCCTTTCATTCTTCCGGCCCGGCCCGCCTGCATTGCCCACACAGTTGCAATATCATTGCACGGCTATTGGGCAATATACGACCCCCCCACCTGACCCCCCTTGTGTATGCCATACACCATACAATATCGGCAGTGGGAATATCGTGTAAAGGCCAAGCCACACCCTCGCCTCGTACCGTCGAATCAAGAACAAGACCAAAGGGGGGTTTCGGACAAACCCCGGGTGAACTCCTAACCCTAAGTAAACCTAACGCCTACCCCAAATCTGTGCGTACCCCAGCGCAGAAATTACGCAACATTCCAAATCTTTGAAACCCCTTCGGTAGATTCCACGGGCCAGCTACACCCACCCCACCGTCGCGTTTCGTGTACAGACGGGGACACCCTCTCGCCTTGTCTCTGAACTAGTGCCCACCCATTTTCTTATTGCTGCAGCAGCGCTCAAAACACCCACGAGAAATGGTTATAACGTTATAACGCCCAAGGCGTCAACCTCAAGTTATGTATGCATGTGCCACCCCCTCGCCTCATAGCCAGCTACACACACCCCACCGTCGCGTTTCGTGTACAGACGGACACCCCCTCTCTCTCTGAACTAGTCGCGCACCCCATCTTAGCCTTTACAAGATATTGTTTCACTTCAAAGCTTTATTACGGGAGTCGATCATCCTTTTATTGCCCCCCCCCCACCTGCAAAGCCTACCCTGTTGCATTACTATTACACGACTATTGCGCAATATACGCCCGCCTACCGACCCCTCCTTGTTATGCCATACACCATACAATATTGGTGATGGTAATATTGTGTAAAGGTCAAACCCCATCTTCCCGTTTTGTGTGCCTGTGACACTCCTGTGCTCGGCGAGTGGGTCAACCCACACACAGAGAAGCAAACTATACCGCAAGGTCAAACATCGAGCCCGCCCAAAAGCTTCCTCACGCCAACGGCCAAAGCGCGCCCTATGCTCGCCTCATAGCCAGCCACACCCACCTTGGCCTTTACACGATATTGTCATCACCAATCGTGTACGGTGTATAGCGTAGAAATGGGAGGTCGAGGGGGGGTCGTATATTGCCCAATAGTCGTCCAATAGAAGTGCAACAGTGCAATGCAGGCAGGCCGGTGGAATGAAAGGACGGTTGATTTGTGCACAAACGACCAGTAGTAAAAGAATCTCTTGTAAAGGCCAACACTCACTCACTGCCCCGTTTTGTTGCAGGTCTTTGGAGGCGGTACCGCTCTCCATCGCGGCGGACAGCCTGCGCCATTTAGGCAGTAATTGCATGTGACCGCCTTAGGTAGAGTGCGGGATTTAGGCTGTGATTACATATGTCCGCTTTCATCGCCTAATGATATCTTTAATGGCAAGTTGATGAAAGCCGAGTGCAGCCGGATACTGTAGGTAGCGCGTTTCTTTACGGTTTTTTTGTTATCTGGACCCTTTTTTTGTGCGGGTCTGAGAAAACTCCCAGGTGAAAGACGTTTTTTTAAGGCCAATACTCACCCCACTGTCCCGTTTCGTTTCAGGTATTTGAGGCTGTCCCGCTCTCGATCGCGGCGGACAGCCTGCGCCACGCATGGGCCCACGTGCGAAGCGGGGGGAACGCGGGTGCGCTCTATTCCTACGTGTTGAATAGGTATTCACGTATTCCTGTAGTGCAGCCATAGGAATACGAATCGCATATTCCGCCTGCTTCACCCTGTATGTGACATGAATACGTACGTATTCAAGGTGAATATATTCACAAAACAGGCTAAATATGATTAGAATACCGTATTTTGTTCTTCGCCCCGCGTACTCAACATGTAGGGCTCTATTGCTGTAGACGCATGGGTGCCGGAGGTGGCGGCCCTACTGCCCGGACTCGGCAGATTCAATCTCCCCCTGCTCGCCCGCATAACTACTACTACTACTACTACTACTACTGCTGCTGCTGCTGCTGCTGCTGCTGCTGCTGCTGCTGCTGCTGTCTGCTGCCTTCTCCTACTCCTACTACTACTACTACTACCGCTGCTGCTGCTGCTGCTGCTGCTGCTGCTGCTGCTGCTGCTGCTGCTGCTGATGCTGCTGCTGCTGCTGCTGATGCTGCTGCTGATGCTGCTGCTGATGCTGCTACTACTACTACTTCTACTACTTCTACTACTTCTACTACTACTACTACTACTACTACGACTACTACTACGACGACGACGACGACGACTACGACTACGTCTACGACTACGACTACGACGACTACTACTACAACTACTGCTGCTGCTCCTGCTACTGCTACTGGTACTCCTACTACCAGAGCTACTACTACTACTACTACTACTACTACTACTACTACTTCTACTACTACTTCTACGTCTACTACTTCTACTACTACTACTACTACTACTACTACTACTACTACTACTACTACTACTACTACTACTACTACTACTACTACTACTACTACACGCACTTCTACCCCTGACACCCCTCCCTCCCCTGAGCAGAGGACGCGGCGTCCTCGTCTGGCCGAAGGTCGCGCGGCGCCAACAGCGCCAGTAGAGACCGGACCCACCAGATAACGCTCGACATGCTCACCAAGACTCCCTCAGCGAGGGGCTGACGGGGCGGAGGGTGGGTGGCCGCTGCGCGCTGTGGGGCCACGCGACTAGACAGATACATCGACAGATACTATACATATGTCTGTCGATATGTCCATATAGCCATATATGTATATATTGCCTGCTAGGCTCCAGCGCCGGGAAGTGGTCTGTAGCTGGAGCGAGCAGCGAGAGAAGAGCAAGCTGTGCCACACGGGAAGAACTGCAGGCGGGCGGGGCACGCGGCGTGGCGTGTGGGGCGCTGTCTGTGTGGCGTTATTTTGGGGGCTTCGGCTTCTGCCTGTGACCTGTGGGACGCCCCTCCTCCTCCCTGCGTTGGCACTTTGTGCGCGTCTGCGCCTATGCGCCCCTTGCATCGGCCCGCCTCTCTTTTTGGTCACTTGCTGTTGGTGGACGTGTGTGGGGGGTGTGGTTCCCCAGGTGGTGCCTGGCCCTGTGTGCCGGTGCCCCCCTGCGGTGTTGTTCGGGCGCTTGCTTTCTCGCCTTTGACGAGACTTGATTACAGCGATGTCGATGACACCTTTGCCTTCTGGCTAACGCTTGCACGCTCCTAGCGCACGCTATGGGAGCGGCCCACCGTACGCCCACGGGTCGTGCGGCGCCCCGCCTGATCAGGCGTACTCGGGCACCGGTAGCCATCATCATGCTACCGGCACCGGTCCTGCTGTGCGGAGCGGCAGATCGGACAATTTCCAGAGACTTCCACCCCACCGGCTCATCACCTCGCCACCGCCGCCCGGCTTCGACATCCACGGCTACGCGCTTGCCGGCTACAGCAATTTCGAAGACGACCGCCAGCGTGCTAACGCTGACCGCCAGCGCGCCGATGCTGAGCGTCAGCGTGCCGCAGCCTACGACCGCCAGCGGGCCGACGATGACCGCCAGCGCGCCGATGCTGAGCACCAGCGGGCCATTGCAGCCGAGCAGCGGGCGATGCGTGCGCAACAGCAGCGGGTCGCTGAGCACGCAGAGAGCACCCGCCTTCATAGCGTCCACCAACTGCAGATAGCCCAGCTGCCTGCACAGGTTAAGGCCCTAACCATGCGGATGCTCCAGCACCCAGCGCCGACCACGCCAGCCACGCCGGCATCGGAGGGATCGGCGGAAGGGACGAACCAGTCCGCCACCACCGCTTCCGCACCTGCGCCGCCGCCGCCGCCGCCGCCGCCATCGATACCGCCCGTCAACTTGACGGATGCGGCAGCACCGGTGTTCGAGGCTGAAGAAGCGCCGGCGTTTGCGGCCTTCGCCCGCAGCTTCGAGGCTGGCGCGGCAGCCCAGATCCCGCAAGGATACAGGCCAGTGCCCGCAGCAGATATCCGCGCAGTCGAGCAACGTGCCCAGGCGGACGAAGAACGCTACTTCGTCGATACTCGACGTGCTCAACAAGAAGCTCGCGCCGAGGACGACCTCTACGCCGTCGAGCCTCGGGGCGCTCGCCAAGATGCTCAAGATGCGTTTGCTCAACGTGCGGCGGATCTCTCGTACGGCTCGTCGACCATGCAGGATCCGCTGCGCCGCTCGGGCGCGCCGACTGAGTGGCGGTCGCAGGAGCTGACGCGATGGGGCGCGCGGGGGCCGGACCCGTTCAAGCAGATCGACTTCTTCGAGGCGCACGAAGACGGGCAGCTGCGCATCCAGGCCGAGAACAAGGCGCAGGACGAGGCGCAGGAGAACGAGCTGCTGTGTGTCCAGGTCCAGGACGCGGCTGCAGAACGTGCTCACGCTGCCGCCGAGGCTCGATGTGACGACAAGCCTGAGCGGCGCGTCGCCAACGCTGCCGCCGCCAAGCCGGGCGGCGCGCCGTTCGAGCAAGAGCAGCACGCCGCCGCCAACGAGCCGGAGCAGCGCGTCGCCATGACCATCGCCGCCGGGCCAGGCAGCGCGCTGGTCGAGCCAGAGCAGCACGTCGCCGCCGATGAGCCGCCGCCGCCTCTGGTCCCGCAGCCGGGGGAGCTCTCGGAGCGCGAGGTGGACTACACCGTCGCTGCGCAGCCGGGGGAGTTCCTGGGGCTGGGCCAGGCCGCCATCTCCGCCGCCGCGGATCCAGATCCGGACGGCGCGGTTGCGTGCGATGTCGACTCCGTGGTCGCCTCCTCCGTCGAGCTCGACGGCGCGGGCGCGCAGGGCGTCGAGGCGAGCGCATCGAACCTGTCGCACAAGACGCACGTCTCCACCGGCCTGTCGCGCGTGGTGCCCGCTGATGGCACGATTCGCCGATTCGCGCTTCTCCCCGACATGGCTGTCGGGCGCGCCACCACCTACTTGCCCTCGTACGGGCCGAGGAACCGGACGCCGGCGGAGGCGCGCGCGGCCCGTCGGGGGCCATGCCTGCTCGGCAACATCCGCACCTGGGCGCTCGAGTACACGTCCTGGCTCGCAGAGGCGGCGCCTCGCCTGCGAGCGCCGCCAGAGTACCCTCGCTGGGCGGGCTCGCCTACGTCGCCACCGCCTGTGGCACCGCCGCCGCCGCCATCACCACGCGTGGGCTCGCCTTCGTCGCCACCGCCAGGGGTTAACCCTTAACCCGAGCAACGACACCCTGCCGCCGCCCATGATCGCCACGCCCGCGGAGCCAGAGCAGGGGGAGTTTTTTAAGCTCGCCACGTCCAAGCTCGACGCGGTCGCCGCTGCCTTTATCACCAAGCTCGAGTGCGCCCGCCCGGCACTCCGCCTCCATGCGGTTCCAGATCGCGCCCGCCTCGGTCGTGCGCCCTCGCAAACACCAGATCGCGCCCGCCTCGGCCGTGCGCCCTCGCCGCCATCAACGAGCTGGAGCAGAGCGCGCCCGCCACGCCCTTGGAGCGCGAGCTGGCGACGGGGGAGCGCGAGCGCGAGCCCGAGCCGGGGGAGCTCTCGCCGCACGCTGACTCTAACGGCGACGAGCGCACGGTGCTGTTAATAATAAATAAACGGAGCACGGCTAGTAAGAAAATGAGAGGTCTCCCCTCAAAAAGACATACTAGCTGCTACTCAAAAGGAATATCTCGGGTATATCTCGGCATTATCGACTCGAATGTGCGACAAGGGCTGGCGCCTTAACCGCATCCATTCATTAGTAATTATCTTCTCGACCGATAAAAGGGTCCTTATTCGGTTCAAAGACGTCTCGGGTGTGCGTGCAGGTTATCACCGCCGCATCCGATTTTTTGTTTACGGTTCAATTGTTCTTTTAGTTACCCCTTGCATGTGCAACTAGGGGGGAGTGTCACGAAGACCCCCGCCGGTATCTCCGCCGGTATCTCTGCGGCCCCCCTCTGGTATTGATCAACAGGAGCGTGTAGCCCCGGTTATATAGTTGGACGGTAAACGGGCGTATAGATGCGGCATGATGCTGTAGCCTCTCGAGTGCGGGTGGCTGCTCCCATGGGGTTTGAGGGGATATTCGGATCCACCAGTCTTTGCACCGCGACCCCAGAGGAGGACTCACGGTGGGGGGAGTGTTGGTGGACGTGTGTGGGGTGTGTGGTTCTCCAGGTGGTGCCTGGCCCTGTGTGCCGGTGCCCCCCTGCGGTGTTGTTCGGGCGCTTGCTTTCTCGCCTTTGACGAGACTTGATTACAGCGATGTCGATGACACCTTTGCCTTCTGGCTACCGCTTGCACGCTCCTAGCGCACGCTCTGGGAGCGGCCCACCGTACGCCCACGGGTCGTGCGGCGCCCCGCCTGATCAGGCGTACTCGGGCACCGGTAGCCATCATCACTTGCGTGTGCTGCCTTCTGTGCTTTACGGTATTACTATTTGCACTAGTTTGACGACAGAACACAGACGAACAGACAGACGGCGGGTATGTTTGAGTATAGTGTGCATTACATATTACATATTATAACGAGCACGAGTGATAACAATGAATGTGGTTAATGGTCATGGTATACTGGGTGGGGTGTGGGGTCGTCGTGCAGTAGATCGCATCGCGCATAGTTTTTTTTTTATACATCACATAAACGGCTGAATCATGACTATTTCAATATATATGTAAATTATTAATTAATTATAAATTTTTATTAGTAAGTTACGAAGTAAGATTATATATAATTAAATCAAATATAATATAATAGGTCCCTGCGCGGGCGCAGCGCACTCGGCTCGGGACAGCAGCAGCAGTAGAGGATGCCAGCAACAGCAAACAAGGAGAGAGGGAAGTGAGTCGGAGCACACAACAACACCCGATGACGAAACACCACACACAGGACGCGCCCCGAAACAGGACGACCGCCAACAGGCGCCGGGGGGGGGGGGGGGGGGGGGGGGCACGGCCCCCTCTACGGTCTAGACAAATCGTGCCAACAACACCTCTCCCTCTCTATCTATACTCTCTGCTACAGCATACAGAAAAAAGAGGGGCTCTGACGACTACTCTGATGACTCCGTTTGGTCTGACTGGACTGAATCTACTGAGCTGTCACTGCTGCCTGCCTGTAGCTGGGCTGCGCTGCCGCGTAAACACCCCCACTCTCTACACCTACACCTACACCCAGAAGCGCCGCCCGCCTACGTGAACTGTGAGAGGAGCCATCCTGCGCAGGGGTTCGGAATCAGAAATTGATCCTTAAACTTCAAGCCGCGCAGTGTGTATCAAGCGTGGTCGCGCCCTCTCAGTGCAGCGAGAACTTTGTGAGTTCGCGCAGCGAGCGCTCGAGGTCCACCTCCTTGGCCATCCTCATCCCGCGGCGCGCGTCGCCGGGGCTCCCGGCCACCTGTGCCACCTGGAAGCCCGGGAGCGGATGAGACGGCCCGGACGTGCCGGACGCCGCGAGGGAACAAACGACAGCGGGCGTGGCGGTCTCGGAGCGGAAGGACGGAGCAGCCTCCGGCCGGCCGGAGTAGTAGGCGGCGGGGGCGGCGGCGAGCGAGCGGGAGGCCGAGGCGGCAACTGAGGCAGCCTCCGGCCGGGCCGAGGGGGCTGAGTAGGCGGCGGGGACGGCGCGCGGCGGCGGGCGTCCCTCTGTTTTGCCGTCTGCGTGCGAGAAGCTCGAGAGCTGGCGCAGCTGACGCTCCAGATTCCGCTCGCGTTCCGAGCGACGGTTGAGCGACGAGCCACTCGCACTCGCGGTGCACGCCGCGCCTCCTCCAGCACCCCCTCCAACACCTCCTCCGGCACCCCCTCCAACACCCCCTCCGGCACCTCCTCCACCTGCACCTCCTCCGCCTCCCCCACCGCCACCGCCACCGCCACTACCTCCTCCACGCGCCCCATTGCGCCCCAGGCGCTCCGCCGCCGGGCTCGTCGTGGTTCCCGCCACTGCGCTCGCGGCCGGACTCCCGCCAGCCCCCGCCCTCGCTTGCAACTCCTTCCTCCATCGGTCCAGGTCAGGGTCGCCCAGCCCCCGCGCGGTATTGGCGCCGCTTAGCCGCGCGGTATTCGCGGGCGAGCGCGGGAAAGATTCCGCCCGCGCGAGCCCCCCACCGGTATGGGTGAGGCCCCCCCCGGTATGGCTCGTGGCCCGGGCCGGAGATTTGCCGCCGCCGGGCGACTTCCCTCTTGGGAAGGAGTCTGCCCAGCCCAAGCCGTACTCGGCCGGCGTGCGAGCGACGGCGCGGAGCGAGGGTGGCGTTCCCGCCGGCTGGTGGTTTCCCGCCGAGTGGGTTGGGCCTCCCGCCAAAGTTGCCGCCGAGTTTCGCGCCAAATTTGCTGCCGAGAGGTTTCCCGCCGAAAGCCCCGCCAGCATTTGGTCCAGGTGGCGCGCCGCGTCGCGCTCCCGCTCTCTCGCCGCGCGCGCCGCCGCGCTCACGCTACCCGCGCCACCGACTCTCAAAGCGGCACGGTCCAACGTGGCGTGCCCCGACGCGGCGTGACCTCCACGAGAGGAGGCGAGGGCGGGCGCGGCAGCGGGGGTGGAGGAGGAGGCGCAGGCGCTGAGGTCGGCGAAGGCCATCGGCGCGCGGAATACGGGCGAGCTCGAGACGGGCGAGGCGCCGCGGAGGGACGAGCCCGACGAAAGCTCCGAATACGTCGACACTTCGGCAGCAGACTCGAGAGAGATGGACACGGAGCGCGGGCCGTTCCACGTTGACCCCGACGCCGAATACACATCTCCGGCTCCCGCTCCTCCTGAGGCTCCTGCGCCTGCGCCTGCTGCGGCTGCTGCGCCGTTCCATGCCGACGGCACCCCCGACGCCGAATACACACCTCCAGCTCCCGCTCCTCCTGAGGCTCCTGCCCCTGCTGCGGCTACGGAGGCGCGCGAGTAAGCCGCGGCGCCGTTGGCTGCCGTGAAGGAGCCGTTGGGTGCGGATTCAGGGAACCCGTCTGGCGAGCGCTGCGGCGAGCGCTGTGCGGGGCTGGCGAGCGCCGAGTCGGGGTGCGAGTAGCCTGCGCCCGCGAGCCGTGTCTGCGCCGTGCTGAGCTCGTGCGTGAGGAACTGCACCTGCTGCTTGAGCTCGTGCACCTGCACACCAAACGGGTAGTCTTTGGGTTTATATATATATATATATATATATATATATATATATATATATATATATATATAATATATATATATATATATATATATATATATATACACAAATATATATATATATATATATATATATATATATATATATATATATATAATATATATATATCTATATATATATATATATATATATATATATATATATATATATCGGGTTTATCCAGGGCTCCTAGCGCTCCAGAGGGTTGAAGTCCAATGGGTTGCTGAATGTGGATTCTCGTCGAAGGGGGCAGGGGGTCAGGGCGGAGAGGGAGCAGTTCGAGAGCTGAGCTCGTGCGTGAGGAACTGCACCTGCTGCTTGAGCTCGTGCACCTGCACACGAAGTACAATGGGTTACTGTAAAAATATCAACATGTCACACACACACACAGCGACAGAGAACAACAACCCCGACACCGACACACACACACGACAAGAACAACGCCCCAAACCCCCAAACGAACACCTCCCACAAACACTTAACAACGCTCGAAGGTGGCGCGGCGACGGTGCGTGCCACCTCCCATGCCCGGGTGGGTAGCCGCGCCGAAGTTAGCGTGAATGTGGATTCTCGTCGAAGGGGGCAAGGGGTCAGGGCAGAGAGGGAGCAGTCCGAGACGAGAGGGGATAGGTTGGTGGTTCATCTCTTGTCGTGCACCTGTGTGCGAAAAACGGAAAGAAAGGAAACGGTCAAGCGGGGAGGGTTGGGTGCACAACGCGGTGAGAATGGCGGCGGCCGGGTTCTTCTCCTTCGATGCATCCTCGGGTCTTACGGCGCTGTTGCGCAGGTCGTTCCCGCCTCGTGGGTGAACCGCTTCACCCGAGTTTAAGTGTATGCCACGTGAAACTACACCCCCAAATGAAAAAGGGACCTTTCAGGGAGAAGAACCTCTCGATACCGGCAGCTCACTCTCCCTCGATGCCTCTTCTGGTCTTCTGGCCACTAGCCAACGCCTGGGGCGCCGGTGAGATGCTTTCGCCCTGCGCTCAGCTCTTGTGGTGTGAGTTGTATGTTATGAAGGATTCACAAAAAAAAAAAAATCGTGTACCTCTGCCTTGAGCCGCGCGATGAGCTGCTGCTGCGGGTCGAGCTTGACCACCGGCCGGTTCCGGATGGCGCCGGCCGAGCATGCGTAGTGCAGCGTGCGCAGCGACTCTTCGCGCATCGCCACCAGCGGCGAGCAGCAGGCGATCATCAGCGTGTGCGCGTTGCCGCCGAGCGAGTCGGCTAGCAGCTTGGTCAGGCACGAATCGCGGTAGGGCACGTGCGTGCCGGCGGGGCGCGAGGAGGAGAGGGTCTTGATCACCTGCACGAGAAACATGGGTGTGGGTGTGGTGGGTGAGTAGATATAGACGAGAACTTGAAGGCATGCCCAAGAAACAGGGCAGGGGGTGCGGTGGGTTGGGAGTTCAAGACGAGGCGAGTCGAGCTAGATGACCTATATATTTTTTAGATGTAGCTGTAGCTGTATGTAGATGTAGATAGATCGATCGATCGATAGACAGATAGGTAGATAGACAGCCAGGTAGATAGACAGACAGATATATGGATAGAGATGCGTGTGTGTGTCTACCTGCCCCAGCGCGAAGAGCGACTTGTTGATCTGTCCCGCCTCCTTGAGCCCTCCGCCCGCCGACTGCGAGAGGCGCACGTTCTCCGAGCCCGCCAAGTCCAACAGAGAGAGGCGGCCGTAGCGCGCGGGCGTGGCGGCGCCCGGCTCGGTCACGTCGAGGTAGACCGAGAAGACGGCGTGCGAGCGCGACGAGTGCTGGTTGAGCTGGTGGTGGCGCGAGACGCGGCGCTCGAGCCCCTTGTTGATGACGTACTCGAGGTCGGCGAGGCCGCGGCACTGCACCACGGCGAGGTCCTCGACGTAGAAGCCGGAGGCGGAGGAGCCGCGCACGGCCAGCGCCGCGCCCACGTGCGGCTCGATCAGGTCGTGCACCTGCTCGTTGTAGATCTCGAGGAAGGTCGAGCGGACCGTGTACTTGACGCCGTGTTCGCGCTCGCGCGCCTCGAGGTCGGTGTAGAGACGCCGCGCCGCGCGCTGCATCAGCCCGTCCTGCGCGCCGCGCTCCGGCCGCCGCGGCGCCTCCCGCGACTCGGCCGCCTTGCCCGACATGGTGAAGGTCTTGCCCGAGCCCGTCTGGCCAAAGGCGAAGACGGTCGACGTGTAGCCGTCCAGCGCCGCTTCGACCAGGTCCACGATGCCGCAGCGCTCGAAAAAGTCCTGCTGCGAGGTCTGGCGGTCGTGCACCGAGGTGAAGCGCATCGAGCGCGGCGCCCGGCCCTCGCCCTGCTCCAGGGTCAGCGTCGCGTCCGCGGGAGACACCTCGATGCACTCCTCGCCGCCGCGCGTGCCCTCCATCGCCGGCCGTACCCGCACCGTGACCCGCACCGCCGACGTGGGCGCAGAGTTGCCCACCGCGCGCACCGACGACGAAGCGGTCGAGCGCGCGTCGTCGTCGTAGGGCGTCGTCCGACCAGAGCGCATGAGCCAGCGAAGCAGAGGTTCCGAATCGGTGCGGTTTGGCGCGAGAACGAGTCTATTTCGGGACATCTCATAAATAGCCTCAGCTACAGCCCCCATCGGTATCGTAGTCTACGGGGCGGCTTTTCGCAGAGCAGCCGCAGACTTCGCAGCGCCATGGTCCGCCACAACAACGTCGTTCCCAACCAGCACTTCCACAAGACCCTCTGGCAGGACCACGTCAAGACCTGGTTCGACCAGGCGGCGCGCAAGAAGCGCAGGCGCGTGGCTCGCGCGACCAAGGCTGCTGCCGTTGCGCCGCGCCCGGTCGGTCTGCTGCGGCCTGCTGTGCACCCGCCCACGAACAAGTACAACTACAAGCTGCGCCAGGGCCGCGGCTTCACCTTTGCTGAGCTGAAGGAGGCTGGGGTCAACAAGAAGGAGGCTCTCGGCATTGGGATTGCCGTGGACCACCGCAGGCGGAACCGCTCTGCCGAGTCGCTGCAGCTCAACTCGCAGCGCTTGAAGGAGTACATGGCGGCGCTCATCCTCTTCCCGAAGAAGAGCGGCAAGCCGAAGAAGGGCGACTCGAGCAAGGAGGAGATCTCCACCGCGCAGCAGGTCACCTCGAAGACGGTGCTGCCGCTGCCGTCGCTTCCGAAGGGCGAGGAGGCGATGGTCATCACCTCCGAGATGAAGTCGGCCAACGTGTTCCACAAGCTCCGCGAGACGCGTGCGGACTACCGCCTCTACGGCGTCCGCCAGCGCAACAGGTGCGCGCGCACGTCACGCACCGCGCGCGGCTGCCGCGGCACAATTGGGGGGCAGGCGCCTGGGATGGCAGATCAGGGCTGTTCCCAGGGTGCTGCGAGCGTGGCCTGTTCCGTGGCCGTACGCTCTGGCCAGCTCTTCGCGGTCCCGCGGCTTGGGTTTATCACCGGCTCCTCCCCTCCCCCCACGCCGCAGGCTCGCGGCCGCGGCGAAAGAGTAGGCGGCTGCTTCGCCATGGTTTATGCTCCGCCCGACGCTCTGACGCTGACCCGGGACCCTGCCGCTTGTGTTTGCCGGGGGCGTGTTGCCACGCGCAGGCATAGGAGCCCCGCAGCGTGTCGGGCCAGCACGTGCATCAGCCTGGCGAGTAGGGCGTGTGCAGGGTGCGACGCTTGGTGGTGTCGTGTTTTTGCGGGGTATAGTGTTTTAGAGAGGTTTGAGTATAGTCGGGCGGTGTGTTTGCTGTTTGACTGTTATGCTGTCTGGCCGGGCCCCAGGGGGTGGGGTCGGCTGGCGTCACGCACCGCATGAGGACCTGAGTTTGCTGGGTTCCGCCCTATTGCCTAACTATTTTACTATTACTCTATGACATTGACAATGATGACATTGACACTCTGACTACTACTACTACTATGAGGTTAACTTGAACTTCAAAATTGAAAAATGGGTGCGGGAAGCGCTGTTCGTTGCTGGGTAGCCCGCGGATGCCCGGAGTTCGCTCGTTCGACGTATAAACAGTCGTAACACAGTCTCGATCGTCGATCGATCTCTGCATCCTTCCTGCCCCAGCTCGTAACTCGTACGTACGGTAAAGGGTAGAGAGCCGACCGAGCTCGGTCATTCATATTTATTCTAGCTAGTAAGTATAGCTAGCTAGATTCTAGATTCTAGCTTACTAGCTCTCCCATCCAAGTCTTCCTCCTCGTCATCTCGTCATCGAAGCTCGCCTGACCCCAGTAACAGCACAGGCTAACCAAGAGTTAATTATATTAGCATTAGCATTAGTCTACATTAGTTAGCATTAGTTATAGTGTTAGCAATTAGCAGTTAGCAGAGGCAGAGACAGCGAGATAAAATAAAGAATTGACGCTGTGACATGTGACACGCTGTGACTGTGACTGACGCACTGACGAGTGACGCGTGACAACTGCTCTTGCTTGCTTGCGATGACAAAGCCCTGTTCTGTATTAACCCAACCCTCCACCTTCCGTGTCCCTCCCTCCCCTCTCTTAACCCGACGCAATGACCTCCTCCCTGCCTCCTCCTCCCGCCGCCCCACCCGCACTTTGGGCCTTGTTCACATCGGAATAATTTACTGCCTCACGTTTGTCTGTGAACCGTTACATCGCAGAGCACCCGTCTCACCTCCGAACCTCAGCTCACCGCCTCCTCACCACAGGCTGAGCCCCCAGCCTTGTGATGGCGCCCAAGAAGAAGAGTACCAAGAAGACGGCCGCCGCGGAGTCTGGCAAGAAGAAGGCGACATGGGTGCGGTTTGTGCCCAGCGAAGACCCCATCCTGCAGCGCGGCCCAGCTGAGCAGTGGGTAAGCGTGCGCGTGTGCAGTATCACCTGGAGCGTCATGGACTTCTCCTTGCAACTGCTGGCTGAGAAACCGATCATGGACCTCGTCTCCCACATAAAGGAGCGGCACGGTGGCGGGATCGACGTCTCTGCCTTAACCCTCTATAGGGACGAGGTGCACCCGCGCAACCTTCTCTCGGACCTATGGCAGACGATTGGCCACCTGTTGCCGGAGAGCGGCGATGGGCAGGGGGGCGCAGAGTCTCTCACGTTCCATTACGACTTCCAGCCCATCGCGACTGACTGCGCCATCGTGCTCCGCGCGCCGAACAACTCCAAGATTGAGGGCACGCTTGCCGTGGAGAAGGCGGCGGCGGCAAGCAAGGCTGCGCGGGTACGTGACCGCAGATCAATCGGCTCCACCGACACTGCCAGTGCGACAGCCCGTGAGGCGGTAGCGGCTGGCCGCCGCACCAACATCAATGGCGTGCGTAGTGGTGATAACCTTTCGAATCCGGCGCCGAACGGCGCCAGCTACTTGAACAGGTGGAACACGGGCGCGCCGGCGGGAACCTCGGGTGCTTGACGGCTACGTGTGAAACGGCGCGGAGACGAGTGGGCTCTCTCTCTCTTCCATGACGCTCTTGGTCGTACGTGCGACTGTTATATGACGACCTAGTGATTTGAGGATATGATTTCGTTTGTGTTGTGTGGCTGTGTGGCGTACTGGGACCGGGACTGAGGGCGGGAGTCCCTCGCATAGCCATTCACTCGACGCACGCACAAACACGGATAATTGATGATTGTGCACCAACAATATAAGTAGGGCGAAGCGCAGAAGACTTTCTATAGGCTGTGAAGTGCTGGTCGCGGCGCCTGCTTTTAGGTGTGCATATATATATATTATAGAGGGTTAACCCGGTGTGTGTGTGTGTGTGGTGGCACGTGGTGGTGGCGGTGCGTGGTGTGTGGAAGTGGTAGCTTGCGCTTTTGTTTGCGCCTGATTTATGTCTCTGTCTCTGTATTACGTATTACTGTGTATATAACATATTATTATTATCATATATATATATATATATAATATATATATATATATATATATTATAACTATTATATATACATATCTTATAATTTATAATATATAATATATATGAATACGAATACCACGTACACGCACACTACACACTGCTACGACTAGGACTAGATGACACACAACACACCAACAATGCAATACAACACACGACGCGACGTACGACTACTCACACGACGTGACACGTGACGACGACGTAGACCGAAACACACGCCGGGCCCGGCACCACCCCCAGAGCAATCAGAGCGGCCAGACGCCAGACGCCCAAATATGACACACGACACACACACCAAAACAAAGCTCCCCGCTCCACTTACCACCACCACCAGAACACCACTGCTGGGCGCGGCCGCACCACGATGATAGACCACCGCACAACAGACCGACGACGGACCACACCCAGCAGCTCCGCCGAGGTCGACTCGCCTGCCCATTCTACATATCCGCGACCGCCCACGAGTGCGCCAGGTCCGCCCTGGTGCGCGTGGTCGACTGCGCCATGAAGAAGGTCTTCTCGTAGCCGTTCGAGCGGTCCACCCCGTCCCACTCGTGGCCCGGCGGGATGTTGAACCGGTTGGGCGGCGCGGGCGGCCCCACGTACTTTGGCTTGGAGGAGGCGTTTGCCTTGGAGAGCCGGCCCAACATGGGGTCGCCCCACCGCTGCACACCGCGCTTGGAGGCGTCGCGCTCCGAGTTGTCTTCGTACTGGGCGAGCGGCCGGGCGGCCATGAGCTTGTCGTGCTCCCGCTGCTCCGTCTTGCTCCGTTTCTGCGCCAGCCCAGACCCCCACACCGGCGGCGGCGGCGGCGCCTTGGCGCCGGGCTGCTGCTGCCGCTGCATCTCGCTCAGCATCTCGAGCTTGCGCCCGCGCTTGTCGCGGCGCACCGTGTCTGCGCCCGCGCCCAGGGCCGCCGCGTCCATCTCTTCGAGCCGCGCCGACTGCTGCGCCTGCAGCGCGCCCACTTCGGAAGAGACGTTGGTGTGCAGGCCCGGTGCGCAGAAGGAGGCGCGCGGAGCACTCGACGCCGCGCCGGGCAGGCGCTCCTCTCGACTTGGCCCCGGCTGCTCGCGCCCGCGCGGGGGGCTCGGGTCGGGAGCGGCCCCATGGGCCCCACGACTGCTGCCGACACGGCGCGGTGGGCTGGGGTCCGGCGAGTCGTGCCTAGCCCTCTCTCCGCCTCGGCGTGGTGGGCTGGGGTCTGGTGAATCGTGTCTAGTCCGGTCGCCACGGCGCGGTGGGCTAGGGTCCGGCGAATCGTGCCTAGCCCGGTCGCCACCGCCGCTACGGCACAGCGGGCTGGGGTCCGGAGAATCGTGGCGGCCTCGGCGTGGTGGGCTAGGGTCTGGCGAATCGTGTCGAGCCCTCCCTCCGCCTCGGCGCGGCGGGCTGGGGTCTGGTAATTCGTGCCGAGCCCGGTCGCCACGGCGTTGTGGGCTAAGGTCCGGTGAGTCGTGCCTAGCCCCGCCGCCACGGCGCGGCGGGCTAGGGTCGGGTGAGTCGTGGCGTGCCCTCTCACCGCCGCCGCCTCGGCGCGGCGGGCTAGGGTCCGGCGAATCGTGCCGAGCCCGGTCGCCACGGCGTTGTGGGCTAGGGTCCGGTGAGTCGTGGCGTGCCCTCTCACCGCCGCCGCCACGGCGCGGCGGGCTGGGGTCCGGCGAATCGTGCCGAGCCCGGTCGCCACGGCGTTGTGGGCTAGGGTCCGGTGAGTCGTGGCGTGCCCTCTCACCGCCGCCGCCACGGCGCGGCGGGCTGGGGTCCGGGGAATCGTGCCTAGCCCGGTCGCCTCGGCGTGGTGGGCTAGGGTCCGGCGAATCGTGCCTAGCAGCCCGGTCGCCACGGCGCGGCGGGCTAGGGTCCGGCGAATCGTGCCGAGCCCGGTCGCCACCGCCGCCTCGGCGCGGCGGGCTGCGGTCCGGCGAGTCGTGGCGAGCGCGGCTGTGCGCGGCTACGGGCGCCCACGAGCCAGCGGAAGGCCGTTCACGCAGCGGCGCTCCTGCGGGAGCTATCGCCGCGAATTCCTCCTCGGTCACGCCCGCAAGCTGCGGCGCCTCCTCTGGGTCCTCGTCGAACAGCTCCTCATTGCCGTAGTTGATCGAGGCAAAGTCAACTGCACCAGGGAGGGGAGAGGGTGGTGAGGCGGCGTGGGAGTATCGAGCGCGCGCAAGGTGTGCAAAGGCAGGCCCGCGTCTAGCGGCGCTCACCGTCGTCATCGATGAAGCGCATCCCACCCGGCGCCGCGGCCTTGGACGACTTCTTCCGCTTCTTCTTCTGCCGCCCCTCCGGCTCCAGCGAGGCCGCCTTGCCACTCTTGTAGCGCTGCAAGTACGCCTTGTGGTCGTCCGAGCTGAGCATGGCTGAGCGCGACGTGGGCGGGCGCGAAGACGCCAATCGGTGAAGCGCGAAAACCTCGAACGCGCGCGGTTATTTTGGGATTTTGGCGGTTGCGGAATTCACTGGAGTTTATCCGGATTTTCGGCCCATTCGCGCCGAAAGGTCACTTCACCGATGGCGTCGGCGCCACGCGGCCGCGCGGCCAAGTACAAGACGCAGCGAGTCATCGGCCGCGGCGCCTTCGGCACCGCCTACCTCGTGCGCAGCACGAGCGACTCTCGGTTGTACGTAATGAAACGGCTGAGCCTGGAGCACATGAACAAGAAGGACCGACTGGACGCCATGAACGAGTGCACGGTGATGATGAAGGTGCGCAAGGAGCCGGGAGGGCGAACGTAGTCCAAACACCACCCAACCACGGCGTTCGCTCTCAAACTATTTGGTGATGATGAAGGTGCGCAAGGAGCCGAGAGGGCGAACGTAGTCCAAACACCACCCAACCACGGCGTTCGCTCTCAAACTATTTGTTGTTGCTCTCAGCTGCGGCGCCATCCCAACGTGATCCGCGTGCACGAGTACTTTCAGGAGGCGGACCGCCTAAACATCGTGATGGACTATGCAGACGGCGGTGACCTGGCGCAGCGCATCGAGGCGCAGGCCGCGAGCAAGACTCCCTTCTCAGAGTCGCAGGTGCTGGACTGGTTCGTCCAGATCTGCCTGGCCCTGAAGCACGCGCACGACCGCAAGGTGCTGCACCGCGACCTGAAGCCGCAGAACATCTTCCTGACGCGGATGAACCTGGTTCGGCTGGGCGACTTTGGCATCTCCAAGGTGCTCTCCGGCACCATGTCGGTTGCCAACACATGCGTCGGCACGCCGCTCTACCTCGCGCCCGAGCTGTGCGAGGGTAAGGAGTACGGCAACAAGTGCGACGTCTGGTCGATCGGCGTCATCCTTTACGAGCTGCTCGCGCTCCAGACGCCCTTCACGGCGCGCGTCATGCCGGCGCTCGTGATGCGCATCTGCGGCGCCGAGCCGCCGCCGCTGCCTGTACACTTTTCGCAGCCCACGCGCGATCTCGCGATGGAACTGCTCATCAAGGACCCGACGTACCGACCGCGCGTCCACGAGGTCTGTATGTCTATTTTGTTTTTGTTTTTTTTATCTCTCATATCATACAACTCACACCACAACAGGAGAGCGCAGTCGAGAAACATTGCCAGCGCCGAAGCGCTAATAGATGTAGCATGGTATGTAGCTCTATGACTATATCTAAACATATCTACACTATAAATACTCTCGACTCGCGCGCTCGCGATTTAGCCTTTACACGATATTGCTATGCACAATATTGTATGGTGTATGGCATAAAAACGGGGGGTCGGAGGGGGGTCGTATATTGCGCAATAGTTGTGCAATAGTATTG
>Ga0209390_10004371_pt1 | contig 21340 bp, 22 predicted proteins | sample BON01_FD_187212 | JGI IMG/M metagenome (GOLD analysis project Ga0209390, IMG submission 187212) | Freshwater microbial communities from Lake Bonney liftoff mats and glacier meltwater in Antarctica - BON-01 (SPAdes) (version 2) | ecosystem: Environmental > Aquatic > Freshwater > Ice > Glacier... | reverse complement strand
TCTTTGGTAGGAAGCAAAAGTGATAAAAAAATTCCGAAAAGGATTCTGGGGCATGCCCCAGAATCCTTTATTCTTATCCTAGCTGATACTCCTATACATAGTGTCGCACTTAATACTTGAATCTAAGCTTTTAGAAGCGTGTGCTTTATAACTTCCAGTACTATTATTATTGCAAAAGGTCCCATAATCTGAAACTATATAGTTCATCGGATCTATTGAAATACATGCTTGTATGTGGTTGTTAACTCCTATTTTCATTGAAACTTCAGGTGAGACATTGTTTTCATTGCGTAGCTTTATATATTTCCCCGCTAATAAATCAGTACCAGAGGCAATTGTAACATTATCACGGATAATTATTCCATTCCAAGCTTCAAGCGTTCCAGGTCCAATTGACTCATTTTCAAATATTAAAAAATCAGGAATATGCTTGTAATTATTAAAAATAGTAGAACTTAAGTTACCCCAGCTTAAATATGAGCCTAGCTGATACTGAACTGATTGTTCATTCTCGTCAAAGGGAGTGATTTCGTAAAGGGTTAATTCACTATTCGTCTCAGCTTCATTAAATGTACTTGGATCTAATTCATATGATTGGATCATTTTGTATCTAATATTAGTTGTTGGGTGTATTAAAATTGCATTTATTCTCAATACTATTTTCGGTTGATTTCCTGGATCTGCATTTCTACTACTAATTAAAGTTAAGGTCGTGCCATTAAAACAACCTATTGAAGTTTGGCCTATACTTGTTTTATATAGTGAGTCTACTTCAAATAGCTCTAAATTCATCGGAGAGTTTTCTATTTTTGCCCATTGGTCAGATTTAAAAGGTGAAGAGCCCCCTACAGCTCCAGGACCTAATGGTTTGTTGAATAGAGCAGTGCCTCCTGGTATATAAGGATAATTAAAAAAAGTTGGAATGGTTGTAGAGTTAATAGTGTTGTGAAAATCTTTTCTAGCAGCATAACCTGTATGTGTATATTCCATAACTAAGGAGACTTTAACATCTTCGAGTTCTAGTTCACTTGATGGGTTAAGAGCAAGCTTAATGTTTTCTTTAACTTTATATCTTGTAACAATAGGCATTCCTTGGTGGTAGATATAAGGAACTATAAGATTATTGCTATTTCTCACTCCAGCCCTATGCTCAGTGAATTCAATTTGGGGTGTTTCCAAAAGTGAGAGAACTCCTACAGGTTCATTATATAGGGGTATGTCTTGAATAGGCATGTTAGTATGTATAGATCCAGGAACTCCTAACAGTTTGTTTTCTGCTTCACCCCATTGGGTTATACTCCCTTTAATATGAACACTAGCATTAAATGTTATTGGTGCACTAGCAGGTTTATCACTCTCTCTTTCTTTAGCTAAAAAGTAGTTTACTACGCCAATTGCTGCTCCTAAATACGGTACAGCCTGACCAAGAGTACCCAGATCTGATAATAACTCTGCTTCCTTCTTTGCTGGAAGTTTTTTACCGTATTTACTTGCAACGTCATTAGTATATTCAGCGGTTGACTTATACTGAGTCTTAGCAGTTTTTGCTACTTCTGAAACGGTTTTGTATGCTGTTTTGTAATTTGATAAAACATCTGCTGACCCAGAATTCCCTAATGTTTTATTTATTGGTTTTGTTGCTAAGTCACCTACTAATTCTATGGTCCCTTCATCAACGACCCTAACTGTAATTTTTAATCGCTTATATCGATAATGGCATACGCAAGGGTCGTATGCCATTGTAAAATCTGCATAAATCCACATCCCACTGCATGGGTTTGTTGTGCTTTGGCCGTTATTTAATTGATTTGAGCTTTCTTCTATAAGATTTTTACGATAACTGTCCAATGGTTTTGCAACTTCTTCAATGTGATTTAATATAGCTGGTTCGAAGTCACTACTAGGGTCGTCAAAAAATTGTAATTTGAGTGTAACTATATCATAATCTAAATTAAAATTAGCTTCTCGTAGGTAATAAAATACTCTAAGTACACCACTATGTTTATTGTATAATATAAATTTAGGATGATCTAAATTGGTAGCTACATTACCGTTATACAGCGTGCCAAACTCGAAAGAAATTAGTTCCCACCCATCGGCGACCTTATTATCCCGCAAATCAGGAGCTGTACCATCGTTGTCTATAAAGTGGTGAATATTTTCAGTATTGTTGAATGCATTAAAGGGATTATCTACCATACAAAACGTTGCACCTCCACCAGGTGCCGGTTGAAACCAGTGAAAAATGTCATTCATCCAATCAAATTTTGGGTCCAAAGTTCCTTGTATTTGATTTATGTAGGGTTGACCTCTTAGGTCAATTGGGCTTTGAGGATCAGTTGTTATATTTGTGTCATCACAAAAATCGCTGTTGCCATCCCATTGGGCTTGACTAAGGCTGCAGCAAACCAATATAATAGCAAATGTGTATGTGTATTTTTTCATTTCATTTTCATTTAAGTCTGATTCCCCTAAAAATTCTAGGAATCATATCGTTATTGTTAATCCACTTAATAGTTATTAAATCTGAATTTTTCCTGTCAATTTGAGCATCAAAATGGCAGACTGATAGTCCGTCAGGGGATACGTGCCCGTTACCAGAAGTTCCTTGACAAGTGAACCATTTATATTTGACATTGTCAATTCTATTTGTACTTGCTTGAGGAAGTCCTTCAAAAAAGTTTAAGTAGTATTCACCTATCATTGAATCTTGAAGGGTATCCCGGCCAAGTTTTACAGAGAAACTATCGCTTTGTTCTTCGTTTACACCTCTGAAAGTACCAAAAATGGGAGCATCGTTAATATGCATAATGGATATTTTTTTTGTTATTGTATCTATGCCGTCATCTTGGCTACCAAAACATTCGGTATTAACTGTTCTCCAGCCAATACATACCACTAGTATTTCTCCTAATGGCTGGTTAAAATCTATAATTGGTCGATTTAAAGAGTACATTGTTGGATCATTACCAAGTCGCCATTTTAAACTGTCATATTCAAAATTAACTTTAAATTCAACCCTAAGTGCTGGTGTAATCGCGAACGTATCATATTGATATTCCTCGTAATCACCAAAATCAACAGTCGGATCTCCAGTACACCATGTACGTTTCTCTTGTGATGTGATAATTTTAAATTCGCTAGGATACTCACTACACGGATCTGGCTCCACTGGGCAGTCGTCTTTACACGCATTGAAAGCTAAGATGATTATAAAGAAGTATATAAACTTTTTCATAGCGTTACTTCTTGACGGTTAGTAATGCTTTAAGGGCATCTATCTCTTTCTGCTGCTGGAGTGTATACAGGGTTAGTTCCTCTATCTTCTTCATTTGTATCTGCAGCATTTCAGTCACTGCTATACCATTGTCATACACTTCTTGTTCACTAGGCACTTCAGGTAAGTGTTTGTATGTGTCAATGTATTTTTGCAGTTGGGCTAGTGAGCGTAGTTGATAGTCCTCTTTGAATACATAGTCACACCATCCTATGCCTGAGTTGATATTTATCTCCTTGGCGAAAAAATCTCCACATAGTCTCAGCTCGATACCTGTCGATTTGTTTTGAAGTTGCATTCCAGTTTTCCAAGTGACTTGTGAGCCTGCTGTTTTAGTAGCATCATCTGAAAAACGCCACACAGCATATTGGTTCCAGTTGGAGTAGTCCATTTTGAATGCATTTTTATTCCCTGTGTATAGGAAGTCTCCTGAACCATTTTGCTCAATTGAGTTCCATGATATACCTCTAGAGCCGTGATCACCTCCTAGGAATATCATGTTAGAACCATTTGAGAAGTTCCCTACGGAAAGCCCGCTGAAGTGTCTGGTTGGAGTAAATTCAGATGCAAAAAAAGTAGAAGTGTTGTCTACTCCATGTGTCTGAGCCTCAGCTACTCCACACAAACACACACACATAAAATCGATAAAATCGTAATTTTTTTCATAATTTTTTAGTTTGTCAAAAAGATTTTGGTGGCAATATTGAAATTTGTTTTCAGCCTCGCCTATGGAAATATCGTATGATTTAATTACTATTTATGACTTTCCGATAACCAAAAATAGTTGGAAGTATTAGCAATTCCAAATTTTGGATTGTCATAATTATTTTGCACATTGGCTAATATTCTGAATATTAGGCATAAAAAATCCCTCCGCCCAAGGCGAAAGGATTTTAAATATGATTAAGTGTAAGAACCTAAGCTCCTAGTTGGAATCTTGTAAATGACTTAACCTTAAGGTCAGGATCTACAGTCTTCAAGAAAGCGGCTACATTCATAGAGCTATCTTTCACATAAGATTGAGCCATTAGCGTATTGTCTTTGAAATAACGCTGAAGTTTACCATTTGCTATTTTATCTAGCATAGCTTCAGGCTTACCTTCTTGCTCTGCTATTTCTCTACCTATTTTAAACTCTTTGTCCTGTACTTCTTGTGGCACTGCATCTGCGTCTACTGCTATTGGATTCATTGCAGCTATTTGCATAGCTAATGATCTTCCTGCTGCTAGTGCTTCTTCCTTATTAGAGTTAAGAGCTACTAGTACACCTATACGATTTGCACCGTGGTTATACGCAGCTACTCCTTCAGAAGAAACAAGAGCGTAATTAGAAATTTCTATTTTCTCTCCTATTACTGCTGTTTTGTCTATACATATCTCACCTAGGGTTTTTCCTTCCCACGGTGTAGCAAGTAGAGTATCTTTATCAGCGACTTTGTTTTCTAGTGCATAATCAGCTATGCTGTTAGCAAAAGTCACAAAATCCTTATTGATAGCTACGAAGTCAGTTTCACAGTTTACTTCTACTGCGATAGCATACGTATTATCTGCAGATGCTTTAGCGATAGATAAACCTTCTGCGGCATCTCTATCTGCTCTTTTCGCTGCTTTTGCAGCTCCACTTTTTCTTAGAACGTCTACCGCTCCGTCTATATCTCCGTTAGATTCTTGCAAAGCTTTCTTGCAATCCATCATACCGGCACCTGTCATTTGTCTTAGCTTATTCACTAAAGACGCTGTAATAGTTGTCATTTTTCTATTCGTGTATGAAATGTGTTGTTATAAAAAAAAATTGGAAAAAGACTATGCTTCTTTGGCAGACTCTTCTTTTTCAGCTTTGGCAGATTCTAATTTAGCTTCTTCTATATCGCTATCTTTTTTGGCTTGCTCTTTAGCTTGCTCTCTTTCTTGAAGACCACTCGCTATAGCATCTGTCACCTCAGTGATAAGGATATGTAGAGACTTAGCTGAATCGTCATTACCTGGGATAGCGTAATCTACCTTAGTAGGATCAGAGTTAGTATCTACGATGGCAAATATTGGAATGTTTAGCTTTTGAGCTTCTTTCACTGCAATATGCTCTCTTTTGATATCTACTATGAATAATGCAGCAGGGATTCTATTCAAATCTTCTATACCACCTAATACTCTTTGTAGCTTCTCTTGCTCACGAGACTTCATCAAACGCTCCTTCTTATTCATGTTTTCGAAGGTTCCGTCGCTTTTCATTTTTTCGATGGATTGCATTTTCTTGATAGACTTACGAACTGTAGCAAAGTTAGTTAACATACCACCTAACCATCTCTGGCTTACGAAAGGCATATTTACTCTTTTTGCATTCTCCTCTAACAATTCTTTAGCTTGTTTTTTAGTAGCAACGAACATTACTTTACGTCCTGTTCTAGCAATATTAGCTATTGCGTTTTTTGCTTCTTCAAGTTTTGCTGAAGTTTTGTTAAGGTCTATAATGTGTATACCGTTTTGCTCCATAAAGATATACGGTGCCATTTTCGGATTCCACTTGCTGGTAAGGTGTCCAAAATGAACTCCAGCTTCTAATAATTTTTCTGTACTTACTGCCATGGTCTTAACGCTTACTGAATTGTGTTTTCTTTCTTGCCTTTGGTTGACCTGGTTTCTTACGCTCAACAGAACGTGAATCTCTAGTCATTAACCCTTTAGCTCTTAATGCTGGTTTGTGCTCTGGATCTAGTTCTACTATAGCTCTTGCAATAGCAAGTTTTATAGCATCTGCTTGTCCGGTAGTACCTCCACCATCTACGTTTACTTTTATGTCAAACTTACCTTCTAACTCACAAGTAGTTAGTGGCAAATTAACATAGTACCTTGACTCTTGAGAAGCAAAGTACTTTTCCAACGGTCTATTATTCACCGTGATAGTACCTTTACCTTCACTCATATATATACGAGCTACTGATGCTTTTCTTCTCCCTATTGTATTTATAATGTCCATGTATTATTTAAATATCTACTTTAGTTGGCTTTTGAGCTTCATGTTTGTGCTCTGAGCCTACAAACACGTTCATGTTTGTGAATAGTTTTCTTCCTAATCTGTTTTTTGGCAACATACCTCTTACACCTCTTTCTACTAGGTCTTTTGGTTTTTTAGCTAGAAGGTCTTTAGCTAATGTTACTTTTCTACCGCCTGGGTATCCACTAAATGTTTCGTACTCTTTCACATCCATTTTATTACCAGTGAAGGTAATTTTTTCAGCGTTGATTACGATTACATTGTCTCCACAGTCAACATGTGGTGTGTAATTTGTTTTGTTTTTGCCTCTTAGTATTTTAGCAACTTCTGAGCAAAAACGACCTAGCGTTTTACCTTCTGCATCTACTACAACCCACTGTTTGTTTACAGTTTTGCTGTTAGCTGATATGGTTTTATATGATAATGTATCCACAATAAAAGTTTTATGTTCTTAAAAATCGGGGTGCAAAAGTACCTCTTTACTACAACTATTCAAACAATTACTAACAAAAAAGTGAATGGCATATTTTGACCTACTATTACACGTGTTTTTGCCAGTAGCCCACATTGTGCCATTGCTCAAATTTATAACCTACTTTTTTGAATTCTCCTACCTTCTCAAATCCTAGTTTTTCGTGTAGTCGTATACTCGCATCATTGGGTATAGTGATGCCCCCTATAGCCGTAGCTAGATCAAATAATGGCATAGCCGTGAGTAGGGCATTGTAGAGCCTAAGTCCATATCCTTTTCCGTGTACATTGGGATTTAGATAGATGGTAGTTTCAGCTGTTTGTTTGCAGGCTTCCTTCGTTTTCCACTGATTAGCATAGGCATAACCAATTATTTGCTCGTCTAAAGTAGAAACTAGATAGGGATAGTTTTCTTGTATTTGGGCCATACGCTTTCTGAAGTCTTCGGCAGACACCTCGCTCAAGTCAAAGGTAAGGGTAGTGTCTCGCACGTAGTGATTATAGATATCTGCTATGGCAGAGGCATCGGCTAGTGTGGCCTCTCTTATTTCGAAAGTGCTCATCTCAGTCACCAGTAAGTTCACCCATTTGTATCTGTAGGCCGTCTATAGCATCTGTTACTGGTATTTGGCACATCAATCTGCTCCCTTCTACATCTAACACAAAGGCCTCGTCTAGCATAGCTTCTTCGTCTTCGCTCATTTCAGCGAGTTTGTGGTCGCTTTTTACAATGCAGTTACACGTAGCACACATGGCCATACCTCCACATGTAGCTTTTATAGGCAGTTCATTAGCACGTATAGCTTCCATTACATTAAAACCCATGTCAGTAGGTGCTAAGATCTCGTGCACAGTTCCTTCTAGGTCTGTCACGTGTATGGTTATCATATTTTCCACGGGTACAAATTAAGTCTAAGATTAAGTCTAAGTCAAAGTTAAAATTTAGGAGACCTGATGATTTATATCAATAGTATACACAGGAAGACTTGACGCTTTGTTTTAAATTTAATTTTAAACTTAGACTTAAACTTGTTTACCTACCAATTTCCAGCGGCATCCACAGCACTTCTTACGCTTCCATGTTTTAGAAGTAAGTCTTTGGCGGTATATTCATCTAGTCCAGTTTGTTCCATTATCATATGCGTACCTCGTAGTACGAGTTTTTTATTAGTGAGCTGCATGTCTACCATATTATTGCCTTGCACGTGCCCTAATTTTATCATCAGGCTAGTACTTATCATATTGAGTATGAGCTTTTGAGCAGTACCGCTTTTCATACGTGTACTTCCTGTTACATATTCTGGTCCTACTACTACCTCTATTTTATGGTCTGCTATTTTACCTATTTCACTTTCTATATTACACGCTATAGCTCCGCAAGCCGTTTTGTTTGCTACGCACTGCTCTAGTGCTCCAGTCACATATGGTGCTCCTCCACTTGCACTTATGCCTATCACAAAATCTCGTTTGCTTATGGTGTGTTCTTGCAGGTCATACCATCCTTGTAGCGGATCATCTTCAGCATTTTCTACTGCTACTCGTATAGCAGGGTCACCACCTGCTATGATCCCCACTACTAGTCCTTGTGGTACACCATACGTCGGCGGACATTCGCTGGCATCTACTATACCTAGTCTCCCACTAGTGCCGCTTCCTATATAGAAGAGCCTTCCCCCATTTAGCATTTTAATATACGCAGCATCTATGAGTGCTTGTATGCTAGTGAGTTCTTTTTCTATGGCTAGTGGTACAGATTTGTCTTCTTGGTTCATTCCCTCTAGGAGCTCCAAGGTAGATTTTTGTTCTAAGTCGTCGTAGTTTGATGATGATTCTGTGGTGAGCATTGCGATAGCAAAGTTATTTTATAAAGGTTTAAATTTTAGTTTTTGAGAATGATAGGAAGTAATTAAAACCTTCCTGCTACACTGAAAGCTAGTTTTTTCTTAACCGATTTGCCATCTAAATCAATTGCTTGTAGTAGTAAAATGTAGTTGCCTATTGGTATTTTAGAACCGTTGTCTAAAACACCGTCCCAAGCGAGTGTGCCGCTAGGTGCTAGATATGCATTATTAATGACGTGCTGTATCAAGCTACCCGATAGATCATATACATAGCCATTTGCTAGTATGCCCGCTGCATCTAGTTCATATTGAATAGCCAAGACATCTTGGTAGCCATCGCCGTCAGGAGATACAGTTTTGCTTACTAGACTAAAAGTAGAGTTAAAACCCTGATTTATAATGAGCTGAGAATTTTGATAGCCTGGCGTGGCGTATCCTACACTAGTACTCGCAGAGTGCCAGCTCATAGTAGAGTAGGCTATGTCATAATTTATCCGCTCCAGACTCACCCCGTCTACATCACTAAAGAGTTCAAAATGTTGCTCTTCTGAATATACAACTGAATCTAGTGATGATGAGTCTGTGTTTAGTAAAAGAATCGTTCCTGCATCATTATTCATGGCAGGCAAGGAGCTCACTTGCCAAAGTCTTTTGGTGATATATCCTTTTTTAAGTGCGGAGGTGTCGGTAGTCAAAGCTATAAATTGTTTAGGGTACAGGATGTAGTTGGTTGCTGTAATAGGTTTTATACTCTCTCGGTTATCCTCAGTATATCTGGCAAGTAATAGGGTACTTAGGTCTATGAATTTGTCACTACTATTATACAATTCTATAAAATCTACTCCATCTGCTTTAGGATTAAAAAGCAATTCATTTATTAGGACGTCGCCTTTTACAGCTATTTCTATGGTCACTATCTCTGTTTTAACCCCGCTTATTTCATTTCCTTTGCAGTCTGATAATTTCTTTAATAGTAAGGTATATTTGGTACTTGTCTGAAAATCAGAGGAGAACGAGAGTTGTAACGTATGCTCTGCTTCATCTATATCAATGTTAATAGGATTTGAGCTTGTCTCTACTATTTCAAAATTATTAAAATTATCAGCTAGTCCTGGCTGCATATTTTCATCTAAGGTTACTGTTATCTCGTTTTTATCCGAAATCAAAACAGACAAAATCTGTGGTGCTTGTTGGTCGGGATTTGCTCCTAAGACTGAGTTTTGTTTCCCAGGCGTACCTCCGCTTGCATTAGTGCTAGCAGTCCAATTGTCTATAGGGCTACAAAATGAACTGAAGTCTATCAATTCCATAGAATAGCCTCCTTGTTTTTTTAGGTCGTCGTTATAATAGTCATCTGTATAATTTACGGCGTCTAGCAAAGTCCCATTTTCATTTCTTAGCTCCAGATTATCGCCAGAGTTATTAAGAGCGGGATATCCATTTAATCCTATCGATTTCCCAAGACTGCTAAAGAGAGATTCGTTGCCGCTTTTTACAACTATAAGATATGCTTGTGATGCAATGGTAACTTGAGGAAAAACAGCAGGTGTGCCGCCATCTGAAAAAGTACAGTTTTCTAGGTCCAGTGCTTCAAACGAGGTATTGTATATCTCAAAAAATTCTTCTTCGGGCAAACCTATAGTTGGTGTAGGGTCGGCAAATATTTCTGTAAAGAGAAGATCTCCTGGCTTTGGTTTACTAGCAACGAAATAATCAAAGAGTACTACTGTATCTAGCGTATTGCCTGCTAGGTCGCCAAGTAAATCTAGGGTGAGTTGGTAGCTATTGTTTATCAATGCAGTAGTGTACGTGAGTAGAATTTCATTTCCATTAACAGTAACGTTATTTGGAGAACCGTAGCCAGCATTCAATGTAAATACTGTGCTAGCCGTTTTTACAGCCTCGTCTGCTGTTATTTTTATGGTGTTTGCATCTAGCGATTCGGTACTGAGAATAGTTGGTTTTTGAGTATCGACTAGTAGAGGCCCAATGTAAATATCATCGTAAAAGTGTTTCAAATGAAAACTGGAGGTACTCTGTTTTATCAAGAAACCAAAATGTGTACTAGTGGTAATGTTACTATCTGTAACACTTCCTTCTAACTGATAGCCTTTGCCACCCGCAAAGTCGGCATATATAGTCCATGTGCCAGAGGCATCTTTGGTCACTTTTAAGCTTATGTTTTTATCGTGTGTTTTATCATCTGAGCCATCTGTAAGTTGGGTTTGTGCACCTGCTACTATTTTGTATAGCGAGACCTCATCATCTGTATTGCCTATTCTTACAAAGTATCCATTGCTTACTGCAGAAAGGTCCGCATTATCTGCCATTAGAAAAACATCAGTATAGTTAGCTCCCGAAGTACTGAACTTCATGTGTACCCTAAACTGCCATTCTACATCGCCGGCAGCAAGAGTACTCGGAGTGCTCAGGTAAAAGTTATCGGAAGCAGTGTTGCTATTGCTACGAAGTTCTCCGTTATCTATTATAAACTTGCTTACATTGCCGCTCCAAGTTGGGTTGGAGGTAAAATCACCATCGGTAAAGTCGTCTGTAATCTGACCAAACCCGGCTAGTGTAAAACAAGTAAGTATAGTTAGAAAATGAAGTCTCATTTGTTGTTCGAAAATTTGCCTTTTATTTCTTTTACTATCCCAACAAAAGTGAGGTGATTTAGCGGAAATTCTAAAAACACATGCAGCACACTCAAAAAGAACAATGCTGCAAGACCTATTTTGTAATCATACACATATAATGCTACAGAGCCTATCCATATGGCAATAGCTGAGATGAGTCTACCTTTAGGAATCTTATGCCAATTTATTACACTTGTTTTACTAAACCAATTGAGGTAATGATATGTGTATGCAAATGCAAGGAATATCTGCATTTTGAGGGCAACAGAAGACAGCATACCTCCTCCATTTTGGTTTGCAATAATGAATTTACCTGGTTTTACCCAGCCCATAAATTCCGCAATGGCTCCCGATAAGTTTATAAATTTACTTTCTATCATAGACTCAGACCAATAGCCATCTAAATGGTAGTCAGCGGCATTTGGCCTTTGGAGTAGTATTAAAAATAGAATTGCTAGGAACGCTATTAAGGACGCATAGCCACTGACACTCTTAGATTTAAGTGCACCATACAGGATAAATAACCCTGTAAAAACATAAACATGAATAACCGTAGGCAGCATAATGCCGATAATCATGGTGTAGGCTGTAAACCCATTGAGGAAAAATGCTATTACGAGTCCCAAGACCATTAGTAAGTATCTTATTATTACCTTTTTTACGAAGGTCATCATCACTGCGGTATAGAATGCTAAGAAAATAAAGCTCCGCTCGTATTTAAGTAAAAAGTCTGAAACGGGTTTGAACCACGAATCGTTAATGGCTGCATTCCAAGATTTGGTTACGGTATAATTATCAAACTGGTGAAAGGCAAAGCCGAAAGTCATGAAAGCACATAATATGACCAGTATCCAGACGTCTCTTTTGCTTTTCGCAAAATAATTGCGACCGTCTAGCCAACCTATTTCGGTAAGATAGTGGAGTGGTCCTAGAACAGCATAAGAAAGCAAGAATACGTGAAATGGAAGTTTTACAGCAAGAATAAATGACAGAATCATTAATCCTATATTGATATAATCAAGTTGCTTTGCTTTCATTTCTGACAAATCTAAACTTAAAAATAGAGTAGACTATAGAGAGCATGTTATTTTTTTAATATCATAAAGTACATTTGTGCTTAATCGAAACAAATCGCTGAAATGAAAAAATTACTTAAACTAACTCCATTGCTTGTACTAATGATGCTTTTAACATCGTGCTGGCCACCTAATACTATAGTAGATAGAGACGAATCTGTGAATGAAAGTTGGGCTAATGTTCAGTCCTCTTATCAAAGAAGATTAGACCTTATAGATAATTTAGTAAATACAGTGAAAGGAGCCGCAGAATTCGAAAAAGAAACGTTTATTGCTATTACCAAAGCACGTGCCGGTATTCAAGAGCCAACTGAGGCTATGTTAGCAGATAAAGATGCTTTGGCTCAGTTTTATGCTGCTCAGAAACAGCTGCAAAGTCAAGCTCGTACTATGTTTAATATATCTGTAGAAAACTACCCAGAGTTGAAAGCTACGGATGCCTTTAGAGATTTTCAAGCTCAGTTAGAAGGGACAGAAAATAGAATCAACGTAGCTAGAGACAAGTATAATAGCACGGTAAAAAATTACAATGGGTATATTCAAAAAATTCCAGGTAAGTGGTTTGCAGAAGATAAAGAAACGCGTAATTACTTTGAAGCTGATTCGGGCTCAGAAAAAGCACCTAAAGTAGAATTTTAGAATTATTGGCTATGTCTATTTTTAAATGGGAACCACTTAGTCCTGACCAAGAGCAGCGAGTACTAAAAGCTATAGCTGCTGCCGAGCTAAATACCTCTGGTGAGATACGCGTGCACATAGATAAATATTGTAAAACGGACCCTGTGTTTAAGGCTATGAACTTATTTACTCATCTTAAAATGGAGGAAACGAACAACCGAAATGGAGTATTGCTTTATATAGCTAAATTGGAAAATAAGTTTGCCATAGTAGGAGATGAAGGGATAAATAAAGTGGTGCCAGTAGATTTTTGGGAAAGCACCAAAGAGCTAATGAAGGCAAGCTTTAGCAGAGGAGAAATTGTAGAGGGGCTAGAGCAAGGGATAAATAAAATAGGGGTGCAGCTAAAGCAATATTTTCCGTATGAAGATGGAGATATAAATGAACTTCCAGATACTATAAGTTATGGTTAGAAAAGGGAGTTTATTAACACTACTATGTATAGCATTTTTGGCGACAGCCAAAAAAGTGCCGCCAGCACCTACTGAGTATAGATGGGTGCAAGACTATGGTAATGTACTAGATGCAGACCAAGAGTTATATCTCATAAATAAGCTCAAGAAGTATTTTGATTCTACGTCTACGGAGATAATAATAGTTACAGAAAGTTCTCTCGAAGGAGATGATGTTTTCGACTACAGCTATAGACTTGTTCAGGAGTGGGGTATAGGTCAGAAAGGGAAAGATAATGGTGTACTGATATACGCTGCTGTAAGAGACCGCAAAATGTTTATACAGGTTGGCAAGGGAGCAGAGGGTGCTTTACCAGATATCTATGCCAAAAGAGTTTTAGAAAATCAACTGAAACCAAATTTCAGGAAAGAGCAATATGGTAAGGGGTTTGACGAAGCTACTTCTGTAATTATTCAGCACCTCAATGGTGAGTTTGTGAATGATACACCTGCAAGGCAAGGTGAAGGGATACCTATTTGGGTCATTATTTTAGTAGTAGTGCTCCTAGTACTTATGTTTACAAGCGGAGGGAATAATGGACGAACGTTTACTCATGACGAGTCTAGTAGCAGAAGAGCATTGCATAGGCCACCTATTTGGATAGGCGGCGGTAGAGGCGGCGGATTCTCCGGAGGAGGAGGAGGATTCGGCGGTGGATTCGGTGGTGGAAGTTTTGGTGGAGGAGGAGCTGGAGGTAGTTGGTAATATGGAGAATATACTTTTTATAGATGTAGAAACAGTGCCTCAGGAGGCTAGCTATGCTCACTTAGATGATAGGTGGAGAAAACTTTGGAATCATAAGGCCCAGTCGTTAGCAAAAAATGAGGAAACTCCCGAAGAATTGTATCCGCGAGCTGGTATCTATGCTGAATTTGGCAAGGTGATTTGTATTTCGGCGGGTTTCATTACCTCTGCAGGAGATAAAAGAGAATTAAGAATAAAGAGTTTTTATGGTCACGATGAGAAGCAGCTACTCACAGATTTTTGCGGTTTACTAGACCAAAACTATTTTGCTAAATCCCACTTTCTATGTGCTCATAATGGTAAAGAATTTGATTTCCCATATCTCTGTAGAAGGATACTGGTGAATGAGTTGCCTATGCCAGATATCTTGGATTTAGCAGGTAAGAAGCCTTGGGAGGTAAAGCACCTAGATACATTGCAACTATGGAAGTTTGGTGATTATAAGAGTTTTACGTCTCTAAATCTACTCGCGGCTTTGTTTAATATCCCCTCACCAAAAGATGATTTAGATGGCAGTATGATAAAAGATGTGTACTACGTAGATAAAAATTTAGAAAGAATAAGGGACTACTGCCAAAAGGATGTAGCAGCACTTGCGAGTATCTTTCTGAGAATGAATAATTCTCCTGTTTTAATAGAAGAAGAAGTAAAAATAGTATGATAAAAGCCATTTATCCCGTTCACTGGACGGAGTATGAGTTGATCGATTCTGGAAACGGGATGAAGCTGGAAAAGTTTGGTCATCAAATATTAGAAAGGCCCGAGCCTCAAGCTATATGGAGTCCTAGACTTACTCAAGAAGAATGGAAGGGTATGGCCACCGGTAGTTTTAAACAGCAAGGAAGTCATAAAGGAGAATGGCAGCTCAAGGGAAACGGAAAGTCTTGGTTTATAAAGTATAGTTTAAAAGACGAAACCCTAAAAATGAAGCTCAATTTTACGCAGTTTAAACATATAGGGATATTCCCAGAGCAAGCTGCTAATTGGGATTATATTTACAAAAAAAGCAAAGAGCTAGGCCCTAAATCAAGTGTGCTAAACCTTTTTGCCTATACAGGCGGAGCATCGCTCGCTGCTAAAGCTGCGGGTGTGGATGTGGTACACGTAGACTCTATAAAACAAGTAGTAAATTGGGCTAATGAAAATCAAGAAATAAGCAAGCTCAAGGATATACGATGGGTAGTAGAAGATGCCCTCAAATTTGTGAGTAGAGAGGTGAAACGAGGCCGAAAGTATCAAGGAATAATCTTAGACCCGCCCGCTTACGGCATAGGTGCCAAAGGGGAGAGGTGGAAACTAGAAGAGAAGCTGGGTTTGCTACTACAAGAAGTGGCCAAGTTACTGGATGACACAGGATTTTTGGTGCTAAATGTGTACTCTCTTGGCTTATCCCCATATATTATTCAGAACCTTATGACAGATTATTTCAGCCACAGGGAAGTTGATATTTCTGAGCTTTGCTTAAAGTCAAGAACTGAGCAAATTTTGCCCCTGGGCATAGTCGCTAGAATATAAAAAAGGGTTATAACGAGGCCCCCTTCTTTTAGTACCTAACTAAACTAACTTTTAACGTGCTGACTGATTAAGCTCAGCGAAATTGTAAGACAGTGAAAATTCTAATTTGTAGGAGTGCAGCGAGCATAGTTCAAATGACACCATATATTAACTATAAAAAATCAATGAGTTGGGTAATAATAGCCTAAATATACCTTAGAGATTGAGTATATTGGTGTATTTTTGTTTCTAATAAATGAAAATTTGGACATACATAGTACTTACTTTTGGCATTTCGATTCATGCATTAGGGCAAGCTCCTACTAGTCCAGCTACAAGTATTTCTTTGGTCAGCAAATACTGCTCACAAGCGACTATAGGATGGTCAAATGGAAATGGAGTAAGACGTATCGTTGTGGCCTCTAAAAGTAGTCCTGTCACCTTTGTGCCAGCCAATAACACTTTCTATCTGAGTAATCTGAATTTTGGGCAAGGGACAAATTTAGGTTCTAACCAATATGTGGTATTTAACGGCTCGGCTAATTCTGTAACTATCGAAAAACTAGAATCAAATACAACCTATCACTTTGCCATTTATGAATACAATCAAGGTCCAGTAGATATATATTATCTCAGGACAGGGCCACCCACTTTTAACCTTACAACTGAGAATATTACAGCATCATTTACAATGGATATTAGAAACCAATGCGATAGTGGTAATGTGACCAACTTTACTGGGTCTGGTGCCGCAAGTAATGGCTCTGCTCTTACCTATAGTTGGGATTTAGATGATGGAAATACTGCTGCTACACAAAATATGAGCCACACGTATGCTAATTTTGGCATATATCAGGTGAAATTGACCATTAATTCCTTCCGATGCGAAGCTATTACGATACTTGACGACACAATAGCACCTACTCCTGTTGTACGGTTTGAGCTAGATCCTGCGGAACCTAATAATTCGCAGCAACAGTGCTTTTTGGAAGCGGATGGCACTACGAACTTTTTTAAGTTTAAAAACAATACGATTATTGGTTCACTGAGTGGGTCTATTTCTAAAACAGCTTATCTTAGGAGATATGGAGATGGGACTTTTGATACACGTTTAAAAGGTCAAAAAACATACAATGCACCGGGCATATACATAGTAAGACTAAGTGCTACTAGCACACAGGATAGTGTAGTGTTTTGTACCGATTCGTTCGAGCTTACAGTGGAAGTAAGACCACGACCGATAGATACTCCACTTATTAGTTTCGAAAAAGAAATGTGCCTAAGCGGTAATCTTTTTACGTTTGAAAATAACACCTTGGATCCAGGTACTGTTAGCACTTGGGATTTTGGAGATGGATCTAGCAATACAGGAAATTTAGTTACTCATACTTATGTGGCCCCCGGTACTTATTATATCAACTTAACGGTAGTTGATGGATTTGGGTGCTATGATGAATACTATGATAGTATTAGAGTGGCCCCACAACCCAATAACACATTTGCAGGCTTAGCCAGTAGTTATTGCCTTGGAGATGCACCTATAAACTTGCAAGCTAACTTGGCAAATGGAGAATGGTTCGGAGATAATATAGATGCTGCTGGCAGTTTTTCGCCTATTCAACTAGGTATAAGTACAGTTAGCTATGCTGTAAATGAAAGTGGATGTAAGGACACGTTTACACTATCTACAGAGGTATTTGCAATACCGACATTCGAGTTGGGCAATGATACGAGTATTTGTAGTGGAACAAGTTTTGTATTGCGAGTGATAAAAGGGACTACCAACGTAAGTTGGAGTAATGGAGATGTCGATTCTTTTACTACTGTGAGCTCCGCTGGCCTACTTTGGGCTCAAAGGTTAGAGAACGGATGCAGCTATAGAGATAGCATTCAAGTACAGGTGATAAGTATTCCTTCCGTATATTTAGGAATAGACTCTTTGCTCTGTGGCGATGGACGACGAGTAATAGATGTAACAGCCAAAGAAGCCACATATACTTGGAGTGATGGATATAGTGGAGGTGGAAATAGAGTGATAACCAACTCTGGTACATATACAGTGACGGTGACTAATAAATGTGGTACTGCGTCCGATGATGTAGTGCTAGAGTTCTTACCTTATGTGTGTGATATTTTTATACCCAATGCATTTTCACCCAATGCAGATGGGACAAATGATGTGTTTCGGCCATCTGGGAATGTGGAACTGCTAAGCATGATGATTTTTGATAGATGGGGTGCTAAAGTGTATCAAAGTACACCTATAGAATTTGCTTGGAATGGCACAGTACAAAATGTACCTGCACAAGTTGGCCATTACTACTTCGTAATACGCTATCTGCTGCCTACCGATGGCACGAGTGTGCCCATTACTTCTAGCGGAGAGGTATATCTCATCAGATAATAACCTGATTTCGACTATTATTTTGAGATGCAGATTTTCATAAAACCTTGGAGGCGAGAGGTTTTAGTGTAGATATAGCGAGCTATATCAAGATAAAACAACGATGATCACGAGATTTTATGAACAAAACAGGTCGATTACACATTTAAACAGCCATTTTCTTCCTAAAACTGTCTTGGAATAGCTCGCTATTCCTTCACCACTTTCACTCGAAACTCACTATTTAAAAATGTTCTGAATCCAAAATAATAATCGAAATCAGGTTAATAGGCTAAAGCTCAAACCTAAGGCCAACTCTAGCCGCTGGCGTAAATAGTGTAATTTTAGGAAGAGACGTGGTAGTGGAAGTGAATGGTATAGCTATTTTAACCCCGCCAAATACATCGACGATGGGTGATATACTGTATGATACGTCACCATAACCTATAGCTTGTACTAGAAATAGCCTAGCTTCTATACCTGTATTGTCTGTGAAAATATGGCTAAATTGGTCTTTGATAGCAAAACCCTCTGTGGTAATTTTTACATCGCTCTGCAATAGAAAATAGAGCCCTAGTCCAGTACCAATTTCTATGTTTACTTTACTATCTAAGCCTCTAACTTGCAACTTTCTAGTATACAATATTTGCGAACCTATGTACTTCTGTCTATGTCTTATTCGTGCGACCTTATTAGCACCTTGAGAGAGGTCTCTTATCTCGGATAAGTTGGGATGTATTATATCCAAAAATTGCAAATTTTCTTTAACCAATAGTAAATTATACTGCTGATAACTTGGGATGAAAGTGATGGCTTGGTAGCGATCTATTTGCTTTCTAATCTCTACGCCAAATCCAAGGGTTTTGTCTATGTGCATTAATCCTCTAATAGAATCGCTTTGCTGCTTTGGTTCCGTGCCTAAACGAACTATGTTAGCTGTAGGTTCTATAACTATACCTAGGTGGGTCTGAGCAGGTAGCTGCAAGCCAAGAAAGAAGAATATTGAGATAAAAACAGGTTTCATTTACTACGAAGTAAGTAATAAAAGCGATATGTAAGTGCAATAGCAGAAACGGTAAGTCCTAAACTTAAGCCTATCCAAATGCCATTAACACTCTGAAATAATACAGGAGCATTTTTGCTATGGGCTAGAAAATAGCCAATAGGAATAGCAATAACCCAATAAGCGATGAAGATGAGAAAGCTAGGTAATACAGTGTCTTCTATGCCTCTTAGTAAACCTACAGACACAGCTTGTAGACCATCGCCTAGTTGAAAAATAGCAGCAAAAATCAGTAGATTAGCACCCATACGAATGACCTCTGAATCCGTGGTGAATAATGAAGCTAAAGGAGTACTGAAAGCTAAAAATATTAGAGCGAAAACTAGCATTACCAATATACCTATCTTGTGTCCTTGTAGTCCGTAGTTTCTTACATTGAGGTAGTTCCCATTGCCGTAGGCTTTGGCTACGCATATAGAACTGCCGGCAGATATGCCACTTGCAAACATATAGGTGAGAGATGCTAGTGTAATCGCCAGATTATGTGCTGCAGATTCTCTAGATCCCAAAGTTCCAGCTAGTACAGCTGCTCCCGCAAAAGCTGCTATTTCTAAGAAATATTGAAATCCTGTAGGTAGCCCTAAGGTAAATATTCGCTTGTAAAAGGTGATACGTGAAGATTCGAAAAATGACTTGCGAAAAGAGGTGAATGTGATGGGTGTTTTACTGCTTTTGAATAATACGAAGAGCATAGTCGCAGCCAAAAATATACGAGAAATAATGGTGGCATATCCAGCCCCATTCAGTCCATATGCAGGACTACCTAATTTGCCATAAATAAATATCCAGTTCAGAAATACGTTAAGTACCAATGCTAGTAATGTAATCACCATACCCCCTAGTGTGAAGCTAAAGCCATCACATAGATTTTTGGCAAAGAAGAATATGAGCATAGGCGTAAGTGACCATGCTACAAGTGTAAGGTACGGTATGGAGAGTGCAGAGACTATATCGGTCTGCTGAAAGAGATGAAAATGAGAGATGCAATACCATAGACCTAAGCCCCCAAGTACGGATAAAGCTAGTGTCACTATGAAGCTATCTCTAGCTAAAATACGGTACGATGATGTTTTATTTTTACCTTGCAAAATACCTACTATAGTAGCAAAGGCCATGGTAACACCCATAGGGAAAATGGCTACAAAGAAGAAAATGCTATTGCATACACCCGCTGCGGCAAGCTGATGGTGACCTATATCTCCTACCATAATGATATCAAAAAAACCGGTAAGCACCATGCCAAGCTGACTAATGATAATAGGCCAACTTATTTTGATTATATCTTTGATGTATTGATTCAAGAAATAGGAAAATAAATGGCGACAAAGGAACTCCAAAATGTTGCGAAAAAGAAATTAGTTGTGCTCAGTGGTGCAGGTATAAGTGCAGATAGTAGAGTGACTATTTTTAGAGGTAGCAATGGTCTGTGGGAAGGATATAATATCATGGAAGTTGCCTCACCAGAAGGCTGGGCAAAGGACTATAAAACGGTACTGGAGTTCTATAATGCTCGTAGGAGAAATATAGCTAGCGTAAGGCCTAATGAAGCTCATGTGCTTTTAGCCGAGATGGAAAAGGAGTGGGAGGTAAGCATAGTAACTCAAAACATAGATAACCTACACCCGCAGCAGGCGAGTACGAGTTTATCTGCTCCTATCCTGGTCACTGGGGCAGAATGAAAGGAAAATTTGTGACGGAGTAGGACAAGTCTAAATGCAACATAAGTGCATTTACAAGTATCTTTACACCGTGCCTCGTAATCTGAAGTCCATATTCGTTTATCTCCTAGTTTCACTGAGCTTTGTTAGTGTTGGTCAAACTCCAGAAACCAATCCTACTATTAACGCAGCTAATCTTTGGTTATTTGGAAAAAACATTTGGTTAGATTTTGCCAACAATAACATAATACAAAAAAGAACAAATGAGATAAATGTCTTAGAAGGAACTACTTCTTATACCGATAGCGTTAACAGCTTCTTCCTTTCGGGAAATGGTGACTCCCGATACTCAAATTTACATCTTAATAATTATAAAATTCCAACAGGATTCAATGATAATGGAGGGCAAGGTGTTCTCTTTATTGTCCATCAATCAAATAAAAAATTATAGAGGTCGCTAGATAGATACATATAAAGTTGTATGTTGTAAGTCAATAAAGTGGTAATAATATGATCAATTTCGAAGGACAAAATGCCCAAGAGTTCTATGTTCGATTCAGTACAGAGGATTCTTG
>Ga0209390_10004370_pt1 | contig 21343 bp, 16 predicted proteins | sample BON01_FD_187212 | JGI IMG/M metagenome (GOLD analysis project Ga0209390, IMG submission 187212) | Freshwater microbial communities from Lake Bonney liftoff mats and glacier meltwater in Antarctica - BON-01 (SPAdes) (version 2) | ecosystem: Environmental > Aquatic > Freshwater > Ice > Glacier... | reverse complement strand
CAAGAATCCTCTGTACTGAATCGAACATAGAACTCTTGGGCATTTTGTCCTTCGAAATTGATCATATTATTACCACTTTATTGACTTACAACATACAACTTTATATGTATCTATCTAGCGACCTCTAAAGATAATTATGAGTTGGTGATGTTTGACTTGCTAGAGGGAAACCTTAGTGAGGCAGATGAACTGCGTGTAATGGACCAAATAGAGGGAGATGAGTTCCTCTTTAGAGAGTGGAAACTCTTTAAAGCCACAGTGCTCATAGCAGATAAAGATGTGACGTATAGTGGAAAGAGCAAACTACTAAAAGAAGAGAAAGCTGTGATAATGCCAATGTATACCAGATGGGCTGCTGTAGCAGCATCCGTATGTATACTGGCTGCTGCAGTGCTTTTTTGGCCAGATACTGAAGTGGAATCTCCTATAGTAGATGCTACGGAATCTGCAGTAGCAGAGCCTGCCGCTGAGCTGCCAGTAGGCATAGAAGAAGTGCTAGTAAGTGATAAGCTAGATGCCGCAGATGAGGCTGTGAAATCAAATACCCCAACTGAGAATATAGAACGGAGTAACAGAGTGTACAATACTCCTCGAGAAATACTGGCAGATGTACCCTCTACTGAGATAGAGCAGCCAGAAAACCCAATAGATAACAAGGCTCCGCGTATAGAAGATATGCCTGTGAATAATGTAGTAGTAGCTTATGATACTAAGCAAGATGAAGAGCGTATACTACCAGAGTTAGAGCCTAAGGGTGTGCAGGTAGTGGCTGATATAACTAAGCCTACAAGCCCACTAGCACTTACTGCAAAAGAGAAAGCAATAGGTTTTGTAACTAAAAATCCGCCTCGCCGTATTAAAGAAAAGGCAATAGAAATACTAGCATTAATAAGTAATCCAAAGATAAAATTCAATCCCAGTTTTAAAGGCAATAGGCCTAGTCTAGAAATTGAATTAGAGACCAACGGATACACTGCTGTAGCCAGTTTGCAACCCTTTAAAAATAGAAATTAAACACAGAACACAATGAAAAATTATATCAAATTCACATTTGCCCTAGTTACTATATGTATGTCATATATGACTATGGCCCAGACAGATACTTTAAGCTTAGATGAAGATATTATAATAAACACCAAAGGTCTAAAGGTAGTGGTGAAAGAGAAATCTGAGATTAAATCAGTGAACCAAAATGGAGATAGTATTACCACCAAAACCGTAAAAATAGAAACTACTACAGAAGACGGTAGTGAAGAGGAGAGCAGTATTGCGGAGCTTAGAAAAGCATTTGCAAAGCATAAAGAGGAAGAAGAGGATGATACTCCAGATTTTATAGAAACGAAGTGGAATACGTTTGGACTAGGGTTTAATAACTTGATAAATAAAGACGGTAAACTGGAAGCGGATGCAGGATACAGTGATTTTGCTATAGATGGGGGTAAGTCTGTCAACTTGGAGTGGAAAATAGTAACCCAAGCTATGAATCTGTACAAGGGTAAGGTACGCTTGATATACGGTATAGGTATAGATTATAACAACTACAGATTTAAGGATAATGTAGATCTAATGATAGACAGTGTGCCACTAGCATACTCTATAAATACGACTAACTATAAGAGAAACAAGCTAGTGACGCAATACGTCAACGTACCGCTTATGATTAATTTTAAACTAGGGCCTGAGGCGTCTGACGATGAACTATGGATCTCTGCAGGTGCTAACTTTGGATACAGAATAGGGAGTCACCAGAAGCAAGTATGGGATGATAATGGCAAGAAAAAGAATAAGACAAAAGACGACTACAGCCTAGAACAGTTTCGGATGGGATACGAAGTGCAGTTTGGGTACAATAATATACGCTTGTATGGCAAGTATTTCCCAAGCAGTATTTTCAAACAAAACGAAGGTCCAGACCTGAGAACAGTTTCTGCTGGTATCTTAATAGGTAGCATCTAAACGATATAGACTAGAAAGTCTTTAAATTTCATAAACTTAGCTTTAAACCTGATTTCGATTATTATTTTGGATTCAGAACATCTTTAAATAGTGAGTTTCGAGTGAAAGTGGTGCAGGAATAGCGAGCTATTCCAAGACAGTTTTAGGAAGAAAATGGCTGTTTAAATGTGTATTCTACCTGTTTTGTCCATAAAACCTCGTGATCATCGTTGTTTTATCTTGATATAGCTCGCTATATCTGCACTAAAACCTCTCGCCTCCAAGGTTTTATGAAAATCTGCATCTCAAAAGAATAGTCGACCTCAGGTCTTTAGTATATATGGTCCTTCCCACTATCGTGGGAAGGACTTTTTTTATTTACTGCAAAAAAGATTGCAAGATATTTTGTTAAATCGTTTTTTTTTTCACTTTCGAAACATCCTAAGAATGAATCTAATAGCCTAGTGAAATAGCAAGAAGAATCTTAGCACAAACTCATTTTATAAAAAAAAAGAAAACAATGAAAAAAACACTATTGACACTCGCCGTAGCACTTAGTATGGGTGCTGCACTACTTACCTCTTGTGGACCAGATGATACTACAGGTACTACTCCCGAGCCTGCCAAAACCCTCGTAAGAGCAAGTCTGTATGATACCGATTGGTATCCTATTGGCAAACAAGAAGGAGACTTTACACATAACTTTAACGCAGATGGGGTCTATGGATTTACTGGAAGCTGGGCTTGGTTAGGTGACACAAATTCTGATAGTATGGAATATAAAGTAACTGCAAGCGGCGTACTAAGAGTTTTATATTTTAAATATGCTACCGACACTGAAATGGCAGCAAAAGTAGGTGAGCCCGCTAATGCCGATGATTATGTGGTATTTAAAACTTCACCTTGGTAATAGCACATTCATAATAATACTTACAAAGCCCTTTTTGCATTTGCAGGAAGGGCTTTTTTTTATAGCCTATCCATAGCTTGCAGTATCAGCTTATTCTGGTCGTAGATATCGTAACAGAAGTGCATTTTCCATTCCCTATCATAATACACCGTTCTATAGTCTAGATATAGCGGCATAGGCTTTTCTAGTCGTACTATAGTGGTTTCCTCTAGCTTCTGTATAGCCGCGGTACTGTCTGTAGGGTCATAGTCTTCTAGTCGCTCAGGATCTCTTGGTGGGTAGCCCATCATTACCCTAAAATCGTCAGCGTCATATTCCTTACTATTTTGGGTAAGGTACTCACCAAATAGGATAGGGTCTTGTAGCCTCACACAGCCATGGCTCACTGCACGTTGTGTTTTATTAAATGCACTCTTGCTTGGCGTGTCGTGTAGGTATATACTAAAGGGATTATTAAACATATACTTCACTGTGCCTAGTGAGTTTTTGGGTCCTGGGTTTTGAACTATCTGGTATGGGATTCTGTCCTTATTTACTTTGCTCCATTGTATGGTGTCTCCGTTTACTTCGGTTTCCCCTCGGAATACTTTGTAGCCATCTCTACTTAGGTAAGCGGGATCTCGTACTAGTCGCCACCACATCTCGTTTCGTATGATACTGAAGGGTATAGTCCACGTAGGATTAATCACCATATAGGTGATTTTACTCGCTATCTGTGGAGTCTCCATATTTTTAGGGAGCTTATACAGCCAGCCACTATCTGTATACTCTTTTACCATAGCATCGTAGTTATCTGGTAGGTTTTTGCCTATGCATACTCGCATGGTTTTCACACTATCTTCCCAGTGCATAGCTACCTCATACACAGGTAAGTTGATATAGACATACGCACCTTCGTTTGGCCTAGTAAACCACCGTTGCCTTTCCATATTGGCCTTTACTTGGTCTATATTGTCTTTGGGCGAAGCGTTAATCACTTTGTATGTTTTGTATCCCATAATCCCATCAGGAGTAAGGCTATACTTTTCTTGTAGTTTTTTGATGAGCGAAGCTAGTTCTGCGGTATAGATGGTGGTGTCTTGTACGTTTAAAATGTCGTCGTTTGGTAGTTTCTTAGCCTTTAGTTTAGCTATGACCTGCGGCAAAATAGCTACTGTGTCACCTATTTCTATTTTGGGGTAATCACTAAAATCTATTGCTGTAGACCTAGCCTCTAGTTTCTTTTTGAGGTAAAAAGTGAGTACGCTTCTAAGCTTGTTGTACGTAGTATCTCCGTTATGCAGGTTATCTATGATGCTATTTTTATCTTTTTCGTTTAAAAAATTATCAAAGTCTAGTTCTTTTTTATTATTGGGTGGGAGCATATAGGTATAGCCGTATACATCTCTGGGCTTGGTTCTGCCATTGGCTATATCCTCGTACATACGGAGCATATTATTACTGAGTATGAGTTCTAGTTCTGCCAGTCTGCGATATGCCTTAGCAGTACTTCGCATGGAGTCTATGGCTCCTTTATAGTAGTGTACAAAGGGTAGCTGGTAGTAGCGGTGGTCCATACCGTGGCTCACGCTATGGGCAAAGGTGAGTTCCAAATCTGCCCACGAGGCACTGTCGCCCGTGAGTGCATCCCACCACAGTGGTTTATAGTTGCGTGCTTTGTAGTAGTTGCGTAGTGTATCCATATAGATCAGCTGATCTTGACACACCAGTGAGTTCCACTGATTAAATTGTTTTTCTATATGCAGAGCTAGAGAATCTTGGCTCAGTACTATGCCACTTTCTACTACCGTAGTTTCTTCTTTACAGGACTGTAAGAATAGGTGGGAGATAAAGGTGATAAGGGCAATGTTGCGAATGAATGCCATAATAAGATGGCTACAAATATGTAAAGAGAATGTGATACTATATGCTCAAGTCTTCCACAGTGATGTAGAGATTGGCATTTAGTAGCTTAGAGTTTTCTAGGTAGTCAGGAGTAGGATGCCATATAAATAGGCAGTTACCACCCTTTATGGTATTTACTAAAATCTCATTTACTTCTTGCGATACGGCTGGACAACCAAAGCTTCTGCCGATTCGTTGTTTTCTGTTGACTATGCTTTCATCTACATAGTTAGCACCGTGTATTACTATTCCACGAGCAAAGGCATTAGAATTAAACTGTTTTTCTAATCCATTCAGTTTTAGCGAGAGATTATTGCTTCCGTTATATAAACCACCTGTAGTATAGAACCCAAGAGAGCTCTTATTGCTGCTGTGCTGATTACTAAAATACATGGCATAGGTATCACCCGTTTTAGCACCGTGAGCTACCAACTCATTGAAAATGACTTTTTTAGATTCCATATCTATGACCCACATGCGGCGGTTATTACAGTATTCCGAAAAATCTATAACAGTAAGATACTTGTCAGATGTAAGTGCTTGGGTATGCTTAAGGTACATATAGCCACGTAGTGCATGTGTTAGCACTCTTTGGCTCAGAGTATCATATCCCAAAGGATAGATAAGCTGTCTATGTATTCTATCTGCAAAGGCAGAAAATTCGTCACTGTGTAGAGTGACTAGCGTTTCCCCATCCTCATTATCATCTGTAACTGGGATGGCACTAATGGTCTCTTTGTATTGAAAAGAAGAGGCCAGAATTATTAAAAATAAACAAGCTAAACCCTTATGCAATGCTCTGCATTGCTTCTTAATGAAAGATAAGATAGGGATTAGCTTGTTCAAGATTGATTTGTTTTTTTATAGAATAGCTGTTTCGTCCACTGGAGCTAAAGCAGTACTGTCTAGTGCTACTTTACCTTCTTTCTCATCTGTATCTGAAGCAGACTTGCAGCAAGTAGTGTGATCTGCTACATCGTTATCGCATTTGGCAATGTGTGCAGCCATAGCTTCTTTAGAGCAACAAGCTTTCTTAGCACCTTCAGAGTAATCGCAATCAGCGTGACTAGCTTTATCGCAAGATGCCTCGTGAGCTACTTTCTCTTGTGGAGTGCAGCATGCTTTTTTACCAGACTCACCAGAGTGTCCTAACATAGGAGCTATCACTAGTCCGATAAGACAAGTAAGTTTGATAAGGATATTCATAGAAGGTCCAGAAGTATCCTTGAAAGGATCACCTACTGTATCTCCAGTTACTGCTGCTTTGTGAGCTTCAGAACCTTTATAGGTCATTTCTCCGTTGATCATTACACCTGCCTCAAAAGACTTTTTAGCATTGTCCCATGCACCACCAGCATTGTTTTGGAAAATAGCCCAAAGTACACCAGATACAGTAACACCAGCCATGTAACCACCTAGCATTTCTGCTACAAGAGCGTTGTCTTCTTGATAAAATAATTTACCTACAAGTACTACTAATATTGGGAATCCAATAGTTAGCACACCTGGTAACATCATTTCTTTCAAAGAAGCCTTAGTAGAAATATCTACACATTTAGCATATTCTGGCTTCGCTGTACCTTCCATTAATCCTGGAATTTCTTTAAACTGACGTACTACTTCATTTACCATTTCCATAGCAGCTTTCCCCACAGCATTCATAGCGAGTGCAGAGAATACTACGGGTACCATACCTCCTACGAATAGCATAGCTAATACAGGAGCTTTAAATATATTAATACCATCTATACCTGTGAAGGTGACATAGGCAGCAAAAAGTGCCAAAGATGTCAACGCGGCAGAAGCAATAGCAAAACCTTTACCCGTAGCAGCAGTAGTGTTACCTACAGCATCTAGGATATCAGTACGCTCACGTACGATAGGCTCTTGCTCACTCATTTCGGCTATTCCTCCAGCATTATCAGCTATAGGGCCAAATGCGTCAATAGCAAGTTGCATAGCAGTAGTAGCCATCATAGCAGATGCCGCAAGTGCTACACCATAGAAACCTGCAAGAGCATAAGATGCCCATATAGCAGCAGCAAATAATAATACAGAAGAGAATGTAGATATCATACCTGTAGCAAGACCAGCGATAATGTTGGTTCCTGCTCCTGTACTTGATTGTTGTACTATTTTCATAACTGGCTTGCTACCAAGACCAGTGTAATACTCTGTAAATGCAGAGATACCAGCTCCTACTACTAGACCCACTAAACAAGCATAAAATACTCGCATAGATGAAATATCTTGTAGCCCTTCACGGAAGAAGTTCATTTGCATAGTTTCTGGAAGCATCCATTTTACCAAAGCAAAACAAGCTACAGCCACTAGAGCTATAGAAGCCCAGTTTCCTATATTCAATGCTTTTTGAACCTCTTTTTCTTTAGCATCATTACTAGATATTTTCACTAGTAATGTACCAATGATAGAAATCACAATACCGATACCTGCTATAGACATAGGCAATAGAATAGGTCCTATTCCACCAAATGCATCTTGTATAGATCCACCCATATCTGCTATCACATAGTTACCTAATACCATAGCAGCAAGCACTGTAGCTACATACGAACCAAATAAATCGGCTCCCATACCTGCTACGTCTCCTACATTATCTCCTACGTTATCTGCTATGGTAGCAGGATTACGTGGATCATCTTCTGGAATACCAGCTTGTACTTTACCTGCAAGGTCAGCACCTACGTCAGCTGCTTTGGTGTATATACCCCCACCTACTCTAGCAAATAGTGCTATAGACTCTGCTCCAAGAGAAAATCCTGCAAGTGTTTCTAACACTACAGTCATATCATCAGAGTTGGTCCAAACACCACCCATAAAGTATTGATAGAAAACTATGAAGAATGCTGTAAGGCCTAAAACCGCAAGTCCTGCAACACCAAGTCCCATCACTGTACCTCCACCAAAAGACACTTTAAGTGCATTTGGAAGACTAGTTTTAGCTGCTTGAGTTGTTCTTACATTTGTCTTCGTAGCTATTTTCATACCCATATTTCCTGCAAAGGCAGAAAAGATAGCTCCTATAATAAAGGCTACCACAATAAGAATGTGAGTAGACTCTACTATATAGGAAACGCCTGCAAGCACTACACTAGCTATCACCACAAAAATGGTAAGCAATCTGTACTCTGCTTTTAAAAATGCTAAAGCTCCTTCATATATATGGTTGGATATTTCTTTCATTATGCCATCTCCGGCATCTTGTTTCATTACCCAACTCTTTTTTACTAGCATATATAGCAAACCCAAAATGGCCATAGCTATTGGCATATAAATCATCAATTTTCCCATCAGTTCTTAGATATTAATTTCTAGTTGTTTATTTTAAAGCGTGCAAAAATAAAATTTATAGCCTAAAAGGGGCAACTTCGCTCAAGATTTCTTGCACTCAGATTCATTATTCCGCCAGTAAGATGTGTAAATTATAAGAAAAGTGCCATTTTGAAGTCTTTCTGATATAGTGTTTAAACCTGATTTATATGACAAAACCAAATTGGTTTCGTACATTTTTAAATAGTGAGTTTCGGGTGAAAGTGGTGAAGGAATAGCGAGCTATTCCAAGACAGTTTTAGGAAGAAAATGGCTGTTAAAATGTGTAATCGACCTGTTCTGTCCATAAAACCTCGTGATCATCGTTGTTTTATCTTGATATAGCTCGCTATATTTGCAATAAAATCTTTCGCCTCCATGGTTTTATGAAAATCTGCATCTCAAAAGAATAGTCGAATTCAGGTTTTAAGTAATAATTAAGGGCTTTTTAAATTTTAATTAACTTTGATTTTAAAATGTTCGAGATTCAATCTTTTCACACAAAAAAATAGCTAACCAACGAAACGATACCCATTTATGAAAAAACTAGTATCCTGTCTCCTTATTTTTTTTACTATAGGAGTTCAAGCCCAACTCAATGTCCAAATAAAGCTTGGTGACCGAAACGCTTGTACTAACTCCACTTTACTCTTCTTAGATAGTATAGTAAGCGGGACACCAACATCCTATGAATGGATAAGCTCCGTAGCTACATTTTCTTCTACGAATGGATCTATCACTCAGGCTAGTTTCTCTGCGAGCGGTCAGGTCATACTAAAATCGCTTGATGCTACGTCTACATTTTATGATACTGTATATGTCACATTAAATTCGCCACCTATTGTTACTTTGGGTAATGATTTGGAAGTGTGCTGTGATTACGGTCAGATAGTACTGGATAGTATAATAGTAGCTCCTACAGGGGCACCCCATACCACTGGATACTGGAGTATATCTCCAAATCCCAGTCTAATAGTAAATGGTAATACATTTAATACAGGTGAAGCTTGTGGATTAATAGCAGCTCCAGCCACTAGTATACAAACGAGCTTAGTATACGCTTACCAAGATCCAACTACAAAATGTGTCAATAGCGATTCTATGAAGATTTTGGTTCATAGCCTGCCTAGGACTGTATTACTAGATAAGATTTACTGTCAAGACATAGGCTCAATAGAATTAGATGATGATGTGGTAATTAGCCCGGCTAATACTTTGCTAGGTACGCCATCATGGAGATGTTTAGATTCTAACTCAAGTGCTAATTACTTTTTTGCGGATATGCTAGAAAACAGAGGCTCTCAGTTTGCTCCCGATTGGTGGCTAAATGTAGACGAGTCTAATTACACGATTCAAAATACAGACAAGGATACCATTGTACTTGAGTTTACCTATACAAATGGATACGGGTGTACTTCTAAAGATACCGTGAATATGGGAATATGGCGAGTGCCCAAAATTACTTTCAGTACTAACAGAGAACTTTGCTGGGACGAAGGTGAAATATCACTTAATGATTTAACAGGTGTTAACCTCACAGACGGCTTTTGGACTGTGTATGATTCTACAGGTTTTAGACTGCCATTTACTTTGGGTGCCTTAAATGGGGACACTATCAACACGCTGAATAGTATTCCTCTGTCTAGCGTTAACGCTAAGCCTAAACGTTTTATAATTCGCTATGATCACATAGCTACAGGTTGCCCTGCTTCCAATGATACTACACTTACTATCAATCCATTGCCAGTGCTTAATTTAACTCTGTTGAACCCTAGTAGATACTGTGAAACTGCTTCTAATATGTTGCTAAACGCTAACCCAGTAGGTGGTAATTGGTCTTCTAATGACTCAAGTGCTTTAGTGGGTAGTAGTAATTTTAGCCCAGGTAATGCGACTAGATTTTTTCCGGATGCTATTCATTTTTATTACGATTATACAAATCCGATTACAAGCTGTAGTACCCAAGATTCTATGAGCATTTTTATAGATGCCGCACCACTAATTCACGAACGCAAAGACACGTCTTTTTGCTATGTTTCCACAGGCGTTCCTAGAACTATGACTATTCCAGTTTCAGCATCTAATTTTGGCCAATTAACTTGGTCTCATTTTACAAGTAGCAGAGTAATTTTAGGTACAACGGCAAGCGGCTCAGCTACCTTTACACCTAATGGAGTGCAAGATACTTTTAGAATACTGCTTAGTGCATCAGGACGCGGAGCTTGTAATGATGTTGATGGAGACTTTTATGTATTTGGCTACCAAGATTCATCATGTTTTGCTATTGTAAAATCTTTAGCAAAAGAAGATTTAGTTATATATCCAAACCCATCTGCTGGCACTTTATACCTAGACCCAGACTTAGAAGTAGTTTGGTGTATTAATGCCGTAGGTCAAAATTTAGCAGTAGAGAAACGCGGGGATGTTAGCTGCTATATAGACACCAAAGGCTTATATACTCTGCTCCTAAAAGACCTAAAAACAGGCACTTATTACTATAAAAAAGTAGTGATAGAGTAAATCTACTCTACTCCAAATTCGCTGTATTTGAATAGGCTAAAAAAACTACCTTTGCACCTGAATGGAGAACATCCGTAATTTTTGTATAATAGCTCACATAGACCACGGTAAGAGCACGTTAGCAGACAGACTGCTACAGATTACTGGTACTGTAAGTGATCGTGAGATGAAAGAGCAAACGCTCGATGATATGGACATAGAGCGAGAACGTGGTATTACCATAAAATCTCACGCTATCCAGATGAAATACAATAGAGATGGCGTAGATTATACGCTTAATCTTATAGATACTCCCGGTCACGTAGATTTTAGCTACGAGGTGAGTAGGAGTATAGCTGCATGTGAAGGGGCTCTGCTGATAGTAGATGCTGCACAAGGTATACAAGCTCAGACTATCTCAAATCTATACTTAGCCTTAGATCACGATCTTACCATTATACCTATTCTAAATAAAATGGATTTGCCTGGTGCAGAGCCAGAAGCAGTAAAAGATCAGATAGAAGAACTAATACTCTGCGAGCGAGAAGACATAATACCTGCCAGTGGCAAAACAGGATTGGGAGTACTAGACATACTCAATGCAGTTATAGATAGGATCCCTGCACCCAAAGGAAACCCAAAAGCGGCATTAAAAGCTTTGATTTTTGACTCAGTATTTAATCCTTTTAGAGGAATAATAGCCTACTACCGTATTATGGATGGCGAACTAAATAAACGAGATCAAATCAAGTTTATGAATACAGGTAAGTCGTACTATGCAGAAGAAATAGGAGTTCTTAAACTAAAACCAGAAATGCGTCAAACTGTAAAAACGGGTGACGTAGGCTACATAATTTGTAGTATAAAAGAAGCGAAAGAAGTTAAGGTAGGAGACACCATTACCATTGCTAATAATCCTACAGAAATTGCTATCGATGGTTTCGAGAATGTAAAACCAATGGTATTCGCTGGGATATTCCCTGTAGATACAGAAGATTTTGAAGAGTTGAGAGACTCTATGGGCAAGCTACAGCTGAATGATGCAAGTTTGGTTTTTGAACCAGAGAGTTCTGCTGCACTGGGTTTTGGTTTCCGATGTGGATTCCTTGGTATGCTGCATATGGAGATTATCCAAGAGCGACTAGAGCGTGAGTTTGGTATGACGGTAATTACTACCGTACCTAACGTTAGTTACCACGCTTACCTGAAAAGAGAGCCAGACAATATCGTCATAGTGAATAATCCAACTGACTTACCTGAGCCAAACTACTACGATAGACTAGAGGAACCCTATATCAACGCTCAGATAATTACTGCTGGTGATTATGTAGGAGCTATTATGTCGCTGTGTATAGAGAAACGAGGCACTATCAAGAACCAAGTGTATCTCACCAGCGATAGAGTAGAATTGACCTTCGAAATGCCTATGGCAGAAGTGGTATTCGATTTTTACGATAAACTAAAAAGTGTAAGTAGAGGCTATGCTAGTTTCGACTATCACCCTATAGGATACAGAGAATCTCAATTAGTGAAACTAGATATCTTGCTCAATGGTACGGTAGTAGATGCTCTAAGTGCGGTGATACATAGAGATAAGGCATATAATTTTGGTAAAAAAATATGTGAAAAGCTCAGAGAGCTTATCCCAAGACATCAGTTTGAGATACCGATACAAGCAGCAATAGGTGCTAAGGTAATCTCCAGAGAAAACATACGAGCTATGCGTAAGGATGTGACGGCTAAGTGCTATGGTGGTGATATCTCGCGTAAGCGTAAACTACTAGAAAAGCAGAAGAAAGGTAAGAAGCGTATGCGACAAGTAGGTAACGTAGAGATACCTCAAAGTGCATTTATGGCGGTGTTGAAGTTGGATTAAGAATTGTATCTAACCCGTAAAAATTCGCTACTCTATTCGCGTCTTTATCTTACTAAAATAGAAGACCTAATACGACCTCAACTTAGTGAGTACTATACAATCAGTTGAGGTCTTTAAGAAAGAGTAGAATTACTGCCCGTTTTTAGATAACACACCTTGTGCTAGCCAGTTGGCAATTGCCTGACGATTATTGACTATCAGTAGTCTTCTTTGGTCAAATTCATTGGTGATATTACCTAGCTCTATATACACTACTGGTGGTTTAGTTTCACGCAGTGTATGTAAGTCTCTGCTACGTACCACACCTTTGTATCCACGTCCAGACTGATGCTCATCGTATTCAGATTTTATAGTACGATACATTTCTATGGCCAAATCTTTTCCTACATCACTACCTGGATAGTAGTAGAAGAATATATCTACTTTCTGAGTTTCGTATCTACTATCTATATGTATTTCTACCGTACGTTGAATGGTAGCACCTTCTTTCTTATGCTTATCATAGAGCTCATTTATTTTGCTCGATCGTTGGCGAAGTCTTCGTCCCTGATTTAGCGGTATATCTTGATTGTACCACACGGTTTCGTCCTTATCATTATCTAGGTATTCTTCATCCCGTATTCCATCGGTATCTCTAGTAATGATGTACACAGTAGCACCGTGCTGTAGTAGGTTTCTAGCAAAACGTAATGTTACATCGTATGCATATTCATCTTCGCAGAGTATGTGTCCATCTTTGCTGCCAACGGCACCTGGATCGGGCCCTCCGTGGCCACTTATGAGATAGTATATCTGACCCTCTAGCCTTTTGGTATAGATAGGTGTTTTGGCATACTTGTCTCCGAATATAGGAAAATTGTCTGTACGTAGAGCCACTGTGTTTTGTTGTTCTACCTCCTCGGCTTGGTTTGTAAGATTAGGATCTGTATCGTCAGCAGAAGTGCTTTCTGGAGCAGTATTTACAACCTTATTCACCTCAGCACCATCCGGACAGTAAATGGCATGTATAGGCACCCATAGCAGCTTGTCTGTACGATAGTCGAACTCGCGTATTCCGTCGGCACTCATTGCCTCATTGTACTTCTGAATATAGATAGCTAAGTTATAATTTTCGTTATTTATTGTACCGCGTATGCTTTTGTCATTGTATTCATAGACGTATATGGGCAGTTTATAGGCTTTGGATAGTTGTAGCTGGTCTGTTCGACTTAGCTTATTTATACTCAAAAAAGTGTCAACATTACATGAGTAGGCGGCGAGATTATATCTATTGAGCAAGATGGATATACCATCTCCTTGTTTTGCTCTAACTTTTAAGTACTCTTGAGCTCCTGATGAAAAGGAGAAAGCTAAGAATAGGAGTAAACCTACATATTTTTTATATTGTCCAACCATTTAATCCTATGAGTGGTACGAAGTTAAATTTCCCGTGGCTTGTTTCAGTATAGTCATTATCACCATTTCTAGTCACTAGTATCATATTTTGGACATCTAGGGGGCCTACAGGGGCCACTAGTTTACCATTTACTTTTAGTTGACTAGTGAGCGATTCCATAAGATTAGGTGCAGCGGCCGTTATTATTATCTTGTCAAAAGGTGCCAGTTCTGCTAAACCCTTAGATCCATCGCCAAGTATAGTTGCAATGTCTAGACCAAGTTTAGTAAAAAGTACTTTAGCTCTTTTGTGCAATGCTTCAACAGTCTCTATACTATGTACTTGAGCACCCATTACTTTTAGTATGGCACTTTGGTATCCAGACCCAGTACCTATTTCTAGCACTTTGTCGCCTGGTTGTATATCTAGTAGCTGTGTCTGCATAGCTACAGTAAAGGGTTGCGATATAGTTTGTCCCTTGCCTATGGGGAAAGCGATGTTCTCATAGGCCTTGTCTAAAAAGTCCTTTGGGAAAAAGAAATGCCGAGGTACAATGTCTATAGCCTTGAGCACCTTAGGAGAAGAGATGCCTAGTTTTTTTAGCTCTTTTACAAGTTGGGCTCTTTGCCCTCTTAGTTTGTATGTGTCTTGAAGCAAGTGTTTAGTTTTTGGTACGCCGCAAATATCATTGTTTTTAGTCTAGTTCAAATTAATCCGTACTTCGTGGCTGAATATTTATCAAAAAGAATAGGTGCGAATAGGAATAATAGGTGCAGGAAATTTTACAGAGAAGGTATTTGAATCTCTTCAAGCTTGGGATGGTATTATCTTCGTTGGTGGTTATGATGTGCCAGCTTTTACTGCTCTAAATGTCTTTGTAGATGTAGACGATTTTATACAATCTGTAGATACCGTACTGGTGCTAGACATAATGGCAAGTAACTATGGTACACTAGTAGAAGTAGTGAAAAATGGAAGAAATCTATACATAGAAAGTCCTAGTCTGTGCTCTACTCGTGACCTAAAAAAACTGGAAATGATAGCCTACGAAAGTGGCAGCTCTATACAGATAGGTCTAAAACATCGTTTTTATAATTTCTACTCAGATTTAGAAAAGTACAATATTCTTCCCCGCATTTTAGAAAGCAGTAGATTTATCAAGTTCAATAAAAAGTCTACACACCTAAGTGTGATAGATGATCTTATGCTACACGATATAGATGTAACCCTGAAGCTAGCCAATGCCGAAGTTAAGTCTATCTATAGTACTGCTGTAGGCGTATACTACGAAGATCCAGATGTGGTAAATACACGTATAGAGTTTTATAATGGTTGTGTTGCAAACTTGTCAGCAAGTAAAATTTCTAACAAAGAAGTGCACCAAACTAAGTTTTTTCAGAATAATACATATTGCTCCATAGATTACATAGAACAGTTGCTTAAAGTGCAGAGCAATACGGGTGTAGATGATGATGGATGCGAAGAATGGGGAGTGAAAACTACCTATCGTCAAACAAAAGATAGCGATGGTTATATTAGTATGCTTCAAAAAGAAATAAATTCGTTTTGCAATTGTATTGCAAATAACATAGAGCCTATTGCTGGGATTTCGCAATATTTGCAACTTCAGTCAGTGACTGACAAAATAAAAGAACAATTAGAACGAAATTTCATAACCAACGCATAAAATTTTTTCTACCATTGGTAGGACTGTTTTTGCTATGCTTCGGCTTTAGCGGGTGCGACAAGGAAGAGCCTATTCCTGCCTACATACACATTTCTAGTGTTATTTTTAATACCAATGAAGATGGGAGCGAGGGCTCAAATGCACATGATATATTAGACGCATGGGTGTATGTGAATAATAAGTTAATAGGTGCTTTTGAGCTACCTGCGACTATTCCTATACTATCTAGTGGTAAGCAACAGCTGACTATAGTCGCTGGGGTAAAAAACAATGGCTTCACAGCTCAGCGTATTCGCTATCCATTTTACAAAGCGTATGATATAGACATAGAACTAGTGCCAGGGAGTGTAGATACCGTAGTACCTTTGTTTACCTACTCCGAAAGCTTAAATTTTCAATGGTTAGAAGATTTTGAAGACCAAACTATATCTATGAAGAAAAGTGGCTCTGGTACTAATGTAGATACTATGAGCATCACAGGATTGCCGAACGATGTGTATGCATATGATGGGGTAGATAATAACTATAGCGGTAAGGTGGTTTTGGGGCAAGGATTTCAAAAATTTGAAAATAGCACTATCTCTAACTTTGATCTACCTAGAAAAGGGCAAGAGATATATCTTGAGATTAATTTTAAGTGCAATACGGAATTTGTGGTAGGTATTTACCCTATCAATGCTATCGTAGTAACAGGTGTTCCTATAGTCAATCTTTTTTCTACTGTAGATGAAGAGGGTATTATGCAATGGAAAAAAGCCTACGTCAGTCTAAAAGAGGATGTGAATAATCCAGGATTTAACGGATCAGACTTTAGAGTGTTTCTCAATGTTCAGACCAATACAGCTTCTGGTACACCATTGGTATTCTTTGATAACATAAAATTAGTTCACTTTTGAACAGAAATAAGCTAATAATAAAGTATTTACTCTTGGATTTCCTAGCTGCTATGATAGCTTGGGGGGTCTTTTTTATATTCAGGAAATGCTTTGTTGAAGGAGGTTTTAATCCGTACTATCTCAGATACGTGTGGTCAGATAGCAAATTGTATTTAGGCTTATTTTTAATACCTATGTCCTGGGTCGTGCTATACACACTCATCGGTATGTACCGAAGTGTGTATCGTAAGAGTAGGCTCAAAGAATTGATACTTGTGCTCACCACTAGCATAGCAGGTGTGATTATTATCTTTTTTGTATTGATATTAGATGATGAAGTAACAGAGTATAGAAGCTACTACGAGAGTTTATCTGTATTGTTTCTTCTCCATTTTGTGCCTACCGCTCTGTTTCGTGTCATCCTTTCTTCTCGCATAGCACACAAGATAAAACACCGAAAAATGGGTTTTAGAACCTTGTTAGTTGGTTCGGGCCCTAGAGCCAATAGCATATTCATGGAGCTTTCTACAGCCAGAAAATCTGAAGGCCACTTCTTCCAAGGTTTTGTAAATATCAATGGCGAAAAAAGTGCCATCACTTCTTTAGATAAATTAGGTAGTAAAGAGGATATAGTGTTTGTAATAGCAGACAGACAAATAGAAGAAGTAATTATCGCTACAGAAGAGTATCAAAAGAAGGATATAGCCTCTATTATTTCTGCTTTAGACGGAGAGTCGGTCGTTATAAAAGTTATCCCTGACTTATATCAACACTTGGCTGGTATGGTGAAAATGGGTAATGTGTTTGGTGCGGTACTTATAGAAATAGAGACTAATGTATTGCCGCCTTGGCACAAATTTTTAAAACGAGCCTTTGATATTATAACTTCGATACTAGTACTGATAGTCGGATTACCTTTTTATATACTCATAGGTGTATTAGTAAAAATGGGTTCTAAAGGTCGAATATTCTACACTCAAGAGAGAAGAGGCCTAGGTGGAAGACCATTTGATATTATTAAATTTAGAAGTATGAAGATGGATGCAGAAGCTACCGGACCACAGCTGAGTAGTGAAGAAGATCCTCGTATTACTAAGATGGGTAAGTTTCTACGAAAGACTCGAATAGATGAGTTTCCTCAGTTTTGGAATGTACTAGTAGGGGATATGAGTCTAGTAGGTCCTCGGCCCGAGCGTCAGTTTTTTATAGATCAAATAATACAGAAAGCACCACACTATAAGCGACTACAAAAGATAAAACCAGGTATTACGTCTTGGGGTCAGGTGAAATACGGCTATGCCGAAAACGTAGATGAAATGGTAGAGCGTCTACAATACGATTTACTATATCTTGAGAATATCTCACTGGTTTTGGACCTAAAGATTCTTATCTATACTGTGCTTATAGTAGTGCAGGGAAGAGGGAAATAAACGTTCATATTTTGCTAATTAGTCGTTAGTGGCAGATTGTCGCTAGTATGAAAGGGACTAACCAATAGTAATATTATGGATCCTCTCTATTGGTTAGTCTCAATTCTTCAGTAGGGCTATTCTACTGTATTCCTAGGGTTTTATTAGCTTGTAGCTACCAGCTTGTTTTTTTGAATTAACTCACTAATAGCATCCCAAAGCAATATCCTTTTCTCTAGAGATTGTCTAGCAATAGATAGTGCTTCATCCCATTTCTGGTCATCCTCTTGGCATAGTTCAGAGATCATCTTAAGCGATAGAGGGCCGTGCTCATCGCCATCTAAATCAATATGACGCTGTAGATAGTATCTTAGCTTATTATAGGATGTATTTTCTGAATCTGAATTTTTTAGTATTTCGATAAACATATCTGGAATTACATCCTCTCTCCCAAATGTAAAGGCTGAAGCAACTAAGTGCGGTTTATTGGTATCGATAACTGAAAATGAAAATTTCACAAAGTCTGCGACTCTTTTCTCAATACTGAGTTCATCAAAAGACAGATCTATGGACTTGCCAGATTTTAAGTTAAGAATAAAAGTGTTGATATCAGTTGTGTCAGCATCTACTTGATGCATTGCGTCTAAGTACATTTCAAAATGACTTTTAGGTTCTTCTAGTTCATTAAGATCACTTTCTTCCCCGTGTACTATTTCATTTATAAACCTAGCTAGAGTAGGGTTAGCTGATGGAGTCCAGGGTATTTGAACGTTTGTCAGTGTTGTTTGAAGGCTTTTGAGTAGCGACATAAAATCCCAAACTGCAAATACATGATTTTCCATAAAGATTTTGATATCTTCTATGCTTTTTAAGTTTTCATAGAGTTTATGCTTTTGTAATCGGATTCGTAAATCAAAAATTTCACTTTCTAAGTATTGTATTCTGTTCATCTTTCTTTTGACCTTGTATGAAATGCTAATTGCGTGATTCTTGTAGTTTATTCTGTATCAATCCCTCTTATCAGATACCTATAATTTACTTCTCATACGTGCCGTGTGATTTAGTATTTTAATAATATTTCGTCAAAGATAAGCCTTGAAAAATTTAACGATTAGGAATGATATTTTGTTTACATTTTTCTCGTAAATATCTCAGGCTTTCTAATTGTATACTTGGTTAGAGAAGCTACTTTGGCTTAGCCCTCAGTGGGCGAGGTAGATTTTATAAGACCAAGATATATCTACTGGGTTTAAGAAATGGATACGTTTTATTTATGGTTTTCTATAAACGCAGTAATCTCTTTATAATGCTTATTCCAAGGATAGATGTACTGGCTCATCATGGGTACGTGCTTTTTAGTTAGATAATTTATCTCTGCGGTGGGTTGATACTTTTTCAGTTCTTCTACAAAGTCTTTATTTTGAGAAATGATAGAAGGATATGTTTTGGTGCCTACATAGATTAATATCGGCTGTACTTTTTCAGATAAAAAATAAATAGGAGATGCATCTTTCCAGTTAGTTGAGTCTAGGGTCCAAGTAACATCATAGTTATGATTTTTGGTCGGAGGATATTCTTTCAAATAGGAATCCATATTTAATGCTGCTGCATCATTCAGAATTATACCTTTTATCATTTCCGTAGTTTCGAGATACTTAGGATTAGTGCCCACCAATGCTATTAAGTGTCCACCTGCCGAGTGCCCCATTAGAAATATCTGATCAGGATTCCCATTATATTTTGCTACACTATCGTGAGTCCATTGTATGGCTGCTGCCACCTCCTGTGCCATCGTATGGTAAGTGCCATTAGGGCTTAGCGTGTAATTTGGGATTACGGTAGTTATCCCTTTTTTAGCCAAACCACGACCTAGAAATCCATACATATCTTTGTTCCCTTCTTCCCAATAACCTCCGTGAATGAAAATAACCACAGCATTATTTTCTGATTTCTTAGGTTGGTAGATATCTAATTGTGGCGAAGATACTACTAGAGCTACAGAGCTTTTGAGATAAGAGATGTCACTTACTTTTTTAGAAGTACAACTGGCCACTAAAAATAGACAAATGAGGAGTGTTATGTTTTTCAGTAGTTTAAACATGATTGTACGTAAATTTATTATGTTTCAAAAGTACCTAAAAGGGTGTTCTTCAAGCAGCATTATCTGTTTTAGCAGGTATTTGAGCCATAGCTCGCTCTGCAATAGCGGTTATTGATAGGGATGGATTTACACCAGGGTTTGCAGAAATCATAGAACCATCAATAATATAAAGATTCTCATATCCGAAAATTGTATTGTCCTTATCAATCACGCCTTCCGAAGGATTTGCTCCCATTACAGCTCCACCCAAAATGTGTGCTGTGGATGGAATGCCTGCAATAGTTTCTAGTGCAAATGAAGTGCTCACCCCATTTACGGCTACACTATATTCTTTTATCAGTAGAACAGACTCAGGAATAAAAGGAGTCGGCTTTTTACCCGTGCTAACCGTAGAACTCATAGATCCGAAAATATTTCTCTTGAATCTCAGCGTGCTATCTAGAGTTTGCATAAAGAGGAGTACTACCGTTTGCTTTGCCCAGCTATTCATACAATAGATTTTGAAATAGTCGAAGGGTGATTTTATTAAAGAAACCAGGACCTTTCCTAATCTACTAAAAATAGTCTTGCCTGTAACATACGGTAGATGTATTAGCTTCCAGGCATTAGAGCCCTCAGAATATCTGCATATTTCAAGATGACTATTTTCATCCGTATCTAAAATGCTTCCTATTGCCACACCTTTAGAGTAATTTTTGTCTTTGTCTAGACTCGATACGCTTACCAGAGTTTCATTGTTGGTTCTTATATCTTGTCCTAATCTATCAGAAATGTTGGGCAACGAGGTAGCTCTTAACTTCAAGAGTAGTTTTATACTTCCTAGTACGCCGCCAGAAAAAATAACACTTTTACTTTTAATTTTTCTCTTCTGGGTAAAGAATTTCGTGCTGGTTTTTATGCCTACTTCATAGCCGCTAGCTCCATCTTTACCGTTTATTGGGCGTACATCATACACTTCATTTTCTGCGAGTATTTCCGCTCCATATTTTTGAGCTAGGTGCAGATAGTTTTTGTCTAAAGTGTTTTTAGAATTATTTCTACATCCTGTCATACATGCACCGCAATAGTTGCAGCCTGTTCTTTCTGGGCCCATCCCATCAAAATAGGGATCCTCTTTGGTTACATTTTCTTCTCCAAAATATACGGCAACATTAGTAGCGTCAAATTTGTCTTCCATACCCAATTTTTGTGCGACTTTTTTCAGCCCTAGATCTCCATCAAATAATTTAGGAGTTTTGGTAGCCCCTAGCATTTTTAAAGCTTCCTGATAATACGGAGCTAGTTCGTTTTCCCAGTCGTGTAGTGCACTCCAGCTACCAGTTTTAAAAAACATGGTAGAGGTCGCTATTTAAGTGCATACCATTTTGTTATGATATAATTTTGGTGAAATAATCATTCTAGAAATTAAGTTGTGAAAGATTGTTTTCTTGCTTCTAGATCTGTTTAATCGGTAACAGAATTC
>Ga0209390_10004367_pt1 | contig 21364 bp, 17 predicted proteins | sample BON01_FD_187212 | JGI IMG/M metagenome (GOLD analysis project Ga0209390, IMG submission 187212) | Freshwater microbial communities from Lake Bonney liftoff mats and glacier meltwater in Antarctica - BON-01 (SPAdes) (version 2) | ecosystem: Environmental > Aquatic > Freshwater > Ice > Glacier... | reverse complement strand
GTTTGACAAGCCCGACGCTCCGAGACGCCGCAGGTCTGCATGATGTTGCAGACAGCCGCGCGTCGGCGAGTCGGGCTTAGAAGTTTCCCTCAGCGGCCACTTTCAAAATTCGCTTGTCCACCTCGGCTTCGGCCAGCAACTCTTTCAAGTGACGATTCTCAACTTCGAGCGCGACGCAATCGCCTGGCCTCGGCTGACTTCATCCCGCCGTACTGTTGCTTCCAACGCATCCATGTCGATTCCGCCACACCAAGCTTCTGGTAGACCTCAGCAGATACCTTGCCGGCGGCAAGCATTGACTCACCTTCCGCTAAACCCTTCACAACTTGCTCTGGGCTGCGACGTTTTCGTTTCGTAGTGCTCATTAAAATCTCCTCGCCCGGAATTGGGCTCTGAAGACTCTCATTCTAACTGGTACCGAATTCGGGGAGCACGCCAGAAGGACATCGAGAAACTGATGTCGTGGCTAATTACGGAACAGTGAATCCGGCCATACAAACTAATCCTGAAACGCAGAAAGCCTCGCCAGTGGGTAACCTGGCGAGGCTTTTGATTTGAAGTTTTGGATACGAGACCAGCGTTACGCAAAGAAGGAATGAACGGCCTCGCCCTTCACCAGTTCACGTGGCTGGTTCAGATGGTTGTAAACAATTGTTTCGGGATCGATGCCGAACGAATGATAGATTGACGCAAGCAGTTCCTGAGGATGCACTGCGTCTTCCAGCGGAGCCGACGCGGTTTTGTCGGACTTGCCGTGAACGTTGCCGCGTTTAACGCCAGCACCCGCCACGATGCCGGTGTAACAATAGGGCCAGTGGTCTCGACCATCGTCGCTGTTTCCGTTTCCGGAAGTACTGACGCCGCGCTGTGGGCTGCGACCGAATTCGCCGACAACCACAACCAGGGTTTCTTCCAGCAGGCCTCTTTCGTCGAGGTCCGCGATTAGCCCGGAAACGGCTCCGTCCAGCATGGGGCCAGATTGGTTCTTCATGCGGTTCGACAGGCCGGTGTGATGGTCCCATGAATGATTGTCTGAGTTTGCCACCTTGGGCCAGACAACTTCAACAACTCGAGTGCCTGCTTCAACAAGCCGCCTAGCTAGAAGGCACGAATCGCCGAAAGTGTTGCGTCCGTACTTTTCTCGCATTGCATTGCTTTCTGAGCCAAGATCGAAGGCTTCGCGTGCCCGGCCGGACACGATCAGGTCGAGCGCTCGTTCGTAATACTGGTTCAGGTTCAGGTCCTTGACCGCTTCGTCTATGTTTGGCATGCCCGCGTTGATCGTGTTTCGCAGATTGGCACGACGGTTTAGCCGGACGGAGAAAACTTCAGGTCGCAGCTTTAGGTCGTCGATTTTGATGCGAGTCATTTTCTGCATGTCCATGTCGTCACCGGTTGGATACAGCGTGTATGGATCATAGGCTTTCCCCAGAAATCCTGCGGTTCCTCCTTTTCCGACAACGTTGCTTTCCTGTAATGGACGAGGCAGCATCACGAACGGCAGCATCGGTTCGTCCAGTGGTCGCAGTCGCACAATGTTTGAGCCGAAGTTCGGAAAGTCCTTGGGGCTCGGCGGTTCCAGCTGCCCAGATGGGCTGACTTTATCCGTGGTGTAGCCCGTCATCATCTGATAGATCGCGGCGGTGTGATTGAACAACCCGTTAGGCGTGTAGCTCATGGACCGGATCATCGTGAATTTGTCGTTGATCTGAGCCAGCTTAGGCAGGTTCTCGGTAAATTGTATCCCCGGGATTTTTGTGGAAATGTTACTGAAAACACTCTTCACGTTGTCTGGGACATTTTCCTTAGGATCCCACAGGTCAAGATGAGACGGTCCACCCTGTAGATAGCACATAATAATGCTTTTGGCTTTGCCCCATCCCGGACCTCCGGAAATATCCGCAGCTGCCTTTGACGCATTCGCCGCGCTCGCTGACTGCAGCTGTAGCATATTGGCCAGCGAGAGCCCCAGCATGCTGGAACCACCGACCTGAAGAACGTCTCGACGCGTACGTCCAAGACCACGATCACAAACGTCTTTGCCAGCTTCGCCTTTAATGTGCAGCATGCGCGAACTCCTTTGTGGTGGCTGAAGTAGCCGGGTTTTAGTGCTTAACTGTAATTGAATTATCGTGGAGTGGTAGATCTCAGGTTCAGGGCCTGTGCGTTAATCGAAAACAGCGGCCAAATTCCTCAGTTTACCCTTACATTTCTTGCCATAGCGATCATCGACTATGTGCTTCGGACCTGCTAATGATTGAATAAAAACGCTGGATTGTTGATTAACGCCCATGCAAGATCCTGAGCGACTGTTAGACGTTTCTGTTGTTGCTGCTTTGCGCTGAATTCCACATCTGCACGCATTCGAATCAGTCGCAGGTCTTCAGGGATTTCCTGACTCGCAAAAGCGATTTGTTCCTTGCGCGTCGTGACTCCGGGATCTTGCGACAGCGGTTTCGTCGCATCGGCCAGTGCCGTTGTTTTTGCAATCAGGGTAGAATCTGACTTTTCAAACCAATCCAGCAAAGTCTTTTTCTGTTCTTCTGTTTGCTTTTCCGGGCTCGACGTGGCAATTGCCTTCAGGCTTTCCGGCAAACTGAGTCCCGGAGCTGACTTCTGAGTCACAGAAATCCGGAAGCGTCCCAGGAGGTGCTCTTTCGCGTTGTGGTTCTGGTGAATCACAAACTTCAGGATCGTTCCTTCGTCGTGACCAACAGGAGCTTTGGTTTCGAATGTAGCCCAGTGAGTTACTCCTCCGGAATTAGCGATTGCCCACGCATTTTGGTTCCCTGCATTTCCATCAATGGCCAATCCAATATTGAATCCGACCTGCAGAAAGTCTGCCTTTGCGTTTTGTAGTTCCACTTTTTTGAATTCGGATGGTGCGGCCGCAGCGGCTGCCATAACTTCGAATTCGGTCACCACAAAGTTTCCGTTCTCCGGAAGACCGGGGCCACTACCTTTTCGTGACGTGTCCTGAAGTGCTTCGATGCGGAATGCCGCGATTTCCTTGAGTGTCGTGTTGACAGTAATTGTGTAAGCACCTGCATCAACTTTTCCGTCGGCTTTAATTGAGCGGTCTTCCTGTCGCTCCAGTGTTATGCCTTCTGGTGCCTCCAGTGTCGCCGCTTCCAGGAGAAACCATTCAGTTTCTGAATTATTGGCGGTCAGGTAGGCAGTCGCATGCTGCGGCAGATTAGTTTTATAGGCATCGAAGTCTGCCTGGACCTGAGCAAGCTTTTCGTTTCGAGCTTTTTCTTCCTCAGCACGACGTGGAGAGATTTCTGTTTCGTAGGTCGCTAAAGCGGCATTTGCATCGGCAGTTTCTTTAGCTCGAATGCCTTCCAGTCTTGGTTTTTCATTGGCCCACCAGGTTTCGCGTTCTGCCAGCATCTGAATGACTTTCAGGTGGTCAGTTTCAATCTGTCCCATGGTTTGCAGGGTGGTTTGGATCTCAGCTTCAGTCGCCGGACGATTGAAAATTCGCATAAAGAGTTCATCGACCAACTGATTATCATCGGTCACCTCACCGGCCAAACGAGCCAAAGCATTGTCCGGATCGTCGAGCGCAGTGGCAACGGTCGGTCCGCTGATTAGAGCCATGATGGGACCAAGCTGCAGTTCGGCAGAGCGTTCGCATTCGCATGCACTTTCACGTACCGGACGCCCAAGGTTTCCAAGAAAACCGTCCGCCAGATCGACACCCGCATCGGGCACAGCGGAAGCACGCGTTCCTTCAGCAACACCTGGAATTTTCGACTTCGCGCCGACGACACGATAGATAGAATCGTAAAGCACTTCGGCTGGCAGTCGTCTAGCAATGGCGTGTGAATAATTTGTTGTGTCGTCTTCGTTCCATTTGTTTGTTTCGAGTGACAATTGATAGGTTCGCGATTTGCAGATTAGCTGCAGGATATGTCGCATGTCGAAGTTACTTTTGACGAATTCTGCTGCCATATAATCAAGCAGTTCCGGATTCGTTGCCGGATTGCCGGCTCGAAGGTCATCGATCGGTTCTCGAACGCCTACTCCCAGCAGATAGCCCCACAGGCGGTTCACATAACTTCTTGCGAAGTAAGCGTTGTTGGGTGACGAGATCCATCCCGCCAGTTGTTGCCGGCGATTTGGGTTTTCTCCTGCTTCATAATCGCAGTCGAACGGGAACGTTGGTTCTGTTATCACTCCAGTGCGGTCGTGTGTAACTTCGCCATCGGTCTTTTCGAAGACAACTTCGTAAAACGGCTTCGCTCCTTCGACCGCCGTGCCACCGATTTTCCTGTCACCGCCAACTGGGTCAGCCTTGAGGCCAACTCGAGCAAAATAGGCTGCCGTCTGGTAATACTGATCCTGAGTCCATTTTTCGAACGGATGGTCGTGGCATTTATTGCAGTTAAATCGCACGCCCAGAAATAGATGCGTTGTGTTCTCCATAATGTCGACTGGTTCTCGGAGAATTTTATAGTAAGACGCCGCGGGATTATCTTTATTGGAGCCTTCCGCGGTAATCACTTTGCGAACGAATTGGTCATAAGGCGTGTTCGCGTCAACTTCGGCGCGAATCCATTCACGGAACGCTTTTGATCCTTCCGGTCCGAGAAACTTACGATTAACCTGCAGCAGGTCGGCCCATTTGTTGGTCCAATAGTCGACGAAGTCCGGCTGTCCGATCAACTCGTCAACTATGACAGCTCGCTTGGTACGACTATCACGTTCGTCGGCAAGGAATGCCCTGACCTGATCCGAGGTGGGTGGTAGACCGATCAGGTCCAGGTGCACGCGGCGAATGTACTCGGCGTCGGTGCACAACTCTGATGGTTCAATCTTCATGCGTTCCCACTTGGCAGCGACAAGGTTGTCGATCTCGCCCCAGGATTCCGGTTGTTTCCATTCAAATCCGTCTCGATTCCCCATCACCGTTAGCGTGGTAGCGACATAAGCACCTTCATAGCGAGCCAATAGTGGTGCTTCACCGCGGCGAACAGCAGTCATCAGTCCCCATCTGTTTGTGACAGCGACGTCTGTATTGCCGCTTTCGATGAAGGCTTCACGAGTAACATCCTTTGTTGAACCATCAGAATAGGTTGCAACAATTCGAACCTGTTGGGTTGAATTGAGTCGCTGAATAATTGGGTTTTCCGGAGCAATACCGATCGACGTGACCTGAGGCTTCGAATGATCCAGCTTGGCACCGCTGGCTACCCAGCTTCGGACAATTTCGTAATAGTTGCTGTCTGACTTAAACAATTGGCCGCCCACATGCGGTACAGCACCGGTCGCCTTTAGCAGCATCAGGCTGTTGGCTGGTGAAGCGATGTTTGTTCGACGCGATGCAAGGTCGTCTGTGAATGCTCGTGTGTCAAAAATTGGGTCGTAGCCTCGTAGCGAAAGTTTGAAGCCGTTTTTACCTTTCGCTGAACCATGGCAGGTTCCCTGATTGCAGCCCACCCGTGTCAGTACCGGATTAACGTCTTTGACAAAGTCAGCGATAAATGCATCACTTATTCCAGAAACCATGACGGGTACTTCAGTCGTTGTGCTGCCCACCTTAACTATTAGTTTCGACTGACCGTCGACCTTTGCTCGAACGAAACCCGATCGTGTAATTTCGATGAAATCGCCATCCTGCTGAAGTTCAGCAAGGCGAGTGACGTCCACGACGTCGCCTGAATTCAGCGTGGCGGTAATCAGCAACTGAGTGTAGTCAAACGCGTTGCTCAGGCTGATGGAATTCGGCTGCACGCTGATCGACGTCACGGTAGTTCCTGCGGGCAGCATTTCTGTCTTCAGCAGCGGAGAATCGCTCCAGGAAAGTTTAGCCACAGCCACGGGTTTGCCCACGTCGCTGCCAGCGCCGACGGGTGCCGCAGCAAATGTTGTGACTGGATTTCCAGTTGCCGTATCAAACAGTCGTACGGTGCCATCGCCGCCGGCGATCGCTACCTGGCTGCCGTTCGGACTAAACGCGACTGCGTACAGCGGGCTTTCGTCAATTTTAATGTTTGCGATTCGCTTGATGTCTTTGGAACGGTACTCGTCCAGTTTTTTTTGTTCGGCTTCATTGCGCTCACGAACTCGTTTCGCACTAATCGCCTTTAAATCGTCGGGCAGATTGGTGTCGAATTCATAGCTGTAAACTGCCAGTTCGCCCTTGCCGTCCAGCGAACTCACGGCCGCGATACGTTTGCCGTCGCGGCTGACCGCAACGCAGAACACTCGTCCCACCATCGGCTCCAGAGTCTTGATTAGATTTGAGTCGTCGCCGATCTTGCGAGCCGTAATTCGGAAGACTCGATAAACCTTGGGGATGCCATCAGCGCCACCGACGACAATCTCATCCCGTTCAGGATGACGAGCAATCGTGTTCACTCCGCCCTTCAGAGCGCCAGGAGTGATTGACGTGACGTTGTCGATGAAACGGTTGGTTTCGACTTCCGTAAGCTTCACCGTCATATCACGGGATACCGACAGCACGTGTGATGATTCGTTTTCGACGGTGAACACAGTGTCGCGAACCCAGTCGCTGTGAGCTCCCTGGAATAGAACCTGCTCACCAGTTTCCGCATTGATCGCTCGAACCGAATTGTCCGAACAGCCAAACGAAATTAACTTACCATCCGGAGACCAGCTGGCACCGTAAACAGTGTCATAGGTCACGCTGTGAGACAGCAGCAACTCGCGTTTGTCAACGTCCCATACCTGTACTTCGCCCAAGCGACCTGGCTGACCTCCAGTGACGGCAAGGCGTTTTCCATCGGGGGAAAATCGTACGGATTCGATGCGTTCAGAAAGTCCAATAAGTCGGTCTGCGATTCCGGAGCCGTCAGCTTTATGAAGCAGAACTTCGTTAAATCCAGCAACAGCCAGTAACTCGCCATTGGGAGCGAAATCGATCGAAGTAACTACCGGTGGCAAAGAATATACCGGCGGGTTTTCGCGACTGAAATGCACCTTTGTAGAAGCAGGGGTGTCGTCTTCGGCGCCTTCTTCAATCCAGCGATGAACCAGTTCGATTTCAACATCAGACAGTGGCTTGCCGTTAGGAGGCATGGCCGCGGCACCGTCGACGGGCGTAATCTGAGCAATCAGTTTACTTTCGCCGGGCTTGCCCGGGACAATGGCCTTTTCGCCACTTTCGCCGCCGTTTAGAAGCCTGGCGAAATTTGTCATTACAAATTCGCCGCTGGCTTTAGCCGGCTGGTGGCACCCCTGACATTTGGCCTGCAGAACCGGCACAATCTGTTTATGGAAACTCACAGGTTCAGTGGGCTTCGTTTCGTCTGCGTACGAGATAGTTGCGACAAGAAACAGTATTAAGGCGGTTAGCCGGCGAGTCGAATTCATAATTCCTAGCATTCGAATGCTGGTTTCAGAGGCATGCTTAGCTTCGCTTGGCCCAGTGAATCACAGGCTGAACAAAGTTAGCAATACCGTCTACGCGTCGCACGTTGAGATTCAACGATGCAATTTGTGGACGGAAGGAAATGTTTCAAGTACAGGAACCAAGCGGTTCAATGAACTCAAACAAGGCGGGATGTTGTAGGGAATCTGCGGTGGGTGACTAATAAACTCTAGCATCGACCGAGACAGGAAGCAAGTTTCTATGCGAGAGCTGGGGCGATCAAAAACATTTAAAAAGCGAGGTTTTCTGTGCTTCAGGAAAGAATTTTGAACGCGTTCGCACCTAGAGACGTGACGGGAGATGCGTGTTCCACTGCATGACATTGGTTGCTCGGCGACTGTTGTGAGACAACTTGATGTCTTGGGTGATCCATCTTAGCGAGATTGTCAGTCCATTCCACAGGAAGACGTGAGAGTCTGTGTTGCCAGCAGACACTAGTCGGTCGTATTTGATCAACCGTAGATTGCGGTGATTGCGTGTGGTCGACGAAATAAGTAACTGTCGCAAGTTTCTTGATGAGAACGTGAAATGTTTGCTACGGACGCTCACCGTTGGTATTCGTTGCCGGATAGTTTTGGATTCGCTTCAAATTCCACTTTGGTGATAAACGTACGTGGCAAATTCGTATAGGCCATAATCGTTGCGGATTATGAAGTGTCGGCTGAGTTCGCGGCAAAGAAAAGCGGCAACGGTATCCAGAGGAAGATGGAACAGGTCGTCTCGTTCCCAGTCGACGTGTTTGCTCATTGCATTGAAGGCGAGTCCGTGGCTCGCCTTGTTGAACAGCAGTTTTACCGTTTGCTGCCAGAAGTTGAGCATCACGTCATAGCTCATTTCAACTCGCGATGTGAACACGCCGTTGATGATGATGTAATCGTAAGTTTGCAGTATTTCAGGATGCAGCAGTACGTCGCCACAGGTAAAATTTATTTCCGGATGACGTGCACTCGCGGTGTCGATGAATTTCGGCGACAGATCAATGCCGTGATATTCAATTTTCAGATTGTTCTGAGACTGGATGTATTGGTACAGGTGTCCGGTGCCACATCCGAAATCTAAAAGCCGCACCTGTCTGGACCTGTCGCGAATTACGTCCAGCATGACCTCATATCGCCGAACCGCGTCGGCCACGTTAGGCCACCCCATTCCAAGCGGCGTATCGCCTTCGCGTTCGAAGTACGATTCTGTACAAGTGGTGATTTGGCGGTAGATCGGCGCGTCTGATTGAGTGATTGACATGTTGTATCTTTACGGATCGTTAGACCACAAAATAGCATTCGTCTGCACTGAAGGGACTGCGTTGCAGGCGGATGTTTTCCAGTCCCAGCGTTTCCTGAACAGCCCGGGTTTCTCCGGGAAAGGCGGCGTGGTTTAGTTCGTCAAACCCAATCACTGATCCTTGTGTTAATCTGCCCTTCAGCATTTTTAGGCAATCCAAAGTGGGCTGATAAAGGTCGACGTCAAAGTATGCGAAGGCAATGATTGTTTCGGGATGTCGATCCAGATACTCCGGCAACGTTTGGCTGACATCTCCCTGCACGATTTCGAATTTCTGCACTTCTGGCAAAGGGGCCTGAGTTTCTCGCAGAGTCATGATTTTTCGCAGATGGTCGGCATAATTATGCGTCACATCATATGCTCCCTCAACAACTGCCTCGGCTCGGCCATCTTCCGGAGCAACGTTTGGAAATCCCGCAAATGTGTCGAAGCCCACTATCTTTCTGCGGTGATGAAACGGTTCCAGCATGGATCTCAGCGACTGAAGCGTGGCAAGATTCTGGCCCCAGCGGCAGCCGAACTCCATAATGACGCCCGGAACCGTAACGAACTTCTGATACAGTTCGGCAAAGAACAGGTAACGCTTCAGTTCCATTGGCAGCAGGTACAACCCGAGATTGCGAATCAGCTCGTGGGGAGGAATTGGCGACTGCAACAGTTCTTCACACAGTTGCGTGCGAGCATCAACGACGTTGGTTGGCATAACGGAAGAGTCGACTCGCAACCGCTTTGAATCGTTTTTTGAGGTCATTCCGGTGACACTCATGAGCGTGCTTTCTGTTGGAAGATATGTTACGTGAAAGTGCCGATTTGCAGTGGGATTGTCAGGCGGCTTTCTGCTGATATCCGAACCAGCAAAAGAAGTCGGCGCATTCGTGTTCGACAATTGCTACTTCGCGGTCGGTCAGTACGTTTGTGTAGTTACCAACTCGACTTTTTGAAAGTTTCTTACCACTCACCCTGGTGATCCATGGCGAATACGTAGCACTGTGACTTATGTGGTCTGTATTGACGCGTCCGGCGTTGGGACTTGCGCCGACGTCGATCTTATCGAAGGCGACTCCGGTAAATGCCGTAATGTCTCGCATTGTCTGCTGTGGGTCATTCACCAGTTCTTCGTAATGCACCACACCTAACTGAGCCAGAAATCGTTGATCCGTTGAAGAAAACGCCGGCTCGTAGAACGACAGGAAATGTCGTGCGAGTTCCGCAACGTCTCGCTTTACAAACATGTACTGCTGGCCGATTTCCCGCTGTCGTTCTCCCACCTGAATCATTGACGCCACGACGTCACGAGGATCACGCACCATCATTAGAAAACGTGCGTCTGGGACGAGTTCAAACAGGTATGGCCAGAACATTGTTAAATGCGGTTCCTTCAGAATCAGATGTTCAACGTTTCCCAGGCGTTGGCTGACGTTTTCAAGAAAGGCACGAACGACGCCGGCGTTGAAGTCACGCAGGTTCTGTATGTTTTCAAAATAGCACGCGTAGTTCTGATTGAAGTTATTACGTGCTTCTGTGTAGCAGCTTACAAGTTGGCGTAGAAAGCTGGCTTCGTAAAGGTAAGGGTTCACTTCAGGGTGCTGACACAGCATCTGCTGCGCAATTGACGTTCCTGTTCTCTGGCTTCCTCCGACAAAGATATAAGTCATTGCGGCTGCTCTCCGTTTAGGATTGTTCGTATTTGCTTTTCTGTTCCCACTCAAATAAAGGCCGGGACATACGTGCTAGGCGGCGTTGGCCTTGGTTACAGGCATTGGTGTCGCTGGGTCAGCCGGATGCCAGCATGGTTCAGTCTGATACAGATGTTCGCTTAAGATCGTGGCATGTTTTTGCGCAGCGCGAATCAGCATGGCGACTGCATGAATGTCCGCTGTCTTGACGCTGCTTCCCGTTGGCAGTTGAATCACTTCGTCAAGAAGCTGGTTCGTTACAGGCAGCAGGACTGGACAATTCACGGAAACGCCAGCATACGGTGGAGAGTTATGACATCCTGGCGCGAAGTACGCTCGAGCAAACACACCCTCTGCTCTCAACACCTGCAGTAGCTCATCGCGCGAGAGACCGAATTGGGCTTCATCAACGCAGACTACGACATACTGACAGTTTAGTTGTTGGTCTTCCGACGGTATTGCAACGCGAAGACCGTTTATGGAATCAATTTGCAAACGGTACTCGCACAGATTGTGTTTGTTGTGATTAATTACATCCGCCAGTGATTCAAGTGAGGTCAATCCTGCAGCGGCCGACAATTCGCTCATCTTTGCATTGATGCCGATGCTTTCAATTCGAGTCAGCCCAGTGATGCCAAAGTTTCGCATCAGGCGACAACGTTCCGCGATGTCATCGTTGTTTGTAACAATGGCTCCGCCTTCTGCTGAGTGCATTATTTTAGTGGCATGAAAACTGAAGGCTTCGGCGTCACCAAACGAACCTACCGAACGCGTTCCAACTGAACATCCGAATGCATGGCTTGCGTCAAACAGCAGGCTTAACTTGTGTTGTTCGGCGATCTGTTGCAGATCATCTATGGCACACGGATTGCCCCACAAGTGCACACCAAGTATTGCTGACGTTCGATCTGTGATGCAGCGTTGCACCGATTTCGGATCCAATGTGTGAGTGCGTTGGTCGATGTCGGCAAACACTGGTGTCAGTCCAATCCATTGCAGAGCATGAGCCGTTGCAATGAAGGTCATAGATGGCACGATCACTTCGCCGGTTAGCTGGCAGGCCACCGCCATTACCTGCAGAGCGGCCGTGCCGTTGCACACTGCGACAACGTGGCGCACGCCGAGAAATTCAGCAAGCCGTTGCTCGAACTCGCACACCATTGGGCCGCCGTTGGTCAGGTGCCCGCTATCCAGAATTGCTTCAACGCGTTTAAGAAATGAGTCGCGTCTGAGAACGCCGGGGCGGCCTACGATCAACGGTGTCTGGAACTCCAGTGAGCCTCCCAGCACAGCAAAGTCTTTGACATGACGCTTCATGACAATGTTTCCTTTGCGGTACATTCGACATTGTGTTCTGTTTGCCTCGGGCACCACACTTTCTGCGCCCCATGAACCATTCTGACCGTAGAACTATCATGAATCGACTGAAGGCTTTCAGCTCGTACAAACGTTGCCTGATTCAATGGGTGATAAATTACGGGTTCCCAGCATTCCGATGATGGTAGACGGCCGGAATTGGATATCTCCGTTAAACGTCCCGTGAGAAACGCGTGAACTGTCCGATGATTTGGCAAAGGACCGAGTTCAGCATTTGACTGTTGCCGGCCTGTGGCGTTGACGTGAAATGTTGCGTCTTGAAGAGTTACAAAATCGGCCATGGCGACCGCGCCTTCCGATTCAATTGCAAACACGCTGACTTTGTCGTGACGCAGAAATACTGTGACAATGCGGCCCAGCCACTCAATGGCTTCTCGAACGGATTGCAGAGCTCGCTTTTGAACGCAATCAATGTAGACCCGATTTACTTCTCGCAAATCGGCCGGAAGCTGCAGTAACGCCAAGGCGATTCGATGATTCGTGCGAAGCGAATTACCGGCTTCCCGTGACAAGGCAGAATCCCTAGAGGCGACTGCTGTTGCTGTTTTGTTCATGCGGATCCCCTTGGATCTGTGCTCGATCGAGTGACATAGGCTTTCCACATTTTGCGATAGGCTGCTTCCACATCTGCAGCGAATTGCTGTTGGTCGCAGACCGTTCGCTGCATCGCGGGCCGGATCTGCGATCGAAGACAGCTAAGTCGATGTGTATCAGTTGCCAGTTTGGTCACGATGTCAAGATATTGAACGCTGTCGGCGGCGACGAGTTCAGGGAATCCGGAATGATGCATTAACGAGGCAGTCGCCCGACAGCCTGGCCGATCACCAATAATCGACGGAATGGGAACTCCCATCCACATTGCATCGTAAGCGATCGTACCGCTGCCCCAGGGAAATACGTCCAGCAGAATATCGATCTCAGAATAGATCTGCAAATACGGATCCGGCAGGTCCCATGCAAGGCGAATTCTGTCGTGACTGATACCTGCGTTGCGCGCGGCGAGGAATACCTGTTGTCGCTGATTTTCGCTGCTAAGTGTGTCGCGGATCAGAAATAGCCGAGCAGTCGGCAGGGCGGCCAATACCTCAGCCCATAGCTGCCATGTTTGAGGAGAAAGTTTCTCCAGACGATGCGTTGAGCCCAGCGTTACGTATCCGTTTCTGAGGCACGGCGAAGACGAAACCTCAGGCGACAATGCAGCTCGGTAACAGCAGGAACCATGCGGCAACACGAATGGTGTTTCGGTAAATGACGAATCAGCATCATCCGCCGCGCGAATCGCATCTGTTAAAAAATAGTCGATTCGAGACAGTCCGGTGGTGTTTGGATACCCGAGAAACGAAGCCTGAACGGGCGCAGGCTTCATCGCGAAAACCGGAAGGCGGTTATTTCGAGTGTGGCCCGCCAGGTCGACAAGGATGTCGATCTGATCGTGCTGGATACGTTCCGCCAGATTTGTATTTGAGAGTCCGCGAGTTCGACACCATCCACTGCTTAGCTGTTTAACGCGTTCCGTCATGCCGTCTTCTACGGACGACTCGGAATAGCAGTAGATGGAAAATTTGCTTTGATCGTGAGCTTGCAACATGGGCAGCAGAAACCGCATTGTTGCGTGCTGATGAAGGTCTGGTGAAACGTAGCCGATTCGAAGTGTGCAGCTGTCTACCGGTTGGAAGTTGCGAACTTTGAGCGGCATGACGGAAGTTGCGGCCTCAATTTGTCGTCCCCAGTCGGCATGCCGTCGAACGACTTCTTTTGAATTCAGCAGGGGGCTCAATGTGACGCCGTACAAATAGCTGCTTTGAAATCGCTGGTCGCTCGGATCAAGCTGTGCCGCCAGAGAATGTGCTTTCAGCGAATCTTCCCAGTATCCGAGTTGTTGTAGTGCTATTGCCAGGCACGAAACGGCAGACGGTCGCCTGGGGTCAAATTCAATGGCCTTCTTCGATGCTTCAATTGCTTCATGAAGGCGACCGCTTTCCAACAGCAGGTTTGCTTTATTGACCTGCACTTCGCACGAAGCGGGTTGCAGCCGCTCTGCTTTTTCCAGCATTTGGAAAGCCGCTTCACGATTTCCGAGGTGACGATGAACGGTCGCCAGATTAAGAATTACTTGTGCTTGCTCAGGAGCGAGTTCAATCGCCTTTTCCAGCACTTGAAGCGCCTCGGCGACATTCCCAAGGTCAACCAGTACGGCGCCTAAATTGCACAACGAGTTCGCATCTTCGTTCTGTTGATTTGCCGTTTGAAAGGCCAATAACGATTCGTTCAGTCTGCCCTGCTGGCGCAGCGCAGTACCCAAGTGCGTGAGCGCCGCAACGTGGCGCGAATTGCGGTGCAATATGTCACGGCAGAGTTTTTCTGTTTCCACGCTGCGTTTTTGATTGACCAGTACCGCAGCGAGATTGGCTTTGAATTCTGATTGTTGTGGAGAAAGCTCCAGAGCGTAACGAATCAGCGTTTCAGCCTGCTTTTCATCACCCCGCTGATGTGCTGCCAGTCCGGATAGGTGCCATGCGTCGGCATTTCCTGGATCGGTTCGCAGTACTTCGGCATACAAACCCAACGCCGTAGTCACGTCACCTGACTGGTGGTGTCTGACGGCCGTCTTGAGTTTGCGGACGAGAGTCGTGGATTGCACCGGATGGCCCTGATGAACGTAGTGACGCGAACTTTCTCGAGCTTGGGCCTGTGGGTTCAGTCACAAATTAGAGAAGCCTTCTGTCATCATCGACTTACAACGTGGAGTCATACGGCTTTTCTGAGACGCTACGCGTTTTCACCCAGCCGCAAGGTGTGGAAAACGAGCCCCTCCGGCACGTTTCCAGTCTGCGGCGACACCACAGATCGTTTCCATCTGTTCGTTACCGAAGTCTTCAGCAATCGGAATTGCGAACGTATGATTTTCCATCCACAGCGCCCCTTCAGTATCAATGCTTCCCTGCTGCTGCAATAAATGTTCATGAACGGGCCAATGAATCGAAGTGAACACTTGCTGGGCAGCAAGATAATCAACTAAAGAATTACGTTCCTTTGCACAATCAAAATGCCGGACGTGCAGAAGCGGAACTTCTTCGTCCTTGAAGTTTACTAACGCAGTGCCACAGTCGAAGTTGTTATTCAAAAACACGTTGTTCGCGCGCTTTTGTTCCGCAGCCTTCTTCACGTTTGTGGACAGAATGACGGCCAGCGACTGACTGGAAATGTCGGAGATTCGAAACTGCCGATCCGTCATATTTTCTGCTTCTCGCAGATCTTTCCAATCGACGGCAGCGAGTCGCAGCCATGCCTCCAGATGGGGATCAGCTTGGTAGCTCGGGCTGAATGTTCCTTGCAGGAAGCCTCCGTCGGCCACGCGATAGGCCTTCCGCAGGCTTCCAAAGCGATACCGAGACTCGTGACCGGGCCTCGTGTCTTTCAGTTCTGCGTTATGGTTTTCGTCTTCGGTGGCCTGTAGAAAACAATGGGAACAGTCTTCAAGCACTGTTTCTGTTCCACAGTTCGCCGCATACTCACTATGGTGTCCGAAATAATGAACATCGACAACAGCATCGTCTACCATCAGTTCAGTCGGGTAAGTGCAGTTTAGATGTCTGTCTACAGCATAGAATTCCAGTTGCGTATCGGGAAACCGCTGAAGCATGACATCGACGAGTGACCAGCAGATAAAAGTTGGCAGGTACACCCGGCGAGGCTTTACAACATCACGTACCAGCCACGTAAATGCTGCTCGGCCTGAACTAAACCAGGTACGCACATCCCGACGAGGGGGTAGTCGACTGGCAATTTGCAATGATGCCGGTCGCTCCGGACTGCGGACGGAATTGGAAGCGGTGTTCGACAGTTGCTGTATCAGTGTCTGAGCCTGATAAACCAGGCCGCCAGGTGTAAGTTCTCGAAAATCGCCAGTGAGTTCCGCGAGTTGTTGTTTGCCGTCAAGAATGCGGTAGCAGTATTTCCACTGAGCATAGTAGCCAGGCTGCGGCTCGGCGATGACTGAGTAGGCTGGTTCCAGTAATTGCTTCAGGTAACAATAAACATCGTGGTTGTCAGTTAATGTATTGGTCATGCGTGCTTCCGGTGAAAACTTCACGCTGCGTTCAGTTGATAGTCGCCAACCATATCACGGACAGCGCTGGGATGGTTCCACATCAACGCGTCGATGATGGACAATCCGGGCAAGAACTCACGGCATCCCTGATCATAAGCTGGTAAGGCTGGATGCAGAAACTGCAAGTGAATATTAGCAGCTGTAAATCTGTCGGGCGAAAATATTTCACGCCCACCGGGTGGGTTAATGTACTGGGTGGCACCAAGGTGACGACTTGTTTCCAGTGCCCAATCGCCCGGGCCAACGGTGTCCGGCAACTGCAGGTTCATTGTTGAAAACGATTCGCTGAAAAATGGAAGCTCGAGTCTGTCGCAGCATGAGCGTAAACAATGCACCAGCAGTTCTGTGAGGTTTTCCGTCTGCAGAGTCAGTGTGTTTTGTAGAAAGGAAAGCGTTTGGTTGTAATAGGGAGCCTTTCGCAGTCGATATGCGTCCAGATTATTGAACAGTTCCTGCTGCCACGCGTTTCGGTTGGCGATGCGAACGTTTCGAATTGAAGTTGTGGAGTCACAGGCCGCTATGGGAACGCGGGCATATTTCCAGCCGGCTGCACCGTTGCTCAACACTCGATTTCGGTTGACCCAGCCGCGGCGAATGTATTGTGGTGTGTCGAAGACAACCCAGCGGTCGGTCGCGTGAACCAAACCAAAGTATCCGAGGTAGGGAAAAAAATACGGCTGCATCATTCCAATCCGCATTCCGTGGCCCTCAAAGTTTTAGCTCCGCAGCCATGTCCGGCGGAATCCGTTTCCACCAGCATTCACTTGTTTCTGCCTAGCTGCTGCAAACAAAAGAACGGCGTCGTGGCGAATTCAGTCGAGACGAAATGCCCGCTGCGGCTCAAAAAGATGGCAGTTGAGGGGAATTACCCATGTGGCGGCGACTATGGTAGTTAGTCATTTTTCGCTGCGACGGGCTTTGAACGCTGTTAACAATACAACGATGCCAAACATGACGCCGATTACGGTGACAAGTCCCTGCCCCAATGCCTGGCCTTTTCCGGCGGCTGTTCGCGTGTTCGGTGGCCCATTAATCGCTATCTGAACCGCGCTGGAACAAAGAGAAGCAACTATGATTCCTGCTCCAACCTTCATGTTTTTCGACCAATGAGGCGTTTCGTGAGTCGCTTTGGTTTTTTCCGACTTCCAAACGCCAGAGTTTTTTCGTTGCCTTGAACGACGGGGTAAGGCAGCAGCGTTTTCGTACTCTGCGCCGCCGAAATCATCATTGTCATTTGTTGAGTACGGAGGTTCCCGATTTGTTCGGTTGCTACCTGTTTTTGACGGGGCGCGACGGGTTTGCTGTTGTGTGCTTTCTGGTCCTGAGCCTTTATCGTTTGGTACCCGGATCACTGCACCGCACGCAGGACACTTTATTTTCTTACCAGCTGTAGATGCCGGGCAGGCAAATGTTTTGTCGCAACCTGAACACGCGACTCTGATTTTTTCGCTCATTGAAATTCTTTCCGTTGCCTCGGGCGGAACAGTAAATGTTTGCGTTTTCTTTAGTGAAGACTCGGCTAGGTTCTGGTAAGTTATTATCTGTAAAAACTAACGCGTGAACGGGCTTGTTGAATCGTGTAAGGGGGTTCGCTGAGCTTACGAGTAATCTGAAATGTCTGCCGTGATATTAAACGATCTACCCACCTGATTCAGTTGATTCACAAATTGCTGAACTTCAAAATCTCGTGGCACTGCAATTTTAAGTACCATTTCAAATCCTCCACCGCCGGCAGTTCGGACGGCATGCATTCCGGCGATATCGATCCGGCTGATGGCAATTGTTGACGAAAGCAAACGTAGAATTCCGGGTTGGTTTTCTCCACCGAGTCGCAAAGTGTAAAATCTGGCAGGTTCGGGAACGCTTCCTTTTTTTTCGATATTCACGTCCTTCAGATTGATATCGATGCCGAATGGGCGGCCAGCATCCTGCAAATGATCTTGGATCACGCTAGGATCAAGGTTGTCCGGAAACTCGGCGGAAAAGATCATCGTAAAAAAACCACGGACCACTGTCTGGCTGGCTTCACGGAGATCTGCACCCAGTTCAGTCATGGCTTTTGTTACGGCGGACATAATCCCTACACGATTTTCTGCGGTCATCGTGATGATATATTCTTTGGCCATAGCAGTTGCTGCCTCAGGAATTTGTGTGAGGGAAGGACGTACACAGTTCTACGACGTGACCATCGGGATCTGTTAGAAATACCTGGACAGCTCCATCGGGTCGAGTCTTGGCATCGTCGACCAGTTCAATACCTAAATTCTTCAATGAAGCTGCTGCGGCCGTTGCGTCTTCAACTTCGAATGCAAAGTGATGATTGCGACTGCTCTTCAGCAGGACCTCAACGGGAAATCCAGCAGGTCCACTGCGGTCGTGTTCTTCGATCAGATGAATCAGGGTCGCACCGGCTTGAAACCACGCTCCATTAAAATCAAATGCCGGTCGGCAAACTTCATGCATCCCAAGCAACCCAACGTAGAAGTCGCGGCTGGCGTCTACCGATCTGACGACCAACGTGACATGATCAATGTGCTTCACCTTGATAGGGGAAATGACTGTCATTTTCAGATTCTTTCCTGTTCCAACGCGTGGGCTCAGCGGCATTGTTACGAGAAATCGGCTGCGAGACAATGAAGCCGGATCGGGACAACTTCAGGGGTAAAAATTGCCTAAGCGATGGTTACGTGCGAAGCCCACGTTGACGTAATTCCGGCGCGCGACGCGTCTCGGTCGCGTTCGCAAGTGTGATGCAGGGGACCAGGGGAGACGAATATCCGGTGGAAATAAGTGTTTGCGAGTATGCAACTTGACTGGCTGCGGCGGCATCAGGCAAGGCTCGCGGCGAATTCAAAAAAGAAACGCCCGTGGGCTTCCACGGGCGTTTCCATTAGTTTTTTGATCTTCTCAGGCGACCAGGCGTGTTAGGCTGCGTCGTACTCAGAAAGCCGATTCTTCGGAGTGAAATTGGCGGCGTCGTTGTTCCGCAACGAGTACCTCATGTAGTAAGCGTCTTCCATCGTGTCGTCGTAGTGGTTGCGAAGGACCGAGAGCGCCTGGAAATTGCTGTTCGCAAAAAACAGTTGAGCACTCAGGTTTGTTTCCCGAACTTCCAAAACGATTTCACGCCGCCGTTGTTGGGACAGTTTGTCGACAAGGCGTTGTACCATTTGCTGGCCCACGCCATGACGTCGCATCTTTGGCGCGACTGCGAAATTGAGAATTCGCAGCATTGACTGATGTAGTTCGTAGATCATGAAACCTACGATTTGGTGGTCAAGTTCTGCCACCGTCCCGATGCAGTTCCTTTGCCTAAGGCAGCAAAGAAACTCTTCCTCGGTCCACGGAAATTCGAAGCTGGAACGTTCTATTTCCAGTACTTCGTCCATGTCACGACGAATCAACCAACGGATTTGTGTCCGCAGGGCGACATCGTCATCCTTGGATTCGCCCGCATTTTCAATTTTTGTTCGCTTCAACTCCATCACGGCCTCCATGCCGACGTGTATTGAAGAAAAGTTGCGTCAAGCCGTCGTGCAGAAGCAACGTGATAAAACCCATCGAATATGATCGGCACGACGGTATCAGAATTGCCACTCGGTCGTCTATCCTAATTGAGAACGAAGTTGGTTTGTCACGTGGCTTGTGCAGGAATGAGCTAGCGTCTGGCAGATGCTGCCGGTTATGAGCGGATTGAGCAGGTTTTGCCTGTCGGTTGTGTGATGTCTGGAAAATTGGATACTGTTGGTCGTGAAGTATTTTTTTCTGGCTTCTGGGTCGATTGGCTGCATCGTTTGAACCTTCGGATTCTGATCGTGAAATTCTGCGAATGCGTCTTTGCCACATTTATGGAGAAGCCGTATACATTTTCACGCCTATTGAGGTTGGACGGCCACTTCCGTATGTCGAAATCTGCTGAGAATGCTAGCGGTAATGAATACTTGGCTGGATCACGCCATCGCAGGACCTGCGCAAATCTGGTGTCTTTGATTGTTGTATTGGTGGCTTCTACCGGCTTCGTGCAAGCAGTAGTTCAGGAAAATTCCGCCACCGCATTGGTTCAGCCTGAGTCCGAAGGTGAGGTTCAGGAAAGTCAGCCAAAGCCCGCCGAGAAAGTTGACACCGAAAAAAGTACGGACAGCCCCGCCGGATCGCCCGATTTGAGCGGCGAGAAGCCAGTAAGCGACACCAATAAAGCTCCAGTGCCAGATGACCGCATTGATATGCTTAACGCCGACCTGACGAAGAACTGGAAGGTTTTTTCTACCAAATCGGGCGTTGCATTTGGCGACGTGTGGAAGCTGGTCAACGTTGAAAAAGAACGGCATTTGATTTGTCTCGGTGAACCCAAAGGGTTTCTATATACGGATCAACGTTACGACAATTTCGAAATGACGTTTGAGTGGAAGTATGCAGTCGATCCCAATGGCAACAGTGGCGTGCTTGTGTTTACGAATGAAGAGCCTCGGCTGTGGCCAACTTCGATGCAGATACAGCTTCACCAACCCAGAGCCGGGTCGGTTTTTCCGAGCGGAGATGCCACCAGCGACAGTACGACAGAAGCAACCGATCTAGCCTTGGAAATTGGCAATTGGAACAGCTGCCGAGTTGTTGCCGTTGGGGGGCGCGTGTCCGTCGAGATCAACGGGAAGCCCGCCGGAGAAGTGTCCGGCTGCAAGCCTTTTGTCGGAAGTATTGCGTTGCAAAGCGAAGGATCCGAGACTCACTTTCGCAGGATGTTTATTAGAAAGCTTCCTGCCACAACAACATCCGCAAACGCTGCGCCTGCTGATCCGGTGGTTGAGCCTAAAGCTGCCCCGGTGAATGGTACTTGAGTGGCTCACACAACAGAACTTACGTTGAACGAAGTGTTCTAGCAGCCTGTCCGGATACCTTCCGAAGCCTGGTTTTTCTTTACGTAATGTAGTATTACGATTTCAGTTGACCGTGCATTTTAATTTTGCATGACGTTTGGTTGGATTTCAGGGATGAGCCGTAAGTTTCGTGAATGGCAGCCGGATGCAAGCTGGCTGTTTCCTCCGTCGCCTCGTGACTGGCTACCGGAAGAGCATCTGGTTTATTTTTTGCTGGACGTCACGTCAACGATCGACATCTCTGCGATGGTTGACGATTACACGGGGCGGACGGCAACACGAGCGGCCAGCCTCCGTTTCATCCTCGGATGATGCTCGTGCTGTTGTTGTATGCGTACAGTCAGGGCGTGTTTTCGTCGCGGAAGATGATGCAGCGGTGCGAAACGGATGCGGCGTTTCGCGTGATTGTGGGCGAAGATATTCCGAACTTCCGGCGGATCTCCGACTTTCGACTTCGGCACCTGGCGCACCTACAACCGTTGTTTCTGGAAGTGCTGATTCTGTGTCGCGAAGCCGGGCTGTTGAAGGTTGGTCGGTTGTCGCTGGACGGCACAAAAGTGAAGGCCAACGCATCGCGAAACAAGGCGATGAGTTACGATCACATGGGTCCCGCCATCGAAAAGCTGCAGCAGGAAATCGCTGCACTGCT
>Ga0209390_10004366_pt1 | contig 21365 bp, 22 predicted proteins | sample BON01_FD_187212 | JGI IMG/M metagenome (GOLD analysis project Ga0209390, IMG submission 187212) | Freshwater microbial communities from Lake Bonney liftoff mats and glacier meltwater in Antarctica - BON-01 (SPAdes) (version 2) | ecosystem: Environmental > Aquatic > Freshwater > Ice > Glacier... | reverse complement strand
ACTTCCCGAGCGGCAGTTAGCGCGTGTCTGTAAATAACCTTGACGGGGTTTTGACAGACATTTGAGCAGCCATTGAAGCATCGACTCTTTGCCCTTCACCTCTGACACAGCCGAGCATGGCTTATAAGTCGGCGCCGCCGCCGCCACCGTCACCGTCCGTCGGCCCGAGCGAGTGAGCAAGCGAGCGATCGAGCGAGCGAGCAAGCGAGCGAGCGAGCGACGAGCGAGCGAGCCAGCGAGCGAGCGAGCGTCGTTGTCGCCGTCGTCGGCGCCGCCGTCGCTACCGTCACCGTCCGTCAGCCCGAGCGAGTGAGCGAGCAAGCGAGCGAGCGAGCGAGCGAGCGAGCGATGAGCGAGCGAGCGAACGAGCGAGCGAGCGTCGTTGTCGTTGTCGTTGGCGCCGCCGCCTCCACCGTCACCGTCTGTCGGCCCGAGCGAGTGAGCGAACGAGCGATCGTGCGATCGAGCATACGAGCGAGCGAGCGACGAGCGAGCGAGCGAGCGAGCGTCGTTGTCGCCGTTGTTGGCGCCGCCGCCGCCACCGTCATCGTCCGTCGGCCCGAGCGAGTGAGCGAGCGAGCGAGAGCGAGCGAGCAAGCGAGCGAGCGAGCGACGAGCGAGCGATCGATCGAGCGAGCGAGCGTCGTTGTCGCCGTCGTCGGCGCCGCCGCCGCCACCGTCACCATCCGTCGGCCCGAGCGAGTTAGCGAGCGAGCGATCGAGCGAGCGAGCGAGCGAGCGAGCAAGCGATGAGCGAGCGAGCGAGCGAGCGAGCATTGATGTCGCCGTCGTCGGCGCCGCGGCCGCCACCGCCACCGTCCGTTGGCCCGAGCGAGTGAGCGAGCGAGCGATCAAGCGAGCAAGCGAGCGAGCGAGCGACGAGCGAGCGACCGAGCAAGCGAGCGTCTTTGTTGTCGTCGGCGGCGCCGCCGCTGCCACCGTCACCGTCTATCGGCCCGAGTGAGTGAGCAAGCGAGCGATCGGTCGATCGAGCAAGCGAGCGAGCGAGCGACGAGCGAGCGAGCGAGTGAGCGAGCGAGCGTCGTTGTCGCCGTCGTCGGCGCCGCCGCCGCCACCGTCACCGTCCATCGGCTCGAGCGAGTGAGCGAGCGAGCGAGCGATCGAGAGATCAAGCAAGCAAGCAATGAGAGAGTGAGCGAGAGAGCGAACGAGCGTCGGCGTCGCCGTCATCGTCGGCGCCGCCGCCACCGTCACCGTCCGTCGCCCCAAGTGAGTGGGCGAGCGAGCGATCGAGCGAGCGAGCAAGCGAGCAAGCGTGCGATGAGCGAGCGAGCGAGCGAGCGAGCGAGCGTCGTTGTCGCCGTTGTGGAGCCGTCGAGCAAGCCCAGCGCGTCCGCGGCGACCTAGCACGACAGCTTGGAGCCGTCAAGCGAGAACAGCGCGATAGCGCGTCGGCGCCAGCTGGGCACAACAGCTTGCCGTCGAGCTAGCACAGCGCGTCGGCGGCGACATTGCACGACAGTTTGGAGCCGTCGAGCGAGCACAGCGCGTCGGCGGCGACCTAGCACGACAGCTTGGAGGCGTTGAGCGAGCACAGCGTCTGGCGGCAACCTAGCACGGCAGCTTGGGAGCCGTCGAGCGAGCATAGCGCGTCGGTGGCGGTTTAGCCGAACGGTTTGGAGCCGTCGAGCAAGCAGAGCTCGTCGGCGGCGATCAAGCACGACAGCTTGGAGCCGTCGAGCAAGCATGGTGCGTCGGCGGCGACGAACCACGACAGCAAACGGCCGTCGAGCAAGCACAGCGCGTCGGCGGCAGCTGGGCACAACAGCTTGCCGTCGAGCGAGCACAGCGCGTCAGCGGCGACCTTGCACGACAGCTTGGAGTTGTCGAGTGAGCACAGCGCGTCGGCGTCGACCCGGCACGACAGCTTAGAGCCGTTGAGCAAGCACAGCGCGTCGGCGGCGACCTAGCACAGCACAGCAGCTTGCCGTCGAGCGAACACAGCGCATTGGCGGCGACGTTGCACAACAGCTTGGAGGCGTCGAGCGAGCACAGCACGTCTGCGGCGACCAAGCACGCTCGACAGCTGAGAGCCGTCGAGCATGCACAGCGCGTCGGCGGCGACCAAGCATGACAGCAAAGGGCCATCGAGCAGGCACAGCGCATCGGCGGCAGCCGGGCACGACAGCTTGGAGCCGTCAAGCGAGTACAGTGCGTCGGCGGCGGTTTGGCCGACCGGCTTGGAGCCGTAGAGCGTGCACAGCGCGTCGGCGGCGACCTAGCACGGCAGCTTGGAGCTGTCAAGCGAGCACAGCGCGTCAGCGGCGGTTTAGCTGAATGGCTTACAGTTGCCGTCGAGTGAGTACAGCGCGTCGGCGGCGACCTTGCACAACAGCTTGGAGCCGTCGAGCGAGCACAGCGTGCGGCAAAAACCTTGCACAACAGCTTGGAGAGGAGCCGTCGAGCAAGCGGCTTGTAGCCGTTGATGAGCAAGCACAGCGCGTCGGCGGCGGCCAAGCACGGAGTTCTCGAGCAAGCACAGCGCGTCGGCGGCGACCTAGCACGACAGTTTGGAGCCGTCGAGCAAGCACAGCGCGTCGACGGCGACCAAGCACGACAGCAAAGGGTCGTCGAGCAAGCACAGCGCGTTGGCGGAAGCTGGGCACAACAGCTTGCCGTCGAGCGAAAACAGCACGTTGGCGGCAACCTAGCACGACAGCTTGGAGCCGGCAAACGAGCACCGCGCGTCGGCGGCAGTTTAGACGAATGGCGTGGAGCCGTCGAGCAAGCGCAGCGCGTCGGCGGCGATCAAGCACGACTGCTTGGAGCCGTTGAGCGAGCAAAGCGTGCGGCGGCGACCTAGCACGACAGCTTGGAGAGGTAGCAAGTGAGCGAGCGAGCGACGAGCGAGCGAGCGAGCGAGCGTCGTTGTCGCCGTCGTTGGCGCCGCCGCCGCCACCGTCATCGTCCGTCGGCCCGAGCGAGTGAGCGAGCGAGCGAGCGTCGTTGTTGCCGTCATCGGCGCTGTCGCCGCCACCGTCACCGTCCGTCGGCCCGAGCGAGTGAGCGAGCGAGCGATCAGTCGAGCGAGCAAGCGAGCGAGCGAGCGAGCGAGCGAGCGTCGTTGTCGCCGTCGTCGGCGCCGCCGCCGCCACCGTCACTGTCCGTCGGCCCGAGCAAGTGAGCGAGCGAGCGATCAAGCGAGCGAGCAAGCGAGCGAGCGAGCGATGAGCGAGCGAGCGAGCAAGCGAGCGAGCATCGATGTCGCCGTCATCGGTGCCGCCGCCGCCACCGTCACCGTCCGTCGGCCCGAGCGAGTGAGCGAGCGAGCAATCAATTGCCCGCATCGGCGTGAACACCTTCGCGCCATAGCGATACAAATTGCAGCCGTCACCGCATTCTCTGAAGCTTAGCCACCGCCTCCCTCCGCAGAGAGAGAGAGGGGTGTGTGTTTTGTGTGTGGGCGCTGATCAGTGTCTAGCACCAGCCTACACCCCCCTTAGGGAGTTTCCTTCTTCTCCCCTCGTTCGATCATTTCACGTTCACAGCGCACACCTAGCGCTTTCTCGGAAACTTCTTTTACTTCCTCTTTTCTTCACATCGCCCTCAACCAAATTGTGGAGCGCTCTTTGCGGCGTTCGCCACTGGCGGGCCAGCGGCTCGACGAGCGCCCTTCGCGGCCGGCGGGTCAGCTTCGTGCCGAGCCCCTGGGTCAGGCCGCGGGAGCCGGGCCTTTCTGCGAGACCATCCCGCCCACCCTACTTTACTGAGGTTAAAGAACACCTGTTTTACTCAGGTTACGAATTTCTATTCTCAGTCACGCCGTAACCAAGAATAGACCCGTTTATTTCCGTTTCAAACATGAACGAATCTATTTTCACTTCCTACAACAAGAAGTGCACGCCTTCTTCAGAGAGCATTCTCACATTCTCACAACAAGAAGTGAAGATGGCTGGAAACGCAGGCGCAGCTCCTCTTGGCGTGGGCCAAGCCCCGGCGCCCGTCGGTGGCCAACCGGCACCAGTGCCCGCGGCACCTGCGGCCGACCCCGCCGCGCAACAGGCGGTCGTGAACGACGCTGGCGCGAAGTACGCCCAGGAGCAGATGCTGCTCTGCCGCATCCTTCTGTTCAGCTACGACGCCAGCTGGCTCCGCGTGCTCGAGCACACGGGCCGCTCCGATGCCATGCAGCTCATTCGCAGCGCGGCCGTCGCCAACATGCTGGGCAAAGAGAGGCCCAACACGCAAAACATCGCCGCGTTTCACGCTCTGGCGCTTGACCTCAGCAACGCAGCCAACATCATCGTCGCCAACGCGGCGCCGGGCGCGCCGGCTCGCACCCTCCGCGCTCTTGACGGCGGCTTCAAGCCCGACTTCATCCAGGTGCTCAAGGTCCTCGAGGGCAACGCCGGCGCTTTTGCGAAAGCACACGAGAAGATCGTGGCCGCCTGCCTTTGGCGGCATCGGCCTCGGCAACGGGGCGGCGCCCCCGGCACCTGGCGCGCAACCTCCACCGGCGGCTCCCAAGACCATCCAGTTCTCGAGTCTGACAAGTTCTCTCACGTTTCGCATGGGCAGCTGATCGACAACCTCGTGTCAGCGCTGGGCACGCGGCTTCCCCCGGCGCAGACGCCGGTACCTTCCATCGTCGAGGCCTTCCTCAAGGTATCGCACGGTCGCCGCGCCGCTCTGATCACGCTCTCGATTGAAATGTAGTACGAGACCGGCGAGGTGATCATCCAGCGCGACCGGTGCGGGAACTACGCCGAGAAGCCGACGCCCGTCAAGCTGATGGCCGAGGTGAATTGCGCCTGGGGCGCAGCTACCCTCGCCTGGTCTTTCCGGTCGGTATGGCCAACGCCGCCGACGCCTCGCACGAGTTCGTGATGGTCACCCCCGGCACGGACACCGCCAAATTCGCGCGCACGGACGGCACCCCGGTCACCCTCGCCTCCAACCTGAATGTCACGGCTCTGCTCGCCAACAAGTTGCGCTCCGTGATCGAAACCGCCCACGAGCAGCCCTCCTCGGAGCGCGTGATCGACCTGATCGGCAAGGTCTGGCCCTCGATCTCCGAAGAGATTGGCAAGGGCGTCACGCTCACGGTCGCCATCATGGAGACGCTCAAGAAGGACATCTTCTCTCTCGGCTCGGACCCGCCGGCGCTGCGCTCGTTCAGCCCCGTGGCGCCCCGCTCGCTCTCCTCCGCGCGTCTTCCTTACAACTGCGGCCGTTTCTCGCGTGACGCCTATTACGACCGCGGCCGTGCCTCGCGTGACGCCTCCGACTCCGAATCCGATGACAAGCCGTTCATGGTTCGCCCCTCCACGCCCTACTCGTCCTCGAAGCCGTGCTTCGGCTGGGTCATCTCCGGCGAGTGCGAGGCCAAGGGAGGAGACTGCATCTGCGCGCACGACCCGGAGAACAAGCGCCGGGGCAAGAAGTTTCTCGCGGATCTCCAGAAGAAGCAGAGCGCGCACGTCACCTTCAAGGGTCGCGACGGCAACATCTCTGACGGCCACACCTCCGACGGCAGCCAGCGCTCTCGCTCCGAGGGCAAGCGCCGCCGCGGAGACCGCCGTTAGACAACTAGAAGCGCCTACGCTGTTTTATCGTAAGCAGTGCACCGTGGCCGACGACTAGTGTTAGCGGCCTGTGCCTCTTCTCGATTTCTTGTTTGTGTCTTTCTGCCCTTAGAAGGCAGGGGATATCTTCACCTACAATGGTGTTTCCCTCGTGTGTCGTATTTTTGATTGTTTGCCTGTGTCTTCTCAATCTCTTGGTCACTATGCTGAATCTGTGCTCGTGGGCTCTTCTGTCTAAACATGTGCAACGCGCCGGCACTGTTGTGTTACTTGTGACAAAAATCTTGCTTCACATTTAATAAATATAAGAAAAATACCAATAAAAATGTATTCATGTGAAAAGTAATAGCATTCACTTAAAATGAACGCGCATGCGCAATGCTTCAACAGCTTACACATCTCGTCTTGGTCGCATTGCAACTCACCATGGTCGACACACTACGTTCCGGCGTCTTCCTGCAAGGAGCCAACGAGCGAGAGGCACGCCATGCGACCGAAGCCTACCTGAGAAAAACTGTGATGGTCCGACATCGTCAAGCAGATGGCACACCAGCTGGTACGGTACGACCGTGTGCCCGGCAGCGCGCCTGACCCAGTGCAGGGCGCCGACGATGCGAGCTTGGCTTTCTATCCAGCGCAAGACTACCTTGGGCAGAACGCCCGCGGCGCCATGGAGCGCCAACCATACGTGCCTGCCTCCGTTCAAGACGTGCGGGAGCACATGGAGACGGCACGACACGCGACCCACCCCGAGGAGGGGTGGGGTATCTCCAAAGACGCGCCGCCCTCCCTTCAGGCGGCGGTACGCCAGACCGCCACGTGGGGCTCAAAGGCGCCAGCCAAACGCAACAAGCGTATGCAGGCGCTGCGGTTAATGCAACAAAAGCTTCAGCCGCTCACGGACGAGGTACGCTTGGCAATCCCGCCAGCTCACCTGCAGGGGGACTCGGCTCCCAAGCCTCACATCGCTTGGCTAGCAGCCATCTCGCTTGCTTACGGCCTGGACGAACGCATCTGCTTCGACGCCGCGCTCGGCGTCCTAGCCGTGGGCGACATACCGGCCTCTGGGGCTTTCCCGCCACAGAAAGAGTCCCGGCGCCTCCAAGAGGAAGCAAAGGGCGATTTCGACTCTCTCGACCACGCCCAATGGAACGCCTTCCTGGCTGACAGTGTTAGCCAACGGCAGGCGGCTCTGTCGGCTCGACCACTTGGCGATATCAACCGGGAGGACGCCGACGCTGTGTGGGCCGCTACGCTTAAAGAAAAGAAAAAGGGCCTTATCCAGAACCCCTTCTCGAAGGTTGAACTCGACCACCTTTACGGGGTGGGCGGTTGGCGTGGCATCCGGCGTTTTGGAGTCACACAAAAAGTAAAATGCCGACCGTGCGACAACTGCGCCGAGTCGCACCACAACGAAAACACAAAAAATTTGGAGCGAATCGTATGAGCCTTGGCCGACTTTCCGGCGAGGGCCTCCGGCCTCTTTGTTTAAGCGATGGGCGCGCCAGACGGCACATGGACGATCATGGGCGGCCTCGAGGACGTGGACGCAGCCTTTCGCCGTATAGCATGCGCCACGCCGCAATTTACTGTCATCACGATTGCCGACCCCGACACGTGTGAAACCGTCTACTTTACGCTGCCAGGCCTCAATTTTGGCCTCAACAGTGCGCCGCTTGCTTTCAATCGCTACCCGCGCATAGCAGTCATGCTCGCTAGGCGCTTCCTTGGTATTTGTCTCGATCAGTTTTATGACGACTTCTGCATTTGCGAGCCCGACTTCACTCGCGACTCGGGGCAAATCCACCTCGCTACGATTCTGCAAGACCTCGGGCTGCCGCTCGCTGCAGCCAAGCACAAGCCTATGAGCTGCAGATTTATTTTCCTGGGCGTCGAGGCCGATTTCTCGACCTTCGGCACAACTGGCCAAGTCACGCTTGGCATCTCGCAGGAGCGCGGCGACAGAATCGCCGACTAGATCGTATACGTGCTACACGAAAACAGCCTGCCGCAGGGCGCTGCCGCCAAGCTTTCAGGCCGCCTCATGTTTGCAACCTTGTGGGCATGCGGCCATATTGGGAGAGCAGTGCTGCGTCCTGTTTACGACCAAGCGTCACAAACGCGGGATAAACGGCTACTGCCGTCTGTCCGAGGCGCTCTCGCTTTTCTGTCGGAATTGCTCCGCCGGCCCGGAGGCCTGCCGCCTAGGACAATCCTCTTTGGTGCCGAGTCACGACCGACGGTCAAAATCTGGACCGACGCCATGTACGAAGAGGGTGAGCTCTCCGGCGTCGCGTGGGTGGCCGAGTTCCCAGCTGAGCCCGCTCGCGGCCAAGCCGAGGTACGCCGCTGTTACCGCTACTACATGCTAGGCGATGACATTATCGAAAAGTTTGCGCCCGGCAAACGCCGGTACATTGGCCAGCTCGAGCTACTCGCCGCCATCACGCCTTACACCTCGATACGAGACGAGCTGAAAGGCTGACGTGTCATCCACTGGATAGACAATAAGAGTGCCATCGCCGCGCTCGTCAAGGGCTACTCGGCCGCACCCGACTCAGCACAGCTGCTTCAATTTTTCGCTGCTTTCCGTCTAGGAGCCGGCATCTCAATCTGGTTCGAATGGGTGCCGTCCAAGGCCAACACTGCCGACTTCCCGTCTCGCGGCGATTTTGACCTACTCAGTCAGCTCGGGGCAGAACAACGCCCTTTCATTCTACCCACCTTTGCGGCATGGGACGAGCCTTTCGCAAAATGGGCAGATTGGGGCGAAGGCCAAGACGAAAACGCAGAGCGGGTGTCTCTCCTGCGGCGCCTGGGGTCGATCGGCATTGGACATGTTCAACACGACTTCAGCAGTAAAGTCTCCCTCCGCGATCAAGACGTTCTCGTCGACCGCTCCATCTCGCTCGGGAACCCCTTTCCGATCGACCTGCTAACCGGCGCCTCTCGAACACTGGTCTGCGACGCGTGCGCAGAAGTTTTCATCAACGAGACAGCAGTAGAGGCAATCTCTACTAATTCCTCGTCAGGCTCCCAGCTGGGCACAGCGCCGGCGTTCCTAGGGGCCGACGCCCATCGAGCTCGGTGGAGCGCGATCGACGTTCTGGCGACTCGTGTGGCTGGCGGTGAGTGAATCCGGCTCGTATGCTGGTGCGCTCCGAGACGATGCCACGCGTCTTCAGTTGCGGTTTGCGTGCGCAATCGAGCACGCGAGGTATTGGCGGGCGCGGGAGAGAGGAGCAGAAGGCAGAGCGAGGGGCCGTTGGTGGAGCGCAGCCGTTAGCCCCTAGGGGCGAAGCGACCGTGGCTAAGAAGCTTCCTTTCCCCAAGTGCTGCCGGACGCTCTTCGCTCTCATCGCTTTGCTAATACAGGTCGAGCCAGAGAGCACGGTTAGCACGCCAGCGAGTCTTGTGAACAGAGACGTAGGCGGGGGGGGGGGGTTGAGCCTTTGAGCCTCACGGCCAGAGAGGTCGCCTCCCCTCTCTACCCTCTTTTTCTCTCGCCGGTGGACGCGCCGTAGCATACTGCTCGCCAGCCACTTGCCGCCTACATAGGGCGGAGAGAGAGAAAGAGAGAGAGAGAGCGGAGAGCGTACCATCGACATCCCGGGGTGAGAGAGGGCACTGTGTGCATTTGTGTGGGTCGAAGCGCGCGTGACAGTCGCGGCGGAGACTGAGGGGCAACTATGGGTGAGTGCGCATAGTCGCTAGCGCGGTCTAAGCTAGAGAAGAGAGGGCAGCGAGCAGGAATCTGTCGAGCGAGCAAGCGAGCGAGCGAGCGACGAGCGAGCGAGCGAGCGAGCGAGCGTCGTTGTAGTCGTCGTCGGCGCCGCCGCCGTTACCGTCACCGTCTGTCGGCCCGAGCGAGTGAGCAAGCGAGCGATCGATTGAGCGAGCGAGCGAGCGATGAGCAAGCAAGCGAGTGAGCGAGCGAGCGTCGTTGTTGCCGTCGTCGGCGCTGCCGCCGCCACCGTCACCGTCCGTCGGCTCGAGTGGCGCCGCCGCCACCGTCACCGTCCGTCGTTCCGAGCGAGTGGGCGAGCGAGCGATCGAGCGAGCGAGCAAGCGAGCGGACGAGCGAGCGAGCGAGCGTCGTTGTCGCCGTCATGGAGCCGTTGAGCAAGCCCAACGCGTCCACGGCGACCTAGCACAACAGCTTGGAGCCGTCGAGCGAACACAGCGCGATAGCGCGTCGGCGCCAGCTGGGCACAACAGCTTGCCGTCGAGCTAGCACAGCGCGTCGGCGGCGACATTGCACGACAGCTTGGAGCCGTCAAGCGAGCACAGCGCGTCGGCAGCGACCTAGCACGACAGCTTGGAGGCGTTGAGAGCGAGCACAGCGTCTAGCGGCAACCTAGCACGGCAGCTTGGAGCCGTCGAGCAAGCATAGCGCGTCGGTGGCGGTTTAGCCGAACGGTTTGGAGCCGTCGATCAAGCACAGCTCGTCGGCGGCGACCAAGCACGGCAGCTCGGAGCCGTCGAGCAAGCACGGCGCGTTGGCGGTGACGAAGCACGACAGCAAACGGCCGTCAAGCAAGCACAGTGCGTCGGCGGCAGCTGGGCACAACAGCTTGCCGTCGAGCGAGCACAGCGCGTCGGCCGCGACCTTGCACGACAGCTTGGAGTTGTCGAGTGAGCACAGCGCGTCGGCGTCGACCCAGCACGACAGCTTAGAGCCGTCGAGCAAGCAAAGCGCGTCGGCGGCGACCTAGCACAGCACAGCAGCTTGCTGTCGAGCGAACACAGCGCGTTGGCGGCGACCTTGCACAACAGCTTGGAGGCGTCGAGCGAGCACAGAACGTCGGCGGCGACCAAGCACGCACGACAGCTTGGAGCTGTCGAGCAAGCACAGCGCGTCGGCGGCGACCAAGCATGACAGCAAAGGGCCGTCGAGCAGGCACAGCGCATCGGTGGCAGCCGGGCACGACAGCTTGGAGCCGTCAAGCGAGTACAGTGCGTCGGCGGCGGTTTAGCCGACCGGCTTGGAGCCGTCGAGCGAGCACCACGCGTCGGCGGTGACCTAGCACGGCAGCTTGGAGCTGTCGAGCGAGCACAGTGCGTCAGCGGCGGTTTAGCTGGATGGCTTACAGTTGCCGTCAAGCGAGTACAGCGCGTCGGCGGCGACTTTGCACGACAGCTTGGAGCCGTCGAGCGAGCGCAGCGTGCGGCGGCAACCTAGCATGCCAGCTTGTAGAGGAGCCGTCGAGCAGGCGGCTTGGAGCCGTCAAACAAGCACAGCGCGTCGGCAGAGGCCAAGCACGGAGTTGTCGAGCAAGCACAGCGCGTCGGCGGCGACCTAGCACGACAGCTTGGAGCCGTCGAGCAAGCACAGCGCGTCGACGGCGACCAAGCACGACAGCAAAGGGTCGCCGAGCAAGCACAGCGCGTCGGCGGAAGCTGAGCACAACAGCTTGCCGTCGAGCGAGAATAGCACGTTGGCGGCGAACTAGCACGACAGCTTGGAGCCGTCGAGCGAGCACGGCGCGTCGGCGGCGGTTTAGCCAAACGGCGTGGAGCCGTCGAGCGAGCACAGCGCGTCGGCGGCGATCAAGCACGACAGCTAGGAGCCGTCGAGCGAGCACAACGCGTCTGCGGCGGCCAAGCATGACAGCTTGGAGCCGTCGAGCAAACGCAGCGCGTCGGCGGCGACAAAGCACGACAGCAAATGGCCGTCGAGCAAGCACAGAGCACAGCGCGTCGGTGACAGTTGGGCATAACAGCTTGCCGTCAAGCGAGCACAGCGCGTCGGCGGCGACCTTGCACGACAGCTTGGAGCCGTCAAGCGAGCACTGCGTGCGGCGGCGACCTTGCACAACATCTTGGAGAGGAGCTGTTCAGTAAGCGGTTTGGAGCCGTCGAGCAAGCACAGCGCGTCGGCGGCGGCCACGCACGACAGCTTGGAGCCGTCGAGCAAGCGCAGCGCACTGGCAGCAATCAAGCACGACAGTAAAGGGCCGTCGAGCAAGCACAGCGACTCGTGGGAAATTGGGCACAACAGCTTGCCGTCAACCGAGCACAGCGCGTCGGCGGCGACATTGCACTACAGCTTGGAGCCGTCGAGCGAGCACAGCGCGTCGGCGGCGACCTAGCATGACAGCTTGGATCCACGACAGCAAACGACAGTCGAGCAAGCACGGCGCGTCGGCGGCAGCTGGGCATAACAGCTTGCCGTCGAGCGAGCACAGCGCGTCGGCGGCGACCTTGCACGACAGATTGGAGCCGTCAAGCGAGCACAGCGCGTCGGCGGCGACCTAGCACGACAGCTTGAAGGCGTTGAGCGAGCACTGCGTCCGGCAGCGACCTAGCACGACAGCTTGGAGCCGTCGAGCGAGCATAGCGCTTCGATGGCGGTTTAGCCGAACGGTTTGGAGCCGTCGATCAAGCACAGCTCGTCGGCGGCGACCAAGCACGACAGCTCGGAGCCGTCGAGCAAGCACGGCGCGTCGGCGGTGACGAAGCACGACAGCAAACGGCCGTCAAGCAAGCACAGTGCGTTGGCGGCAGCTGGGCACAACAGCGTGCCGTCGAGCGAGCACAGCGCGTCGGCGGCGACCTCGCACAACAGCTTGGAGTTGTCGAGTGAGCACAGCGCGTCGGCGGCGACCCAGCACAACAGCTTAGAGCCGTTGAGCAAGCACAGCGCGTCGGCGGCGACCTAGCACAGCACAGCAGCTTGCCGTCGAGCGAACACAGCGCGTCGGCGGAGACCTTGCACAACAGCTTGGAGGCGTCGAGCGAGCACAGCACGTCGGCGGCGACTAAATACGCATGACAGCTTGGAGCCGTCGAGCAAGCACAGCGCGTCGGCGGCGACCAAGGATGACAGCAAAGGGCCGTCGAGCAGGCACAGCGCATCGGTGGCAGCCGGGCACGACAGCTTGAAGCCGTCGAGCGAGTACAGTACGTCGGCGGCGGTTTAGCCGACCGCCTTGGAGCCGTCGAGCAAGCACAGCCCGTCGGCGGCGACCTAGCACGGCAGCTTGGAGCTGTCGAGCGAGCACAGTGCGTCAGCAGCGGTTTAGCTGAATGGCTTACAGTTGCCGTGGAGCGAGTACAGCGCGTCGGCGGCGACCTTGCACGACAGCTTGGAGCCGTCGAGCGAGCACAGCGTGCGACGGCGACCTAGCTCGATTGCTTGGAGAGGAGCCGTCGAGCAAGCGGCTTGTAGCCGTCGAGCAAGCACAGCGCGTCGGCGGCGGCGGCCAAGCACGTAGTTTTCAAGCAAGCACAGCGCGTCGGCGGCAACCAAGCACGACAGTTTGGAGCCGTCGAGCAAGCACAGCGCGTTGACGGCGACCAAGCACGACAGCAAAGGGCCATCAAGCAAGCACAGCGCGTCGGCGGAAGCTGGTTACAACAGCTTGCCGTAGAGCAAGAACAACATGTTGGCGGCGATCTAGCACAAATGCTTGGATCCATCGAGCGAGCACAGCGCGTCGGCGGCGGTTTAGCTGAACAGCGTGGAGCCGTCGAGCGAGCACAGCGCGTCGGCGGCGATCAAGCACGACAGCTGAGAGCCGTCGAGCGAGCACAGCGCGTCTGCGGCGGTCAAGCATGACAGCTTGGAGCCGTCGAGCAAGCGCAGCACGTCGGCAGCGACCAAGCACAACAGCAAACGGCCGTCGAGCAAGCACAGCGCGTCGGCGACAGCTATACATAAAAGCTTGCCGTCAAGCCATTACAGCGCGTCGGCAGCGACCTCGAACGACAGCTTGGAGCCGTCGAGCGAGCACAGCGCGTCGGTGGCGACCTAGCACGACAGCTTGGAGCCGTCCAGCAAGGCTGGCAACCGGCTTGGAGCCGTCGAGCAAGCACAGCGCATCGGCGGCGGCCACGCACGACAGCTTGGAGCCGTCGAGCAAGCGCAGCGCGTCCGCAGCGATCAAGCACGGCAGCAAAGGGCCGTCGAGCAAGCACAGCGCGTCGTGGGCAGCTGGGCACAAAAGCTTGCCGTCAAGCGAGCACAGCGCGTCAGCGGCGACATTGAACGACAGCTTGGAGCCGTCGTGCGAGCACAGTGCGTCGGCGGCGACCTAGCACGAAATCTTGGAGCCGTCGAGCAAGCACAGCGCGTCGGTGGTGACCTAACACGACAGCTTGGAGCCACGACAGCAAACGGCCGTCGAGCAAGCACAGCGCGTCGGCGGAAGCTGGGCACAACAGCTTGCCGTGGAGCGAGCACAGCGCGTCGGCGGCGACCTAGCACGACAGCTTGGAGCCGTCGAGCGAGCAGAGCACGTCGGCGGCGGTCAGGTCCAACAGCTTAGAGCCGTCGAGCGAGCAGAGCACGTCGACGGCGGTTTCGATGAACGGCTTGGAGCCATCGAGTAAGCACAGCGCGTCGGCGGCGACCAAGCACAACAGCAAAGGGTTGTCGAGCAAGCACAGCGCATCGACGGAAGCTGGGCATAACAGCTTGCCGTCGAGCGAGCACAGCGCGTCGGTGGCGGTTTAGCCGACTGGCTTGGAGCCGTTGAGCGAACACAGCTCGCCGGCGGCGACCTAGCCCGGCAGCTTGGAGCTGTCAAGCGAGCACAGCGCGTCAGCAACGGTTTAGCCAAATGGCTTGGAGCCGTTGAGCAAGCACAGCACGTCGGCGGTGACCAAGCACAACAGCTTGGAGCCGTCGAGCAAGCACAGCGCGTTGGCGGCGACCAAGCATGACAGCAAAGGGTTGTCGAGCAAGCACAGTGCGTCGGCGGAAGCTGGGCATAGCAGCTTGCCGTAGAGCGAGCACAGCGCGTCGGCGGCGACCAAGCACGACAGCTAGGAGCCGTCGAGCGAGCGCAGCGCGTCTGCGGCGGCCAAGCATGATAGCTTGGAGCCGTCAAGCAAGCGCAGCGCGTCGGCGGCGACCAAGCACGATAGCAAACTGCCGTCGAGCAAGCTCAGCGCGTTGGTGACAGTTGGGCATACCAGCTTGCCGTCAAGCGAGTACAGCGCGTCGGCCGAGACCTTGCACGACAGCTTAGAGCCGTTGAGCGAGCACTGCATGCGGCGGCGACCTTGCACGACAGCTTGGAGAGGAGCCGTCCAGTAAGCGGCTTGGAGCCGTCGAGCAAGCACAACGCATCAGTGGCGGCCAAGCACGACAGCTTGGAGCCGTCGAGCAAGCGCGGCGCGTCAGTGGCGATGAAGCACGACAGCAAAGGGCCGTCGAGCAAGCACAGCGCGTCATGGGCAATTGGGCACAACAGCTTGCCGTCAAGCAAGCACAGCGCGTCGGCGGCGACATTGCATCACAGCTTGGAGCCGTCGAGCGAGCACAGCGCGTCGGCGGCGACCTACCACGACAGCTTGGAGCCACGACTGCAAATGGCCGTCGAGCAAGCACAGCGCGTCGGCGGCAGCTGGGCACAACAGCTTGCCGTAGAGCGAGCACAGCGCGTCGGCGGCGACCTTGCATGACAGCTTGGAGCCGTCAAGCGAGCACAGCGCGTCAGCGGCGACCTTGCACGACAGCTTGGAGCCGTCGAGCAAGCGCAGCGCGTCGGCAGCGATCAAGCACGATAGCAAAGGGCCGTCGAGCAAGCACAGCGCGTCGTGGGCAGCTGGGCACAACAGCTTGCCGTCGAGCGAGCACAGCACGTCGGCGGCGACATTGAACAACAGCTTGAAGCCATCGAGCGAGCACAGCGCGTCGGCGGCAACCTAGCACAACATATTGGAGCGGTCGCACAAGCACAGCGCGTCGGTGGCGACCTAACACGACAGCTTGGAGCCACGACAGCAAACGGCCGTCGAGCAAGTACAGCGCGTCAGCGGCAGCTGGGCACAACAGCTTGCCGTCGAGCGAGCACAGCGCGTCGGCGGCGACCTAGCACGACAGCTTGGAGCCGTCGAGCGAGCAAAGCACGTCGGCGGCGCTCAGGTCCGATAGCTTGGAGCCGTCGAGCGAGCAGAGCACGTCGACGGCGGTTTCGACGAACGGCTTGGAGCCGTCGAGTAAGCACAGCGCGTCGGCGGCGACCAAGCACGACAGCTTAGATCCGTCGAGCATGCACGGCGCGTCGGCGGCGACGAAGCACGACAGCAAACGGCCGTCGTGTAAGCACAGCGCGTTAGCGGAAGCTGGGCACAACAGCTTGCCGTCTAGCGAGCACAGCGCGTCAGGCGGCGACCTTGCACGACAGCTTGGAGGCGTCGAGCGAGCGCAGCGCGTCGGCGGCGACCAAACACAACAGCAAAGGGCCGTCGAGCAAGCACAGCGCGTCGGCCGGCAGATGGGCACAACAGCTTGGAGCCGTCGAGCAAGCACAGCGCGTCGGCGGTGGTGTAGCCGAATGGCTTGTAGCCGTCGAGCGAGAACAGCGCGTCGGCGGCGGCGAAGCACGACAGCTTGGAGCCGTCGAGCAAGCAAAGTGCGTCGGCAGTGACCAAGCATGACAGCAAAGGACCGTCGAGCAGGCACAGCGCATCGGTGGCAGCCGGGCACGACAGCTTGGAGTTGTCGATCGAGCACAGCGCGTCGGCGGCGGTTTAGCTGGCCGGCTTGGAGCCGTTGAGCGAACACAGCGCGTCGGCGGCGACCTAGCACAGCAGCTTGGAGCCGTCGAGCGAGCACAGTGTGTCAGCAACGGTTTAGCCAAACGGCTTGGAGCCGTTGAGCAAGCACAGCGCGTCGGCGGTTACCAAGCACGACAGCTTGGAGCCGTCGAGCAAGCACAGCGCGTCGGGGGCGACCAAGCACGTCAGCAAAGGGTCGTCGAGCAAGCACAGCACGTCGGCGGAAGCTGGGCATACCAGCTTGCCGTCGAGCGAGCACAGCGCGTCGGCGGCGACCTAGCACGACAGCTTGAAGCCGTCGAGCGAGCACAGTGTATCGGCGGCGGTTTAGCCGAACGGCGTGGAGCCGGCGAGCGAGCACAGCGCGTCGGTGGCGATCAAGCACGACAGCTTGGAGCCGTCGAGCGAGCACAGCGCGTCGGCGGCGGTTTAGCCGAACGGCGTGAAGCCATTGAACAAGCACAGTGCATCGGTGGCGACCAAGCACGACAGTTCGGAGCCGTCGAGCAAGCACAGCGCGTCGGCGGCGGCCAGGCTTGAAGGCTTGGAGCCGTCGAGTTAGCAGAGCACGTCGGCGACGGCTGGGCCGAGCGAGCACAGAACATCGGGGGCGGCTAGACTAGGCAGCTTGGAGTTGTTGAGCTAGCAAAGCATTTCGTTGGCGACTAGGTCCAACAGTTTGGACCTGTTGAGCTAGTAGAGCGTGCCAGGCCAGACAACTTGGAGCCGTCGAGCAAGCAGAGCACGTCGGCGACGACTAGGTACGACAGGTTGAAGCCGTTGAGCTAGCAGAGCACGTCGGCGGCGGTCAGGCCCAACAGTTTGGAGCCATTGAGCGCAGAGCGCATCGTCTGCGCGGCCATGCCACAGACAACTTGGAGCCGTCGAGCAAGCAATGTATGTTGGCCCGCAACCAGACCCAACAGCTTGGAGCCGTCGAGCTAGCAGAGCACGTTGGCGGCGGCCAGGCCCAGCAGCATGGAGCCGTCGAGCGAGCAGAACGCGTCAACGGCGGTCAGGCCCAACAGCTTGGTGCCGTCGGCGCGTCGGCAGCAGGATGGATGGCAAATGTGGTCTAGATCGCGGTGAACTGCGGCAGCTGGCCCGCGGGCGGGATCTGGTTGGCCATTGAGCCAAAGAAGAGGGTCCCGTCTCAAAAGAGAGCGACCAGCACTCGAGCAGGCTCGCAAGAGCTGCTAAGATTGCTGTTGCTGTTGCTCATCCCTGGACGGATCAAGATTTGATCCGCTTAATTTCGAATCGCGATTCTTAAAGTTCTAAGTTACGTGTATGTAACTGGACGTCCTTGTTCTAGGTTACTAATTAACTGCTTATGGAGGCTCCGGCTAGCTCGAGTCTATGTAGCCTTTGCGAGATCAAGCCGGAGATATGGGCGAGAGGCTCAATAAACGAGCTTCGCCATGCATGCACCCAGCCCAATGAGCGTGGGAAGCGACGCTCCCAGCCCTACACTCCTCGAGAGCCGGTGCTGCTAGACACACAATCTAGGGCTTTATAACTCTAGAAGTGTACAGCCCAGGTGTCGAAGAGATCGGCGTCGTTCTTGTCATCCAGCGCCTCAGCAGCGCCTCCTCGGCGTCGGCATCGGGTTAAGGGTGAACCCGTTCGCACCGCCCGCGTACTGCTCGTGGCGGGCGCCGCAGCCTGCCGCGCCGCTGCTGCCCGCGTGTTGCTGCTCCCCGCGCCGCACCCGCCGCTCAGGTTGGCTTAACCGACCGGTGGCCGCTCGCGCTCCGCCGGTACCAGCGCCAGCGTGTTCACCTACAGTGGACGGGTGCGACAGTGTGTAGGTGAGGCGTGGATGGCTAGCCGCCCGGAACCCAACTCTTACCCCGGCGGAACAGCATTACATGGGGTATGGCGGGACGGGAGAGCGCGTCACCGCAGCCGCGCACGGCGCAGCTTACCGGTGTGGTCGAGTGGCCCCGTTGCTGTTTTGCGGCGCGCGGCGATGCCTCTGGGAACCATTCCTCATCCTCAGAGGCGATATGTTCTTAGCTGTCCGTCACGGCCAGGGTCCGGCACGGCGTACGCGCCCGCTTCAAACAGGTTGCAGTCATCGCTGCGACCTCCAGGCTGGTTTTGCTCCAGACAAACGAGGTTTGCGAGTGCGCCGCGCGCCAGTGTGAAAAGCAGTTCTCTTAATGACGGATATGGGGGGTGAATTGCAACACTGTGTATGTCCGGGCAGGTCGCACTGACACGCAATGGGCGCGTTGGCCGGTGAGTTTCACCGGGTGCAGGTAAGACAGGCCCGCCTCACCGCCCGTTTATATTTTTATGTTCGTGCCTCTGGCTGAGCCCCCCCCCCCCCCCCCCCCCCCCCCCCCCCCCTTGCCCCACCCCGCAGGTCGCCGAGTGGCTACTAGAGGACCCGCCGGCGAACATGTGCTTCATGGCCAACGGCGCCAACTCACAGCAGAAAATAAACATGGGCCAGCTGCTCTTTCGTCACAACAAGAAGACGGGCAGGCTCGACACGCGCGTCATCTCCATCAGCTCCATCTCTGACAAGATGGCGGAGGGCCAGCGCGTGGCTTACAAGAGCGCCATGGCGGCCCTCGCCGAGTCGGCCGAGGCGGTGGGCCTCCCCGACAAGCTGGCCGAGCGGCCGGGCGGCAGGGCCGCCAACGGCGCCGCCGCCGCCCACGCCGCCGCCGTTGCCGCCAGCGCCGACGCCGCCACCGCCGCCGCCACTGTCTCCACCGCCGCCGCCGCCGCCGACGACGACGACAGCGCCGGCAGCAGCAGCGACCTCGCCGCCGCCCACGCCGCCGCCCTCGCCGCCGCCGCTGCCATCCTCGCCGCCGCCACCGCCGCCGCCGTCGCCGCCCGCGCCGTCGCCACCGCAGCCGCCGCCGCCACCACCGCCGCCGTCGCCGGCAGCAGCAACGATCCCCCCGCCGCCGTCGCCGGCAGCAGCAGCGACCACGCCGCCGACGCCGCCGACTTCTTCGAGCGCTGGCGCGAGCTCAAGGCGCACCTGCGCAACCTCACGCCCGTCTCGAGTATGAACGACCGCGCTGCGAACGGGCGCAAGGCGGCGCGGCTCGTGCGCGGGGCCGAGGCGGGCGACGAGATGCCGACGTGCGCCGAGCACGCGGGGGTCAACATCGGCGAGGCAGGAATGAAGGCCATGGACGCGCTGCTGCGGAGCAAAATGAACATCACGGACGAGACGGCGGCGGCGGACAAGGACAAGATCATGGGGATATCCCACGCCATCAGCTAGTTCTCGTCGCCGGTGGGTGCGGTGGGCTACGCCATTGCAAAGTACGTGGCGCTCTGCAGCTCTAAGGGCTACGCCATCGGCGAGAAGTTCGCGGAGTGGCTGGAGGAACAGATAGGAAAAGACCCACAGATGGAGAACGACCTGCGCGGGTCTGTCTTGGACCTGCAGGCCATCTGCGGCAGCCGCAACTACGTCTTCTTCCTGAACGCGGCCGTGGTCGAGCGCTTCGCGCACCTCGACCAGCTCCACGGCTTCCTGATTGAGGAGAAGGACCTGGCGACCTCGGCGGGCGGCAAGCTGCGCGGCGCGATCCTCGCGGGCTTCAACTCGGAGGCCATCATGGCGGCGGTGCACATGATGGCCTTCATCTGCGACGCGTGGATGTGGCCGACGCTCGTCGCCGTGAAGGTGGACGACAGCAAGCACATTCTGGACGTGCTCCCCGTCATGTGGACCGAGTCCCTCTGCTGGCTGCGCTTGGCGGCCGACGAGCCAGCAGCGGTGGTCGACGGCTCGATGCGGCTGGACGCCCTCCTCGCCGCGGCGGACCCGCGCACCATGAAGCGCGACCCGGAAGGCACCGCGACGCGCGGCGGCCGTGCGGCCATGGACATGGACTGCATCCGCGAGACCGTCGAGGCCGACCCGACCCAGCACAAGCTCGTGTGCGAGATGCTGACGGTCGGCTTCAAGGCCATGGCCGCCGCGCTCGAGGTCCACGCGTCCGAGTTCATCGGCGACGGCGTGTTCTCGGCGGCCAAGGACACGCCCGAGCTGCGCAAAAAGCTCGACGGCGTGCCCGCGACGAGCACGCCCTGCGAGGCCCTCTTCGCCGCGGTGAAGCGGCGCGCCGAGCGGCAGGGCATCGCGCGGCACGACACGCGCATCGGCGGAGTGGTGGCCAAGCGCGACCACACTGCCACCTGGCTGCTTAGCCTCGAGCCCGAGGCGCTCAGAGTCCACCACAAGCGCGCGCGGGCGCGCGTTCAAGGACCGGGGGGTCTCGATGAAGAAGCAGCGCGCGGCCAACGGCAAGGCCAAGGCGCCACTGCGCGAGATCAAGCCGGCCAAGAAGCGCTCGGGCCGGGAGAAGAAGGCAGGCGGTGGAGCTCGCGCGGCTTACGGCGGTGGTGCGCGCGACCACGTACTCCGAGCTGAAGCCGATGAACAACCAGGACCTGACCGACCAGCTCAAACACCTCAAGCTGGTGCTCGGCCGCGACGTCAAGAAGACCTTTCTCCTCAACCGCAAGGCGTACGTCATCCGCATTCAGACGCTACTCTTCACCGAGTTTGGCGTGGGCGCCAACAACCTCGAGGATTGCGACGATGGCTACGGGGGCGACGGCATGCGCAAGCGCAAGGCGAGCAAGAGGAGGGGCTCGGGCTCGGGCAAGTTGATCAAGTACCTCGGGTTCGAGTGGTACGCGAACGAGGAGTTTGAGATCGACCATCTGATCGATCACATGGTCGCCGACGGCGGCATCGTGCCCGGCCGCACCGACGTGGCCGCGAGCACCGAGCTCTACCTGGTCCTGTCGAAGGGCTTTCCGCCCGAGATCGCCACCTGGGAGGTAAGCAGCCGCCTGCGCGCTGCCGCCCGTGCCTCTGGCCTCTGGGCATGCCTACTGAAATCCTCCCTCCTGTATTTCCAGGACGCGTCTGGGCTCCCCGATCGCTGCGTCGACGAGTTCGGCGGCCAGGCGGCGCCCGAGGAGAGCGACGAGGAGGACGAGGAGGAGGAGGCGGAGGGGGAGGAAGAGGAGGAGGGGGGGGGAAGAGAAGGAGGGGAGGAGGAGAAGGAAGTGCCCATGGACGACGCGTGACACGGCGGCGCGTGTGCATGTGCTGCTGAGCCGCAGTAGCGGCAGACTTGAGAGTAGCAGTATTGAGGGTATTTCTGGAGATAAGAGTAAGAGCCTGCTGTTTTTGGCAGATGTCCCTCGTGTGTGCGGTGTGTGCACTGTGTGCGGCTTGCGACGGGGAGAGACGTGCGACGTGCACATAACGTCTCAGAGGGGGCATACATGTCTTTTTTTTTTTTTTTTTTTTTTTTT
>Ga0209390_10004365_pt1 | contig 21367 bp, 18 predicted proteins | sample BON01_FD_187212 | JGI IMG/M metagenome (GOLD analysis project Ga0209390, IMG submission 187212) | Freshwater microbial communities from Lake Bonney liftoff mats and glacier meltwater in Antarctica - BON-01 (SPAdes) (version 2) | ecosystem: Environmental > Aquatic > Freshwater > Ice > Glacier... | reverse complement strand
CGCAACGCACTGCTTCGAGCCGAGGAAGCGGGCCTTGCTCTTGGAGCGCGTTCTCCGCTACGCTCCGAACCCGCTCCAAGAGCAACTCAACCACGAATCAAAACACCCAAAACCAAAAAGGCTACGGTGTCCAGGTTGTGAGGCAATGGAAGCCCAATCCATGAAACCCTTCGGTGTCCTTCAGTTATGAGGCAACAGGTGTGGAAGGATTCATTCATGGCTTGTCTTGGGTTTTAATGGGTCTGATATCCCGAGCCGGTGACACAGGTCTGCGAGGACCCCTCGAACGCGTTCAAACTCGTTCGATTTTTCAAAGAAATGATGGCCCCAGAGTGTGGCAGATATCCCGGTACTCCGGAGTCACCTAATACGTTAGCACGAATCGCGTCTTTCCCGCGTGCATGTTCCGACACCACCACTGCAAAGCGATCGTCACGCGCAAATATTTGCCGCACGGACAGCCGCACCGCGCAATCGTCATCCACGATCAGCATCCGCGCGGCTCCGTTTCTCTCTCCGTTATTGGCATTCATGATATTCCCATGGTATTCGCTTCAATTGATGGGAAGCATTTATATCGTACCCCCCCTGTCTGTCCATCCCCCAAATGGGGTAGAAAACGCAGATTGTTGAAAAAAATTCCGAGGCGAAAGCCGGAAGCCGGTGAATCGGTTTTCAGCAAACGGCGGTCAGCGGTCGTAATTTGACCCACAGCAGACTGATCAGCCAGAGGCTTGCGCTGGCGAGACCGAGCCGGTTGCCAACCTTCTCCGGCCAAAGGGCCTCAAGGGTGATCTCAATTTCATGCGTGCCGGGCGGCAGTTCAATCTCGATTAACCCTTCGGGAGCGGACGGGCGCAGAACCAGTTCCCCGCCATCACTTCGTGCCGTCCAGCCGGGCATAAAAAGTCAGCTCATCTTCTGAGGTTTCTGTGGTTGCTGTATTGCGTCACACATCCAAAGAGTGCGGCGGCCAGAATCCTGATCCCACCCATGATTGAAGCACTAACCACCAGCGCACGTGGAGCCGATTCCTTGGTTGCAGAGAGGTTGGTCTTCATGAAACTTCACGAAGTTAACAAGCTTTTCCCTCAATGGCTACAGATCAAACGGCGAATTTTGTAACATGGTGAACTCGACCAGAAATGAAGAGTTCGTCGCCCTGGGTTGTCCGGGTGAACAACGGGCACAAGAACGGGCGGTTACAGCCCACAGAAAAAGAATGTCATACTAACGGGAAGCGCCGCATGGCATTGGCACACGCCGAACTCCTTGATTGCTTCCACCCGGTCCGACCCAGCGGAGCCCGCTGCGAGCCGGGACGTCCCGCGCTCCGAACGATGCCGGACCGCGAGACCTCCGGGCTCGCAGAAAGCCTCGATCCATTGTTGGTTTCATCGATTCCACACCAGGTCCCGGAGATGAACTGGGGTTGTTTCCCTCAAAATAGGAACGAGGTAATGCGGAGATTACGCTACGCTGCATCTCCGCACTCCAAGACGCTGCCGCGTTGATCGAGGGCTGCGAGATTTCAGCAGAGAGTGGTGGGATGAGCTCTCCGAGCGAGCCTTTGGCGCATCCAAATACGTTCTGCTATATCGTTAAAATCGATGTCACCAAAGCGCTCAGAAGTTCGCCCGGAGGTCTCACTCCACCTCCAAGACGCTATCGCGTTGATCGGGGTGCTGTGGAAGTCCACCAGGTTTTGGACTGCGTGCGACGAAGAGAAACGGAGTCCCGCTTTTGGCAGCGCAGGTGACTTTGAAAACACCTGACGCATCAAGAGCAAGGAAACGGTTGGATGGTCATGCTTGGGTTGACCTGGTGGATCGGCACCATGTTGCCAATCGACGGCATCGTGACACCGGAAGTCTGGGACGATGCCTACTCGATCCTGATGGACTCCAAGGAGGCCAACCAACAACCAGCCAAACTCACCCGGCATCTGCTCTCCGGCCTGATGACCTGTGAGTGCGGAGGGAAAATGTATGGCCGGGGTGATTCACCCCATGTCATCTGCAACCGGGCCGGAGGTTGCCGCAACCGGGTGCCGGTGGTGTCACTGGAACACATGCTCGGGGAACTGATGACCGAGCGCATCACCGACCCCGAACTGGCAACCACATTTTGCGCTGCCGCAACCGACCGGCTGAAGACCAGCCGACATCAACTGACCAGACTCCAGAGCCGACAACAGCAGGCCAAAGAAACCATCCAGAAAGCCTTCGACATGGTCGCCCGGGGCCAGATGCCCGACATCAGGTTATTTGTGAACCCCAGGAACAACTCCTGTTGAACTCCAAAAAGGAGCAATCTGAACTCGAATCCGAGGTCCGATTCCTTGAAGAAGTCCCCGTTGATGCCACGAACATGCTCGCTGATACTCGCCGCCTCGCCTCCGAATGGAATCAACTGACCAGCGAAAACAAGCGTGCCCACCTCGAATCAAATCAGCTTGAAATCACCGTAAACCAGAGCAAACACGTCACTTTAACTCTCCTTTACCACCCTCTCTTTGGAACGTTGGCAAATGAGCAAAGAACCACGGTCCCTACCCTCCGTGGGCAGCTCCTCATGTTTCAAGTTGCTTTCCCGACATACTCTTTGCAGTGCCCTATACATCAGCAGACCGACTTGATCTTGAGATTGGGCTCCGTCAGCTTCTTGCCCGCTTTCTGCCCGGTCAGTTTGGCTCGCAGCGGAGCGCCGGGTCCCAGAATGGTCACTTCCTGGCCGTCAAACTGGATACTCATTCCGCCGGCGCTCGGTGCCAGGAGAAACCATTCGACGTCGCCGCCAAAATCAGCTTCCACCAGAGCGCCTTCCGCGATGGACGCTTTCTCTGCGAACGGCGGAAACGGTTCGGAATTGAAAGTCTGCAGGGCGATCGCGAGATCCTCCGCGCGTTCGGCCTGACCGGCGGCGAGGTAGGAGGCTTCCAGCCCCTGCGTGTCGTATTTGCTCTTGGCCTTGCTCTCCGCGTCCGTCGCGTCCTCGCGCGCGCTGTCGGACGCCCGTTTCAACTTTCTGAACTTCAGCTGAAATTCCTCGCGTATCCGCTCGATGACTTTGCGCTTGTCCATCCGCAAGAGAAGTAAAGTCGGCTCCCCCGTGTCAAGCGGAACACTCGATGGAGATGATGCGGTGATCGAGCCGGTGCATTGAATCCCACTTCTTTTTTGACACTCACCCCAGACTTGCCGAACGATCCCGCCGATGCTCATTCCTGACGGACCCACGATTCGCCGCGCGCTTCAACATGCGTATGATGCCACGACGATCGCGCGCGGGCAGGTTTATCTCCGGCAGAATCGGGTGAAAAAATGCGCGGCCGCTCCAGATTCGAAGGATGGACTTGATATCCACGCCACCGTGCAGGGGTCAGAGGATGAACCTTACATCGTCGTCGTATCCCTCATCCATGTGGACGGCGTCTGGCTGGTGGAGGGCGATTGCTCCTGTCCGGTGGCAATCGATTGCAAACATTGCGCGGCCGCCGTTTTGCGCGCGGCGGACTCGCTCGACAGCAACTCAGGCGGGGTGTTCCCGTTTTTTGATGACTTACTTCCCGCCGTCGCCCAGACAGCCCCGGTTCAGGTCCAGATGGACCCTCTATTGAAGACTTGGCTTGCGCAGATCGCGAGCACGCTGGAGAAACAGGAATCCGAGCCCCCCATCGAGGCCACTCCGGAGTTCCAGCTGCGCTATGTGCTGCGGCCCGAACCCGGTCGGATCCGTCTGGAACTGGCATTTGTGCGGCCACTGAAGGCTGGCGGATTCGGTCAGCCGAGCAGTTGTTATCTTTCCAATCTGCTGAACCCGTCACGTTCGCAACACGACGACATTACCGATGCAGACGTGGAACTGGCTCGAAAAATCGTGCTCGCGCAGAAACAGTTCAACACTTACGAAGCATTTCTCGAAGGGGAACCGGGAGCCAGACTGCTGCCCGAGCTGCTCGCCACCGGTCGCTGTCACTGGCGCGGTTGCGGCAAACAACGTCCGCCGCTCACGCTCGGGGCACACCGGAAAGCCACTGCGGATTGGGAAGTCGACAATACCGGCAGCCAAAAGCCCGTGTTCAAATCCGACCCGCCCGTCACCGCCATCCTGCCGGTCAGCCCCCTGTGGTACGTCGATGAAAATGCGCACGAATGCGGCCCGCTGGAAACCGGGGTGCCAACGGCAATCGCGACCGCGTGGTTGTCGGCACCGGTGGTCCGTCCCGAGCTGGCGGAGGCGGTTGCCATCCAGCTCGCCGATCATCACGAACTGGTTAAATTGCCGCAGCCTCGGAACGTGGCCATCGACGAAATCGAACGCGTGCAGCCGACGGCGCGGCTGCTTCTTTATTCGGCACCGCTGAAGCGAAACTACTATGGCTACAACTGGAACAAGGAAAAGCTCGCCGCAGACGTTCATCTGGCCCGTCTGGATTTTGATTATGCGGGCGTCCAGGTAGACCCCCTCGCGGACACATCGGTTTTACAGCGGTTCGAGGATGGACATCTGCGTCGCATGCGACGCGACATCGGCTTTGAGCGGAAGGCCTTCAACCGACTGGTGGAAAGCGGCCTGACGCCGGTTAAAAATGTGTTGTACGAGTTCACTCTCGGCAAACATGAAAACGCGCTGGCCTGCCAGCACGAGGAGGCATGGCTGATGTTTGTCCACCACGACGTGCCGGAACTGAGTCGCCACGGCTGGGACATCAAGGTGGACGAATCGTTTCAGCTGCGGATCGTGGAACCGGAAAGCTGGTACACGGACGCCGAGGCGGAAGACGGCGGCAACGACTGGTTCGGCGTCGAACTCGGCATCGTGGTGGACGAGAAAAAGGTGAACCTGCTGCCCATCCTGCTCGAGCTGTTCCGCAAAAATCCCAAGGCCATGAAGCCGGATCAGCTGGCCCAATTGCCGGACGACGCCACAATCCGGGTTCCCCTGCCCGACGGCGGCAACGTGATGCTCACCGCCGCGCGCACCCGTCAGATGCTCGGCGCGTTGCTGGAGCTGATGAACCCTGACGCGCTGAATAAAGCCGGCCAGCTCCGGCTCCCGAAATTGCGCGCGCTCGAGTTCGCCGACGATGCGGACTGGCGCTGGATGGGCGCTTCGGAATTGCGCGACTTCGCGAAACGGTTGCGCGGTTTTTCCGGCATTCAAGCGGTCGCCGTTCCCGAGAAACTAAACGCCACGCTGCGCCCTTATCAGATGGAAGGACTGAGCTGGCTCCAGTTTCTGCGCGAATACGAACTCGCTGGAATTCTCGCCGACGACATGGGCTTGGGCAAAACCGTCCAGGCGCTGGCGCATCTTCTGATCGAGCAGCAAAGCGGCCGCATGGACCGGCCGAGTCTGGTCATCGCACCGACCAGCCTGATGACCAACTGGCGGCAGGAGGCCGAACGCTTCGCCCCGAGTTTGCGCGTGCTGGTTTTGCATGGACTGGATCGCAAGCAGGACTTCGATCGCATCGCTGATCACGACTTGATTGTGACTTCCTATCCACTGTTACCGCGGGATCATGCGGTGTTGAAGGAGCAGGAATTTCACTATCTGATTCTGGACGAAGCGCAGTACATCAAAAATCCGAAGACCAAATTCGCACAGGCCGCCTGCACGTTGAAGGCGCGTCACCGCCTCTGCCTCACCGGCACGCCGATGGAGAATCATCTGGGCGAACTGTGGTCGCTGTTCCGCTTCCTGCTGCCTGGTTTTCTTGGTGACGAAATCCGCTTTAACGCCGCGTTCCGTCGTCCGATCGAAAAGGCGAACGACGAAGACCGGCGCAAGTTGCTGGCAAAACGCGTCGCGCCGTTCCTTCTGCGTCGGCGCAAGGAAGAAGTCGTCAAGGAACTCCCGCCGAAGACCGAGATTGTCCACAACGTCGAACTCACCGGAGCCCAGCGTGATCTCTACGAAAGCGTCCGGCTGGCGATGCACAAGCGGGTGAAGGAAGAAATCGGCAAGAAAGGAATGTCACGCTCGCACATCATCATCCTCGACGCACTGCTCAAGCTCCGGCAGATCTGTTGTCATCCGAAATTGCTGTCGCTGCCGAGCGCAAAAAAGGTCAAGGACTCCGCCAAGCTGGACCTGCTGATGGACCTCGTGCCGGAGATGATCGACGAGGGACGCCGCATTCTGCTCTTCTCGCAATTCACCAGCATGCTGGCACTGATCGAAGCCGAACTGGACAAGAAGAAGATTCCCTACGTGCTCCTGACCGGCAGCACGAAGGATCGCGCCACACCCGTCCAACGGTTTCAGGCAGGCGAAGTTCCGCTGTTCCTCATCAGCCTCAAGGCGGGCGGCACCGGTCTGAATCTCACGGCGGCGGACACAGTGATCCACTACGATCCGTGGTGGAACCCCGCCGTGGAAAGCCAGGCCACCGACCGCGCACACCGGATCGGCCAGGAGAAAAACGTGTTCGTCTACAAGCTGATGACCGTCGGCACGGTGGAGGAAAAAATCGGAGCCATGCAGGCTCGCAAACGCGAACTCGTCGAGGGACTGCTCAGCGAGGAAAGCCGAGGCCAGCTCAAACTCAGCTCCGAAGATCTGGACGTCCTGTTCGCCCCCATCGAATGAAATAGATACACGGTTTGAAGGAGTCGATCTCGTTTCCAAAACGAAGGCGCCGATGGTTGGACAATTGGTGTTCCGACGATCACTGTGCGGGCATAGTCGGAGGCTCGTTCCTCACCTCCGCTATAACCCTTTGTTATTAGGCGATCTGGTCATAGACACCTCTATACGCCAACGCTGAACACATAGATCATCACTCCCAGCAAAAGCAGTGAAATCGCTGCAATCATCAGCACAAACTTTGAAATCGTCTTCTCGAACAGCCGCTCAATCCAACGAGGCGCTGCGACACCCCAAATGAAAGAACATAGCGCGAGCAGGAAAACCGTAAGTACGACCTCGTCCGCGAAAATCAGGAACAGCCGTGACCCAATATTCATATCACGCGGCCAGACAATCGTGTGATGGTGGTAGCGGAGATACCCGGTGAGCAGCATGAACAGCAAACCCATCAGGCCGAGAAAGACTCTGTCCTGAATGCTACGCGTGATATTCAAACCACAAAATTTGCGATGCTCCTGCATGTGGTGCTCTCACGCCGAACATTACTATTGCGCCGAACTCGGTTTGTCCTGACGTGGGAAGCGTCGGCCCTTGGCTTCCTCACGATCGGGTCGAAGTTAGTCATTCACGATTTTCTGGCAAGCCCCGGGTTTGGCCCGGGTGCGTTTGAAACCGTGGGGCAGAAGGCAACGGTCCGATGGACGGACGCGCCGACGGACGACAGCATTTTGGATGGTGGTGGCAGAGCGCAGCGTCGACACCGCTTTCGCACGCGCGAAACGCACCGAAACAATTGGAGCCCCACGCCCGCCCAAAGCTCCGCCGCCGTTTCACTCTCCAAGATTGCCGCCGACGTAATATTCTGCGTCCCCGAAAAAGCGGCGGTGAACGCGCCGCAGTCCAGACGCTCCGCGACGTTTCACCGGGGGCAACCAACTCGCGACAGCGTTTGGACTGCGATGTCTTCAGCACCGCTTTCGCACGCGCGAAACGCACCGAAACAATCGAGCTCCACGCCCGCTCGAAAGCTCCGTCGCCGTTGCACTCTGCCGGAGCACTCCAAGATTTCCCCGACCGGTCCATGATGTACCGTTCAAATTATTTTCATGCTCCCGACTGCGATTACCCGTTGCGGCGTGAAAAGCAGTGGTCCCTCCGCCCCTCGTGTTAAAACTCATCCGTTTAGCTCAAGATGACAGTGGGTGCATCCTGACACCAAACCACAGTTTGTCGCTGGCGGTCGGGGGACTGGGAGCTAACAGCGTCCCAGCACTCTGCCAAACGACTTTAAGTCGCCTCGACAAACCGGCTGCACCACCCGGTGGGCAGGATCGCATCCCCATTGGTTTTTATTCGTGTGCCTTCGTGGTTCAATCAAATGGTTCCGGCTCAAGACTTCGCGGGTTCGCTCGGAGAGCTCGCCCCACCTTTCACCCATCGTTCCACCTCCTCATCTTTCTCACTTTTCAATCGCGTGCGATTGCGCCAGTTTTAATTCATGCAAATCAACGTTGGCATTGTGACCGTTTCCGACCGGGCTTCCAAAGGCGAGTATGACGATCTCGGCGGACCAGCGTTGAAAAAGGCGTCCGAGGAATACGGCTGGAAGATCGTGGATGACCTGATCGTGGCGGACGACAAACGTGAAATCCAACGTGCCATCCGCGAACTGATCAACAAGGGATGCGGGTTGATCCTCACCACCGGCGGCACCGGCGTGGCCCCACGCGACGTGACGCCCGAAGCGATCCGTGAACTGGCATCCAAGGAACTGCCCGGCTTCGGCGAACAGATGCGGATGGAGTCGCTCAAGATCACACCCAACGCGATCCTCTCCCGCAACCTCGCCGCCGTCGTGGACAGCGCACTTGTCGTTGCACTTCCCGGGAAACCAAGTGGCGCTGTGGAGTGTTTAAGTTTCGTGGTCGGCGCCATCCCGCACTGCGTGAAGGTGGTGACCGGAGTGCCGACGAGTTGTTAGTTGAATCCCGAAGATCGAAATCCGAATGCCGAATCTACCGCTAAATTCGAATACTCCACGAACCGCAGCCAATCGTGCGTTCAGGCAGAAAGCCGGACCAACCGGGCTTTTCCCTTCGCGGCTAATTTCGGCAATCGGATTTCGGATTTCAGCTCTCTGCCTCCTCCTCCTCGCCGGTTGCATCAGCCATGATCAGGCTCGGAAACAAGCACAGGCAGCCTATCAAGCCGGATTTCGCGAGGGCCAGGAAGCCGCCGAAGCCAAACGAACGCAGGTGTTTTTTGAAGGCCCCGTTCAACGCCGGCGGGTATTCTGGCACCCCGATCTGACGTTGGCCCAAGCGATTGTCGAAGCGGTTTACACTTCCCCGAAAGACCCGAAATCCATCGTCGTCACGCGCAACGGCACGCCGCAGCTGGTCGATCCGAAGAACCTGCTCCGAGGGGTTGATTTCCTGCTGGAACCGGGTGACGTGGTTCACCTGATCCCCTGACATCACGTTTCCGGAACGCGCTGAAATTGGCGAGGTTCAACGTCCGCTTATGACTTGACGAACAGGGGGGTTCCCGCTGCAATGTCGGCGCATGAAGAAACACTGGTTAGCCTTTCTGTTAACGCTCGCACTGGTTCCGGCGTTCACCGGGTGCGTGAGCACTGTGGACGACTCGAACAAGGCGGGACTGCCTTTCTCGCAGGACACGATCGAGTCACGTTATCCGCGTTCCATTGACCAGCTGACGGTCGCCACCCGCGAAGTTCTGGCCCGCAACGGCACCATCACCAGTGACGACGCCGTGACCCGCGTCATGCGCGCCAAGATCAACAACCGAACCGTCTACGTGAAATTGGAAGAGCTCGAGCCGCAGGTCACCCGCGTGCTCGTTCAGGTCCGCTCGGGTGCCAGTGGCGACATCAACTTGGCGTCCGAGATCGACAAGCAGATTGCCCTGCAGCTGGCGAAATAATCAGCGCAATCCCAGGTCCCTTTCATAAGAACCGAGATGCACATCTCGGTTCTTTTGTTTTCCCTGGAACTCCTTTTTCAAAAGCATTTTCCGGCGGGACGCCTGTTCCGCCATCGGTGAGCCCGGATAGTGGCTCATGATCCGGTCCAGCGGTTTTTCGGCAGCGGCAAGGTCGTCACCAAGGCGAACGTGAAGGTCCGTCATCCGGTTCAACAGCTTCGTCTTTCCCTGTTTGTCCAGCTGCGGTTGTTTCAGCAAAAACTCGAGCTGCCCAACCGCCAGTTGAAGATCCCCCAAGTGTTCCGCGTACAGCGTCGCCAACTCTTCACGAGACGTACGGTCCATCGGATGCATCTCTAGCTGGCCGGTCAGGCGCGCGATGGCGGCGTCCGGCGATTCCCGCGCAGCCTCGACCACCAGATCCGTCGGCCTGCGAATTCCTGTTTTTGGCTGCTCCACCAGCACGATCCGCCGCCGATCAACCACGCCATCGAGCATCTCCTGCGACGGCAGGTGGGCGATCCGCTGCGACGCCTCCAGAGCGACTTTATGTTTTGGAAACGTGTTTCGGATCCGCTCAAAACAGCCAAGCGCGGCGTCCCGATCCCGGTACACTTTCAAGTGCCAGTCCGCCAACGACGTCAACGCGGACGCGACATTTCGCGGGTGCTCCATTTGTGATTCACAGATGCGTTCGACCGTCTCCGCTGCGCCGGACAGGTTCTGCTGATCCACTGCCTGAATTTCGGCGATCATCATCAAGCCGTTGAAATCATCGGGAAAACGCTCCAGCTGTTCCTCGATCAAAGCGATGGCTTCCTCGTAATGCTGATTGATTCGTTTCGCGCGGGCGATGCTGTAGAACGGTTCCGGATCAGCCGGCGTGCTGCCGCCGGTGAACAAGTTTGCGAACGGCTGGGCAAAGACATTGATTACATGATGTCTCCACATAATTGCGAGAATCAGACCACCAACCGCCGCCGCAGGGACTGCTATGAAGGCTGAGCCCGGGTCTCCGCCGCCAAGAGTTATCCCGACAAACAAGTTGAATCCAATGATCACGACGACCGAAACAACCGTCTTGACCACGATGATCTTCGGGTCGTCCGATTTTTTTAGAACAAGAAAATATACCCAGAGGGTGCCGGCAATTGTCGCCAGAATCGTCAGCAGTCCGAAAGCTTGGTGCAACGTCATGGTGGTCAGGTGTTCGCCGGTCGGCGATCAATGCGGTTGCGGATCCGTTCGGGTTCGCGCGCCCGGCTCATCGCCGTGTCGTAGGTGATCAAACAGCGGCAGTACAGGTCATAAAGACAATTGTCCATCATCACCATTCCCTCGCGACCGCCGGTCTGCAGGACGTTGTCGAGCATGTGCAATTGATTCTCGCGGATGATGCTGCGCACTGCGTTGTTCGCGATTAACAGTTCATACGCCAGCACCCGCCGCGTGCGGTCGGCCGCCGGCAGAAGTTCCTGGGAAATGATCCCGTGCAACGTGTTCGCCAGCTGCATCACCACCTGTCGCTGCGCATTGCCTTCAAACACACCGACGATGCGTTCCAGCGCGAGCGACGCGTTCGGGGAATGCAGCGTGGCCATCACCAGATGCCCGCTTTCGGCAGCGGAGAGCGCGGTCGAGATGGTTTCGTGGTCACGCAATTCACCGACCACGATTACGTCCGGATCCTGTCGCAGAATATGAATCAACGCGCGGCCGAACGATTTGGAATCCGTCAGCACCTCTTGCTGAACCACGATTGCACGGTTGTTCTTGTGAACGAACTCAATCGGATCCTCGATCGTGATGATCTTGCACCGGCGCTCGCGGTTGATGAGATCTATCATGAAGTTCAACGTCGTCGTCTTGCCGGCACCCGTCGGTCCGGTGATCAGGACCAGGCCGTTCGGTTTGCGGGCCAGAGGTTCAAGCTTCTCCGGCAGGCCGAGCTCCTCGCGGGACTCGATCATCTGTCCGGAAAAACGGAAGCAGATCTCCGGATGCCCGTTGCGTTTGTAAAACGTGGCGCGCAACCGTCCCGCCTCCGGGTGGTGAAACGAGATGCACAGCTCCCATTCCTTGTTGAACTGTTCGAGCTGTTGCGGGTTCAACAGTTCACAGGTGACGGCGTTGATATCCACCGGCGACAACGCGTCCTCTTCCGCGAGAATGATCTCGCCATTCACGCGATACGACGGAGGAACGCCCGCGATGAAATGAAGATCAGAAGCGTTGAATTTACTCGCCGCGATCAGGAACCGGTTGAGATTGGGGGGAATCATTTCTTGAAGATGGATCGAATGCCACCGCCGACCCGCCGGAAGAAACCGGTATCGTCCACCGCCCGGCGCGTGCGACGTGTCTCCTCCCAGCGTGGACGCAACTGGTCGACATGCGCCAGTGATTGCCGGGCCGGACCAACCAAGCCAATCTCCTGCTGGCAGTGCGCCAGCGTCATCCAACACGGCGCGTGACCTGGATTCCATTCAACCGCCCGCTGCGCGAACTGCAGCGCCAGCATGAACTGCTGGTGCCAGTAACGAATCCGGGCGGCGAGCCAGGCGATCAGCCAGTCCCCGGCCGCCAGCACCATCGCCTTCTCAAAACAAAACTCGGCCCGTTCCTCCCGGCACGACAGCAGCACATCGGCCCGCGCGAGCCAGACGTAGGGCGTTCCCCCCTGCTCTGACACCGAGGCGTCCGAAAATGCCATCGCGGATTCGAGCTCGCCGGAACGACCCAGCGCCACGGCCTTGGCAGCGAGCAGTTCGGGTTCGTTCGGAAATTTCTCCAGTGCTTTGTCAGCCCACTTCCGGGCCTCGCGCAATTCCTCCAGTTCGATCAACGCCCGCACCTGGCCGGTCCATGCGGCGGCCCGGCCGGCATCGTACTCAAGCACCTTGGAAAACGCGCGCAACGCCTCCTCGAAATCCATGTTGGCAAAGGCTTCTGAGGCACGCTCAAAATAGTGGGCCGCGCCTTTGACAACCCGTGTCTCCGGGGAAAAATCCTCGTCCTGACCACCCAGCTCAAGATTGACGAAACGACTCATGATCTATTGTTGATCCCTTTACCGCACCGAATACCCTGTTCGACCATGTTTATACCCGGCACCCATCGGAAAAACCAGTGATTTTAAGGCTGCGACAATGGACGGATAGCAGACCGTTGGCGTAACCCAAACCCTTCGTTCAATCGAACGTCGAGAAAAGCCTAAACCCGCCAAATCACGCGCCGGGATCAGGCATGGTCTGGCGTCAGGTATTCGCATGGTTCAGTGGATCAGAACCCGGCAACTGCAAATCCTCACGCAGAAAAAACGGAAAAAACAAGATGAAGCAATGTAGTCAAAAGGAGAGCGCGTGTTCGGCGTGCCGCACACAGCATGCGGGAACAACGTGCTGGGGCACTGCCATCCCTCAGTTCCCCGATGACGACGGTGCCGCAACTTTTCCGGAAAAGCCGAAGTTCGGCTTCCAGTCCGGAAACACATTAGAGACTGCAAAGCGAAGCCTGTGACCAAGCCCCTATTTTTTTTCCAAATTTCGATGTTCCGTATTGGCTGTTCTTCGCGCCTCTGCGTCTCCGCGGTAGGTCGGAAACTTACTGATCGCCGAGGATTTCCAACGCGCTCTTGACCTGCTCCAGGCGTTGCCCCCAGCTCATGAGACGTTCCTCGTGTTCCTTGAGCACCTCGGGCGGAACCTTGTTCGCGAAGTTTGGGTTGCCAAGTTTCTGCTGAACTTTCCCGATCTCCTGCTCAATCTTTTCGAGCTCCTTGGTCAGGCGCACTTTCTCCGCCTCGACATCGATCACGCCGTCGAGCGGGAGATAAAGTTCACCCAGCGGAGTCGCGATCATCGGCACGCCCTTCGCCGGTTTGTGAGCGACATCCACCGTGAACTCCTCCGCGTTCAGGAGAAGTTTCAACACTGCCTTGTCGTGTGGAATCAAATCTTCGCGCGGCTTAAGCGTGAAGTTCACTTTGCGATTCGACTGAATGTTGAACTGACTGCGCAAGTTGCGACCGCAACGAACGGTCTCATACTTGTCCTCGGCAAATTGTTTGTAACAATCATCGAGTCCGTAGCGATCTCGGAACTCGCCGTCAAACGGCTTCGGCCAGTGCGCGAACATGATCGTGTCGCCGCCCTGATCCTTCGGCAGATCGCCGTTGAATCCCATCCCCTGCCAAAGTTCCTCGGTGATGAACGGGATGAACGGGTGGAACAAGCGCAACGTGTGGCCGAGCACAAAATCCATCACCGCCAACGTGGATTTCTGGCAGCGGATCTCGTAGTCCGTGGGGAGCGCGTCCGTCCCGGGCGCGGTTGAAGGCGTCCCGCCTTCAACATCGGCGGCATCCGCCGTTTCCGTCGCGTCGGATTCACCCTCCGCCGCCGGTTCGCGCCGCATGAGTGACATCACAACGGATTTGGTGGTCTCCAGATACCAGTCGCAATACTCACTCCAGAAGAAACGATAGAGCGTCGCGGTCGCATCGGTAAATCGATATTCCTCAAATGCCTGAGTGACTTCGCGTATCGCGGTGTCGAGCCGCAGCAGGATCCATTTGTCGTCCGTGTTCAACACGACCGGGTCCAGTTCGCCCTCGGTCTCGACGCCGGGCATGCTGACCAGTTGACGGAACCGACACGCGTTCCAGAGTTTCGTGCAGAAGTTGCGGCCGAGCTCGATGTTCTTCTCGTCGAACATCACGTCCTGACCGAGCGGTGCAGAACGCATCACACCGAAGCGCAACGCATCGGCGCTGTACTTGGCGATGAGATCAAGCGGGTCGGGTGAATTGCCGAGCGACTTCGACATCTTGCGGCCCTGTTTGTCGCGGATGATGCCGGTGAAATAGACGTTCTTGAACGGCAGCTCGTCCATCCACTCGTAGCCAGCCATGATCATGCGCGCGACCCAGAAAAAGATAATGTCCGGTCCGGTGACGAGATCGGTTGTCGGATAAAACGCCTTCAACGTTTCGTTCTTCGAATCGACTTTGGGATCGTCCAGCCAACCCATCGTGGCGAACGGCCAGAGCCAGGAACTGAACCACGTATCGAGCACGTCGGGGTCTTGGGTGAAGCCGTTGCTCTCAAGTAATTCCACCACTTCTTCGGCCGTTGGATCAACCGAGACGTCGAAACGGGCCAGGTCACTGACGGTGGGAACGTCAGCCAAAGTCGCGGGTGTAATTTGCTGAATTGCGGGCACGTAAAAATTTGTGTGGAGCAAAATCCCCTGACTTTTGAAAGCGTCAAGTTTCTTCTCCAAGGCCGCTATGTCCGTCTTGAAATTTGGTGTGTTCATCCGCCGTGACCACACCGGAATCCGATGTCCCCACCAAAGCTGACGGCTGATGCACCAGTCCTTGATGCCTCCCATCCAGTGATCATAAACCTTCGCCCACCGGTCCGGATGAAACCGCATTTGTTGTCCGGGGAGCGCACGCGGCCCGCGTGCCGTGTCGGGCGGCCCGCCCGGCACCTCCTGTTCTGACTTCGAATTTGGCGACGAAGATTCCGCCGGGCCGGCGGAGTCAGCCGCCGGGCCGCCGGCGCTCCCCGGCAGCACCACACACGCGCGCGATTCTTCCACACTCGGGTATTTCAAAAACCACTGTTCACTGAGACGCGGTTCGACTGGCACATCGGCTCGTTCGCTGAACCCCACGTTGTTGGTGTAGGATTCCTCCTTCACCGTCGCGCCCATTTCGGTCAACTGCTCCGCTGCGAGTTTGCGCGCCTTGAAACGCTCGATCCCGGCGAGTTCCTTGCCGGCAAGATCGTTCATCGTGCCGTCGGCGTTGATGACTTCAATCACTTCCAGCGAATGCCGTTCGCCGATCTCGAAGTCCACTTTGTCGTGCGCGGGTGTGACTTTCAACACACCGGTGCCGAATTCAAAATCAACAAGCTCATCGCCAACGATCGGCATGAGCGCCTGATTTTCCAGCGGCAGCGGACGTCGCACGTTTTTACCGATCAAACTCGCGTAACGATCGTCCTTCGGATTGACGGCCACTCCGGAGTCGCCGGGGATGGTTTCAGGTCGCGTTGTCGCGATGGTGAGCCAGACATTGCCGTGTTCGTCGGTGGTGGGGCCGAATGCCTGCGTCTCGGGGAGCGCACGCGGCTCGCGTGCCGTGCCGGACGGCTCGTCCGACACGTCGTGTTCTGACTGAAGTTTAGAAGACGATGATTCCGGCGAGCCGCCGGAATCGGCAGTCGGGCCGCCTTCGCTCCCCCGGACCGGCGTTCCGTCCTTCTCAAAAACTTGGACGCGGAAGTAATAGAGCAGACCCTTCTGCTCTTTCATGATCACTTCCTCGTCGGACAACGCCGTGAGCGATGCCGGGCACCAGTTGACCATTCGTTTGCCACGATAGATCAGGCCTTTCTTGTAGAGATCAACGAACACGCGTTGGACGCACTTGGAATAATCCTCGTCCATCGTGAACCGCGTCCGATCCCAATCGCACGACGCACCGAGCGCGCGCAATTGTTTGAGAATGATGCCACCGTATTTGTCCTTCCATTCCCAGATCTTCTCAACGAGTCCTTCGCGACCGAGGTCGTCGCGGTGTTTGATCACGCCTTCCTTCTTCAGCGTTTTCTCCACGACGTTCTGCGTGGCGATGCCGGCGTGGTCGGTGCCGGGCAGCCAGAGAACTTCCTTGCCATCCATGCGCGCCTTGCGGGCGAGGATGTCCTGGATGGTGTTATTCAGAACGTGACCGAGCGTGAGCACACCGGTGACGTTCGGCGGCGGAATGACGATGGAATACGCCGGACGCTTCTCACTGACGCGGGCTGGATCGGCCTTGAAACAGCCGCTCTGATCCCAGAACTCATACCACTTCGGCTCCACCGACTGTGGTTCGTATGTTTTCGAAATTTCGGACATAAATTTACTAAAATTTTCTTACGCGAATCAGCGCGAAATCACAGAAGACTTCTAAATACTTTTTACACGAATTTCGCTAATTATCACGAATTCCAATGCCCGTTCATCCTGCTGCCTAGATTCGTGATAATTCGTGCATCTCGCGGACAAGTCCCGGCCTTCACACTCTAAAATCTTTTGGCGGATCTTGGCCGGGGTGGTCCAGAATGACACGCTTCCACTCCAGCGAATTAGAACCGAAGTTCACCAATAACCCCAACTGAAGCCGTGACGCAGCCAGATAGTTCATGACCTGCTTCACATGGGCATCGGACAATTTTTCACAGGCTTTGGCTTCGAGAAGAATGCTGTCCCCTACAACGAAGTCAGCGAAGTATTTATGCGGCAGGACAACATCCTTGTAGGAAACTTCATACTTCTTTTCCCGATCAAACTGAACTCCGGCGCGTCCGAACTCAATCACAAGCGCATCTTTGTAGATCACTTCGTCGTAACCTTTGCCGAGCTCACGATGGATCTCCATACACAGACCGGTAAGCTGATAGACCTCTTTTTTGTAAAGCAGATCACTCATTATTCTGTTCAGCAATTCGTGTTAATTCGTGAAATTCGCGTCAAGATCCGGTTCCCGTCCCGTGTCTCTCCCGGGAAAACGATTCGCGCAGACGACTATTTCTTTTTCAGAAGCGCGTATTCCATCGAATCCACGAGCGCCTGCAGGCTGGCTTCGATGATGTTGTCGTGGACGCCGACGGTGCCCCATTCTTCCTTGCCGTCGGTCGACTGGATGAGGACGCGGGTCTTCGCGGCGGTGCCCGTTCCTGAATCGAGAATGCGCACCTTGTAATCAACGAGCTGAACTTTTTTCAACTTGGGGAAAAACCGAACCAACGCAGCGCGCAACGCACTGTCCAGCGCATTCACCGGCCCGTCGCCTTCTGCCACGGTGTGCTCGATGTCATCGCCGACCTGCACCTTGACGACGGCCTGACAGACCGAAACTCCGCGGTCATTGCGCATGGTCACGTGGTAACCGATGACCTCGAACGGCAGTTCCTTGTGAGTCAGTTCACGCTTGATCAGCAGCGCCAGCGAACCTTCCGCCGCTTCAAATTCGTAGCCTTCGCCTTCAAGTTCCTTGACGCGTGCAGTCATGCTTTTCAGTTCGGCTGTTTTGCCGGTGACATTGAAACCCAGCTCCTTCGCCTTGAGATCAAGATTCGTCCGCCCCGCCATGTCGCTGACGAGCACGCGTCGTTTGTTGCCAACGAGTTCGGGCTTGATGTGTTCGTAGCTGTGGCCGACGCGGTCAATCGCATGGACGTGCATTCCACCCTTGTGCGCGAACGCGGACCGGCCCACCCACGGACGTCGCGAGTCGTGGCGCAAGTTGGCAATCTCTTCCACAAAATCGGAAAGTTCACGCAGCTTTTTCAGAGACGCCGCCGGCACGCCGCGTTTCTTCATTTTGAAATGAATGATCGGGATGACGCTGGTGAGGCTGCAATTGCCGGTGCGTTCGCCGTAACCGTTGATGGTGCCTTGAACCTGCGTTGCGCCCGCCTCAATTCCGGCGATCGCATTCGCCACGCCGACACCGATGTCGTCGTGGGTGTGGATACCGATGCGCGTGTTCAACCTACCCTTGGCGAAGGCGGTGATCTCGGCGATTTCCTTGGGAAGACAGCCGCCATTCGTATCGCACAACACGATGCAATCCGCCCCCGCCTGTTCCGCGGCCTGCCAGGTGGCCAGGGCGTACTCGGGCTCATCCTTGTAGCCGTCGAACGTGTGTTCGGCGTCGTAGATCACCGTCTTGCCGTGATCCTTCAGAAATCGAATGGTGTCGCCGATCATCGCGAGATTCTCGTTGGGCGTGGCGCGCAGCACTTCTTGCACGTGCAACAGCCAGGTCTTGCCTACGATGGTCACGACCGGCGTTTCGGCATCGAGCAACTGGTGCATCAAATCGTCGTTTTCAACGGCGATCCCCTTGCGCCGGGTCATGCTGAACGCGGCGATCTGGGCGTTCTTCCATTTTTTCTTCGCCGCCTGTTTGAAGAACTCCATGTCCTTCGGGTTCGATCCCGGCCAGCCGCCTTCAATGTAGTGAACCCCGAACGCATCCAGTTTTTCTGCAATCAGAATCTTGTCGACCGCAGAAAAATTAATGCCTTCCCCCTGCGATCCATCCCGCAGGGTGGTGTCGTAAACTTCGACGTGGGGTTTCACTTTTGTCATATTATTGGCCCTCCACGAACCCCGATGGCCCGCAAAGGAACGGGTGTTCTACGGCACGAAAAGGCCGAAGCAAAGCCCAAATACCGGGGGGTTCGGCGTCACTCGACGTTGGCGCGACGTCCGGCAACCGGGTCCGGAGTTGTACGCGAATTTCGCGAATGGGCGCGAATTGGGGAGAGGACAGGCCGACCGGCGAGCCAGCGCTACGGGCGGGCTTGATCGTCCCTGTTTCACTGATCACTGTCCACGCGGACTTGTAGCCTCAATGAAGACAGGCCCGCAGTCGGGCCGAGACCAGATTGGTCGACTGGAAAGCCGTTACCTCCCCGCATCAGGCCCGCGTGCCCGGCAGCACCGGCCAGTCGATGGTCTGGTCGACGACGCGGTGCATTTCACGGAACCACCAACCGGCGCGTTGCAGCCGTTTCTTGCGGGGACGGACATGATGAACCGGGCGACGCAGTTCGGTGCGGAGGCAAAGTTCCAATTGGCTGATGGCGCTGTCTTTAATGTTCATGCCACGAACATTATCAGGTGGGGTGGGACAACGGCGGGGCAAGGCCTGAAAAAAGTTCCTGCTGTTTCTGGGCACAAAAAAAAGGCGGGATGGCTCGCGCCATCCCGCCATGAAGTCTTACGAAAAAAGGAATCAGTCCTTGTCCTCCAGCGTGTCGAATGCGTGCTGAAGTGCGACGAGGTCTTCGCCGGGCTTGAGCTGGTCGAGCAGGGTCTGCTCGGCCTGGAGCTGTTCGTTCGAGTAGTTGGCGGCCTTGATCGAGAGACCGATGCGGCGGTCCGCCTTGTCGATCTTGATCACGCGGGCGTTGACGTCCTGCCCGACCTTGAGCACGTTCTTGATTTTTTCAACGCGGTCTTCGCTGACCTGCGAGATGTGAACGAGTCCATCAATGTCGTGTTCCAATCCGACGAACGCACCGAAGCTCGCGAGCTTGGTGACCTTGCCTTCAACGACGTCGCCGACTTTGTAGAGCTTGTCGATCGCTTCCCACGGATCGGTTCCGAGCTGTTTGATGCCGAGCCCGATGCGCTGGTTTTCCTTGTCGATTTCCAAGACCTGCGCCTCGACTTCGTCGCCCTTCTTCAGCACTTCGGAAGGATGGTTGATCTTGCGGGTCCAAGAGACGTCGGACACGTGGATCATGCCGTCGATGCCTTCTTCAAGTTCCACAAACGCGCCGTAGCTGGTGAGGTTGCGCACGCAACCCTTGACGGTGGTGCCGACCGGATAACGTTCCGCAGCGGCGTCCCAAGGATTGGTTTCGAGCTGGCGGATGCCGAGGGAAATTTTCTGTTCCTCGCGGTTGATTCCGAGAACAACGGCTTCGATTTCTTCGCCGGCCTTGAGCACGTCCGAAGGCTTGGCGATGCGTTTGGTCCAGGAAAGCTCGGTGACATGCACGAGACCTTCGACGCCGGGTTCGAGTTCCACGAACGCACCGTAAGGCACGAGGTTGACCACCTTGCCCTTGATCGTCTGACCGACCTGATACTTCTCCTCGATCTGCTCCCAAGGATTGGAAAGCTTCTGCTTGAGGCCCAAGCTGACGCGTTCCTTCTCGCGGTTGATGTCCAGCACGACGACGTCGAGGGACTGGCCGACCGTGAGCATTTCCGACGGGTGCCCGATGCGGCCCCAGGACATGTCCGTGATGTGCAGCAAACCGTCTAGGCCGTTGAGGTCGACGAACGCACCGAAGTCGGTGATGTTCTTGACCGTGCCCTTGCGGATGTCGCCCGGAACCATCTCTTCGAGCAATTGCGAGCGGCGTTCGTGACGTTCCTGCTCGATCAATTCGCGGCGGGAGAGAACGACGTTCTGCCGGTCCTGGTTGATCTTGACCACCTTGTATTCGTAGGTGTTGCCCACGTAGCTGGTGAGCGGCATCGGCGGGGTGACGTCGATCTGTGAGGCAGGAAGAAAGGCTTCCACCCCGATGTTGACGAGCAAACCGCCCTTGACCACACCCTTGACCTTGCCGGAAACGGTGGTGCCTTCGGAGGCGATGTTGATGATCTTTTCCCAGTTCTGTTTAAATTCAGCCTTTTCCTTGGACAGGACGACCATGCCGTCGCGGTCTTCGAGACGTTCGATCAGGACGGAGAACTTGTCGCCGACCTTGACTTCCTTGATGTCGTCGAATTCGTTTCCGGGGATGGAGCCTTCGCTCTTGTAGCCGATGTCCACGAGGACTTCTTTGGGACGGACTTCGATGGCGGTGCCGATGACGATTTCGCCGGCGGTGAAGTTAAGTTCGCTCTGAGCCAGAGCTTCTTCCATGGTTAACATAATGTATCTGTCGGTATTCTAACGGGGAGACCTCGCGCGAATGGCGCTTTGAAGACTCCGTTGCCTGACGATTGGCGTTCGTTGCCGGTGCAACAGAGGTTAAAGGTCAGGTTACTGGGTTTACAATTATTTCTCAGCCTCAGACGAGTGGCCACCAACGTGGAACTCAGGCGGTGAGGAAAATAGGGATATACCCTCAGTAAACAAGCACTTTCTGCGAATAACTGCGCCTGCGTGTTGCCTCATTGAAGAGGACACCGAAGCGGGATCTCGGGAAAGAGCGGATGGGTTCCATTGCCTCATAATAGCGGACACCGTGGCGAATGCCCGCCACGATGAGCAAAGAAACCCTGGACGAAT
>Ga0209390_10004363_pt1 | contig 21372 bp, 24 predicted proteins | sample BON01_FD_187212 | JGI IMG/M metagenome (GOLD analysis project Ga0209390, IMG submission 187212) | Freshwater microbial communities from Lake Bonney liftoff mats and glacier meltwater in Antarctica - BON-01 (SPAdes) (version 2) | ecosystem: Environmental > Aquatic > Freshwater > Ice > Glacier... | reverse complement strand
GTTGCTTAACGCTGTCTGAATAACACCGAACTGATCTGTAAATGTCGCTGTGCTTGCTCGTGCTGAAACGATACGCGGGTCTACTGTTTCGCTGTTACGAAAGTCAACTAGAAGAGTGGGGCGTACAGCAGGGAAATTGTTTTTGATGCTCATGGTTTAATCCTTATTTACCTGCGACAGTCCAATTAGTTCCATTGTCAAAAACTAGGTATGGCGTAGCACCCGGTGGAGAACCTGCGTTAACCACCGTGTCGCCCCAACCCAGACCCGAATCCCCGTCTGTGACGTGAGCGTATCTGCCAATTGTACCTGCTGCTGGCAAATCAGCCACCAAAAATCCAAGTGTTTGTGTTGAATAATCTTGATACGCCATCGTGCCCAGAAACTGGTTTAACGGGATTTCGTTAGCGTCCGTTCCAACATCATACTGATCGACCACCCGAACCAATTGAATCCAATTAACAGCATCTAAAGATGGGTCAGTCGTACCCGCACCTGCAATAATGCGCCGATAGATTCGTGCGTCCAACGGCGAGAACACCAAGGCGCCTACCGAGTAAGTCGTGCCTGACACCCAAAGCACAGCATTAGTAGCCGCCGCCGCTGCCAGTGCGCTAACCTCTGATGCGTCTGCTGCGTCCTCTGCTAAGTCGACTTGGGCTGTTGCAAGCACAACTTGCGCCGCTGCCAAGGCGACTTGATCTGCTGATTGCACGGCACTTGCCGCCGACGCTGAGGCACTAGCCGCCGCCGCTACCTGCGAAGCAGTAACCGCCGTTGCTGTGGCGTTAGTTTCATCCGTCCAATCCTCAAGTGCCGCAACCCAAGCAAATGTCTTGGTGTTAAATTGCAGAGTCGAGTCTGAAGGCAATGGTGCTGCTGGTAGTGGTGTGATAGCCATATGTTAATACCTCGTATTTCGAGTATAATAAAAGCCAAGGAGATTGCTATGTTTCAAAAAACTTATGCAAAGCAGGCTTTTCTTAATCAAGAATTGCTTAAAGAACTTGTTGATTACAACCCAGACACTGGGGTTTTTGCTTGGAAAAAAATTAGGCGCGGCGTTTCTTGTAATAAAAAAGTTGGTACAGTCAAACCTAATGGGTACATTGTAGTGCTTATCAATAGAAAATTGTACAGGCTTCATAGGCTTGCTTGGCTGTACATGACTGGCAAATGGCCTGATAACGAAATAGACCACATAAACGGCGATAGAGCAGACAACAGGTTTTGCAACATACGTCAAGCGACTAAAGCCGAAAATAATTGGAACAAAAAAGTAAGAAAAGACAGCACGACTGGTATTAAAAATGTTTTGTATTACCCAAATTACCAAACGTATTACGTCAAAATAACAGCTAACAATGTTTCCCATAGCTTTGGCCCATTCAAAACAAAAGACGAAGCTGCTTCGGTTGCAAAAGAAAAAAGAATTGAAATCCATAAAAATTTTCATTTGCCCTAATCACGTGAGACCTTCCACTTCCAAATCACAGTCTGCATGCTCTGGATAGCTGATTAGAATGTCAAAATTCTTGTAAAAACCAAATAGGGTCGTGGATTCAAATTCACCGCTGCCAACCCAAAGCACTGGTGTCGCTCGAATACTGCTTAAATAATTCTGCAAAGAGTCAACCTCTGCCTTGTTAATAAACAAATCAAAGTTTGCACGCTTGGCAAATGCACGTTGTACCAATATTGTATCGCCAAAAGTGTTTGTTTCTTTACGTGAATAATCTTGAATGCCTACCCTTGCGCCGTATTTAATGCCCAAACCGAAGTTTTGTTGCTGTCCAATTAGGATAACGCCGACTGCCAAATCGGAACCGCCGAGCAATTCAATCTCAATTTCGTTGTCGGTGTAAGAAGGCAAGTCTAGCATTATGGATAAACTAGGCGCAAAGCGTTGACCGTAAAAGAATTCCCACCAGCCGGGTGCTAGCGGCACTGAAGTTAAATCTGTTACTTTCTGGTAAATCTGCCCTGGTGAGCCTGTGCCGGGTGAGTACATCGTGACAGTCACTTGAGTTGCGCCCGTAATATTAAGCAAACCGACACAGTTAATAGCCTGACCAGGTATTAATCGGTATGTAATATTATTGGCCTGTACTGTCTGAGTTGTGCGCGAAGTGTCAAAAACTGCCCAGCGGTTTGTCGGGCCAGCATCAATCCAATAGATTGGGCTTGATGTAACCGTTGGGTCGTTGCCCGTGTTGCCGCCTAGCAAAGATTCGTACACACGATGTGTGCTTGCCAAGTAAACCCTGTCACCAGCGGCATAAGTCGTTACCACATCCCACGCTGGATTAATGTCTTCAGGCACGTTGGTGACTGGTGGCGAGCCTGAGTCATCCAGAATCGTGTCCGTCATCCGCAAAGGATTTACGATTGTTAGTGCATTAGCGTCTGTACTCATGTCGTTGCACCCTCATAACGCTCAGTTGGAAGCCCGTCGCCATCCCACTGCTCAAGAATGCGAGTCATGCGGTTTTGTAACGACACCATTGCGCGGTTCTGTAAGCGATTGTCATTGCGAAGCTGTCTGATTTCGCTACCCATATCGGCTTTCTGTGCGCCACCGTTCAGGATTTCCGCTGTCTCACCCGCTGTGTAAATCATTGATGGACGGGCAAAGTTTACTAGCTCAGGGCCTTCTTCGCCAACCAAGGAAAGTCCGCCTTGGAATCTACCGCCACGAGCGTTGCCGGGTGCGTTTAATGCTTCCTGATAAGCTATTTCATCTGCGCTTAAGCCGTCGCTTTCAAATCCTAGCATCCCACCCAAAAGACTGCCGCCAACTAAAAAGCTAAACAATTCTCTTTTGCGATCTTCTTCCACTTTTGCCAAACGCAATCTTTCTCGTTCTGCTGCGGATGCGGCATCCGCTGTCGCCTTTGCTCTGGCCAGCCTATCAACATCTGCTTGTGCCGCTTCCGCGTCTGCGCGTTCTTTTGCTCGCAATCTTGCGTCTTCTAAAGCCTTGTCTTCAGCATCGGCACGCTCAATTGCTAATTGGCGCTCACGCTCTAGCCGCTGTTCTTCAGCCACTGCTCTAGCGTTTGTGTCCTGTTGCAATGCAATCATCTGCTCTTGCAAGACATTTGTTTGCTGACGCTCTTCGTTGATGCGCTGACCAAGCAATTCAATCGCTTGCTCAACGCCAAACACAGAATCGTCAATGTTGCGCAAGACATTAATTTGATTTTGCGCTTGATTCAATTGACGCTCGAACTCGTCTTGTGCGCTTTGTTGCTCGGTAACGAACTGATCGTTTGCTTGCTCAATCTGTTGCAACAAGGCAAGCAATTGCATTTCAGCAATTTGGATTTGCTGTTCTGTCTCTGTTATCTGTCCTGCGGCAATGTCCCGCAACTCAGACAATTGGTTAGCCAAGACAAGCGTTGCCCGTTGTTGCTCAAAGGCAGAACCAAACTGATCTGCACCTAAGCCACCGCGAGCCGAGGAAATAGCCTCAGACAGTGATGCTTGCTCAGGCAGGTAGCCAGTAGCCTTAGCCGCCGCTAACGCTTGCGCAATAAAAGCAAGCCCAGCAGAAGCGGCTTGGGTTGATGAACCAACCAAGTTTTTAATCTCTCTGTCTAGCGTACTAAAAACGCTTTGCAAATCGCCCAAGTTTTCACTGGCTATCTGCGAGGCAAGGCTTGCCGCCGTGACTTGGTTATTAAGCGATTCTGTTAGCGCATCAAACTGGGTTTGTAACGCCGACAGTGTTGCAGTTAATTCGGTTTGCAAAGACCTTTCTAATTGCGCGAAGGCTTTATCTGTCTCTGATGCGGCATCCGACAAAGCCTGTTGCATATCCTCAATCGTATAAATCTGCTCTTTTAGCGCACGGTTCGAGGCATCAAGCGCATTTAGTTCGCGCTCTCTTAACTCAATCGTGTCGCCCAAAATCTTTAAAATTTGGTTTTCTAAGCCAATGCGCTCGTTGCCGATGCTTGCGGCTAAGTTGGTCTGTGCTTGCGCTAAGTCCTCGGTGTAGCCAATCACGTCATTCATAATTGGCGCAATGTTAAGCATCGCAGCCGTAAGTGACGCACTGCCCGAGCCAGCGATTACGTCAAACAATTGACGGAACCCTTCGCGGGTGCTTGGCATTGCCAGCCCAAGTGCTTCAAATACCTGTGCGGCTTGCGACGTAGCGTTGGATACTCGCTCTTGCTGGTCGTAAAAGTTCTGATAAATAAAATCAGTCTTTTGCGTGAAGGCATCAACGCCGCCTGTTAAGTCGACTAGGTTGCTTGCAGCCTGTGCGCTATTAAGCGATAAGTCATAAATCTTTATACCTAACGTGCCAAACAAAAGATTAACCGTGCTTAAGCTACTGCCAAGTCTGGACAACGCCTCGCTAGATGTCTCACCAGCCTTAGTCATAGACTGAATAGCGGGTACAAGAAAATCAACCAGCTTGTCGCTGAAGTCACCGAGTGCCTCGTTGATTTTTTCCTGCGCCTCTTCATCGCTCAAATTCAGCAAGTCGATTTTGATTTGTTGCGAAAAGTCGCCAATGCGAGCCGAGCTTTCGCCAAGTGATTCAGCCAAGACGGCAACGCCAAAACCAACTGAGCGCGTTTGTTGCGCCAAAAAGTCGCCAATGACTGGGTCAAGCACCGAGAAGTCCGTGCCGCTTGAGCCGCTACGGAACCACCCGCCCTTGCGTGACCAGTCAGTGAACGCTTGTAAGTCAGCGCCCATTGGCGTTAGCGTGCCTGTAATGCCAGCCGCTTGGCTTTCTCTAGGGCCTTGTCCAAACGCTCTGTTAACCAAACCGCCAACTGCACCGCCGATGGCCGCGCCAACTGGGCCACCAAGCGCCAAACCAATTGCCGTGCCTATGGCGGTTGCTACCATTTGATCGCCGAACAAAGAATACTCACCACTGATAAATGTACCCGCCGCCAGTCCTGCGGCAACTCCCGCTAACACATTGGCTGCAGAACCAACCGCAGTTGCCGTTTGCGACACGGATAAAGCTGAAGTTTCCATTGCTGCACCAGCCGCGCCAAGCGTACCTGACTCAATTAAGGCAGCATTTACTGCTAAATCTGCGCCCATCAAACTAGCTGTAATATTGCTAGCTGCGTTACCGACTGCCGCAAACCCACCGCTAAGAACGTCGTAGGCCGACTTGGCTGCGCCTAACAAACCAAAGGTGTCCATGCCGCCAGCTGCTGCCGTGCCACCCGGAACGCCTGCCATTGACGCACCTGATGCGCCTATTCCAAACGCCGCCAATGTGCCGCTAATAATTGGTTGCAATATAGGGCGCAGGATTAATGTCTTAAACATATTGACAATAAAGTCTTTGGCAGTAACTCCGCCATTAACCAAAGCATCAGTCAGACTCTGCCCGATCTGGTCGTTGATGCGTTGCGCCTCAGTAGCAAACTCTTCTTCTTGCCGCACGCGCTCTGCTAGTCTTTCCTCATTGGCTTTTTTCTCAAGCTCAATAGACTTAATTTGCGACTGAAGAGTGAGACGCTCAACGCGAGCAACGTCAAATAAATCCAAGTATTCTTTGTAAGCCGCCGTGCCTTTCTTAACGCCCTCGTTAAGCATTGCCTGAGTAAATGCCGCACGCTCTTTCTCGTCTGTCGACATAATCAAAGCATTAGTTTCTTGGCGGTACTTTTCAATTAACTCAGCAATTGCGTCGGCAGATTTTTTAGATGAGTCCCCAAGATTTTTTGATTTTTTAGTTGTATCAACTAGTTGATCCTTAAGCCTCTCAAGAATACTAAACAAAGCAACCGAACGCTTGTTGACGTTATTCATTTCGGTTGAAATTTTGCCGCCTTCAAAAGCATAAGCCTCTGGGTCGGACATTGCTTGGTTCAAAGCATCCTGAGCCAATGCCGCTTTTAACAACTGAACTTCTAACTGTTGCAGTTCTAGCGCAACATCAACAATCTTTTGCTCAATTTGAATCTTTGTCATGTTAATCAATTCGGCGTTTGTCACGCCTAATGATTTGGAAAGACCGTCAACTGTGGTTTCTGCTGCGGATGCCTTCTCGGTGAAATAAACCAAGGCGGTAGCTGCTGTGGCGATTAGACCAATTGGGCCACCCATCAAAGCCACAACGCCCCTCATTGTCGATAGCGCAATGGTTAGGCCACCCGTTGCCGCAGTCGCCGCAGTCATGCCAGCCGCCATCGTCACCAAGCCACTAGCCATAGCCGCAATAGACGCAATCAATTTGCCAGCAAGAACTATGCCAAGTATTTTTACAGCCTCAATCATTGTGTCAATGCCGCGCTGTACCGAGCCACTTGTAAAGGCTGACAGCAAAGCATCTGCCACGCTTTGCAAGGCAGGTATGATTGCAATGGCTGCTTGATTGGCTAGCCCACTCATTGCCGCCGACACTGTGTCTAGCGTGTCGTTGTACAGCTCAAACTTTTTACCAACGTCCGTTGTCACAACCATGCCCAGTTTCTGCGACAAATCAATATAACTTTGCAGTCCAGCCGCTCCTTGGTTAAGTACTGGGATTAACTTCATGCCAGAACGACCAAACAACTCGTAAGCCAAAGCTGACTTTTCTGCGCCGTCTGGCATCTTTTGGAATATATCGGCAACTTCAGAAAGAGCGCCAAGTGTGTCCGTGCTGGTCAAGTTTAATTTTTTGTAAGCATCGGTTTGCTTGCTCATGCCATCAACTAGGCGAGCCATCGCCATTGACATTTCGCTTGCATTCACACCGCCTTGTCGAAAAGACAACTGCAAACCAGCAATATTTTGTGTGGCTATACCCACCTGCTGTGACAGCTTAACCATCTCGTCGCCAGCATTGATCGCGCTTCGCACAAAGCCAACCAATTGAGCCGCACCAAGACCAAGACCAAGCGCACCCAAGGCACGCATAGCAACGCGCACGCTTGCCTGAATCTTACGCATAGCACCATCGACGCTATTGCGAGCGCGTGCCATGTCTTTTTCAAGTCTGGCAACGTTTGCCGTCATTTCAATAACTAGCTGTGCGACTGGTTTCATTTGCGACCCGCCATCATGAATGCTTTAAATGCGTTAGAGATTTTCTTTTGCACCACATCTCTGTCATATTCTTGCGACAATGAGCCGTAAGGTGGTGGTTCGGATTGGTTCTCGCCTGCGTGTAATAAAGAAATATAATTCTGAGACATTTTGCGAATAGCCGAAAACTCCCATGGCTCTAATTCTACCGCACTTAAGTCACACCAAGCCAGTATTTCAGACGAAGAAAGGGCGACTGCACCCATTGCGCCTGAGCCTACTAGCCCAAGCTCGTGCCAGTAGCCGACAATATAATCAGCGTCAATCGGTGGCATAAGTGGTTCGCCCCCGTTTGCTGTTATTTTGTCAGCTCGGCACACTGCTTTTTCTTTGCTTGGTGGGTCAGATTTTGGGACGGAATGAAACCATCCCAATTGTCTAGCATATAACGCTAGGTCTTCGACGACCCCTGCGTAAAATTTGACCAGTCACCAATGGCTTTATTAACTTGCTCGGCAATAAACCCAATCGACGGGTCAAGATAAGCTTGCTTAAACATCTCGTAGCCCGTAAATTCTTTGTAAGTAAAGCCGTTAAAGCTAACGGTGCAAGCGGATAAAAAGTCAGCGTCAAGTTCTCGCTGCTCATCGTCCTTCATTTTCTTGCCGCCCTTGCGAACGTAATCCAAAATGGCACGATTGCGAACGCCTGACGCTTTTTGGAATTGCTTGGAGCCAGGGCCATAGACAGTCACGCTGATTGCGTTGCCGCTATCGTCAACCAAAGCCTCTCCGCTTGGGTCTTCAAGGTCAATGACGGACGTGGCTGATACTGCCAATTTTGAAATATCAAATGACATTTTAACTTCCTTGGGTTTTTCGCTGGATGGAATATCCGAACTAACAGCAGCATCCTCCAGCGATGGAAGATGACTACTGTTAGTCGGAACTTTACTGCGCCGCATTACGCGGCTAAGGCTTCAACAATACCAACACCAGCGGCAGTCGTTGTCAACTCAAGCGATGCCGTTGCAGTCGTGATTGAATCCACGCTTGCGACGTTAACTTTGAATGACATGACTTTGGCTTGGAAATAGTACTTGTCGCCGTTCTGAGTCGTAACCAAAAACGAATAGTTACTATCAGAAAGTGAAGCTGCCTTCATCGAAATCTGGCCAGCATCGTCGGTGTCCAAGCCCATTGACAAGGCGATTGTGCCTTCGTTGAACGAACCCTTAAACTTCTGCGTGCCACGCGAGCCGACAGGCATGTGAGTTACAAGCGCAAACTCACGCCCAAACTCGCCCAAGTCCGTGATCTCGCCAACAGTGGCAGGGCCGGGCGATTCTGCGAAAACAGTAGCGTAACCAGAGTCGTCAAACGTGGCAGGAATACTTGCCGAAATAGTTAGCGTAGTACCTGCGGATGTAAATACAGTCATAGTAATCCCCTAAAAAATAATAGATGCTTCACTCATAATAACGCAGAATGTAATCAACTGGCTGAGTATAGATGCCGCTGTCGATTTCTTTAGTCATCTCGCTCATGTTATCAAAGCGACAACTAATTACCAATTTACCTGCGACCATTGTTTGGTGAGTGAAGTCAATTGCACCTCGAACTGCCGCATGGATAGATTTTACATCAGGAATTGTTAAGCCCAACGGATTTATTTGTATTCGAGCAAATGCCCTTTGTGCGCCCTGTTGGTAAGCAATATTAGGTTCAGGCACGCCGTCAATGATATTGTAGACCAACGCTGGCATAGCGCTGTTTTGGGGCAACTGTGTAAGCGCCCTGCGGTTTCCCACCAAGGCGGTGATGGCTGGCTTGTTTAGTAGGCTTGCAATAATGATTTCAGCGTTCATAGTTTCAATACCTCTTTAGGTATTCTTTTTTGCAAGTAATTAAAAACAGCAGTAATGGCATCATCAGCATAGTTGTCAACTGCTGGACGCATAAATGGCTTTGGTTTAATGCCTGGGTGCGTCACAAGGTTTCTATTAATACCAGCCACAAGCAAACTGCCTTCGCCTTTGGGCCGTATTTCGTAAGGCCCTTTGACAGACTTTGTGCCGTTACCTGCGTAGTATGAACCCGTACCATATTCAATCATGTGGGCGTAGTAGGCTTCTTTATTACCAGCCATTACATAAGCGCGAGCATAGCCAAAGCGTTCGCTTTTGCGATTAAATCTAATTCTAATGCTTTTCAATAACTCGCCAGAATCAACCGAGCCGTTAGCTTGCAAGTAACCCTTAGCCGCATCAGCCAAAACCTTTTGACCCGCACGCATCCCACCCTTTAGCACGCGATTGTAAATCTTAGCTGGCAACTGTTTCATCAAATCGTCTAGCTCTTTGAGTCCTTTGATTTGTATCTCTTGGCTCATTGTCCAGTCTCCGAGTCCTCGGTGCAGTCAAAGACGATGTGCTTCCGCGCTTCATCCAAGTCCTGCGCCGCATTGATATTAAATATCCGAACTCCCGCTGGTGTAACGTAGCGAATGCGCCGAGCGTCTACTATGGTTGGCGGTAAAAAGAGTACGTTATAACGTACTGTTACAGTATGCGTTAGCAATGACTCAACAGCCATTGCACGCAATTTCTCACGCCCACCAAGAGGCTTTACATTTGCCCATACGGTGGCTGTGTCAGACCAACTGTTTAACTCTTGACCGTAATCGTCAAGCGTAGCCGACCTGCTTTGTAACGTAATGCGCTTGTCGAGTTTGCCAATGTTCATTACAGCCCTAGGTTAATGCGGTGGGGCGTTAATAAATAAGTAGCAGACTGCGAACGCTCGTAAGACTGAACCGAGGACACTGATTCGCGGTTTTCGTATAAATTGCCAATCATTAACAGAATGGACGCTTTAACACCCTCAGGGCAAGGGTATGGGTTTGGGCTTTCGCCGTCGGTGTAACCTGCCGTAAAGCTGACGGTCAAATCGTAGCCTGGCGAACCAGACTTGAACACAAGCCGCGCAGGGCGTTGGAAGTTGTCTAACGTATAAAGTAATGGGCTTACGGTTTGCACCGCGCCATCGCTGTCCTCGTAGGTTACAGAGGCAATGCTGTTGACTGGGTGCGTTTGCAGGCTGACCTGCTCACTAACAACAGGGCTTTTGACTTTGTAGCTAGCCTGAGCAATTGTCACGCCCGTGTACTGCTCGGCGTTTTCTCTTGATGCACTAATTAGGGTTTGCACTAATGTATCATCGGGGTGTGAAGGAGGCGAGCCAACCGTGTCTAGTCTGAGGTGCAATTGCGCCTCTGCTAGACTGACCGGTTCGCTTGTTGGTTGTACTGTCTTTATTAAATAGTTCATGGACTATATTCCTTTATTATCCTATCCACCATTTAAACCCCGCATGATCTTAATAATACGCTCAGGGTCTATTTTATCCCAAGCGTCAACGCAGTGCTGACATTTTAGCCGTTTACCGCATCCCAGACCACCGCCCGTAAATATATTCTTGTGTAGCTGGTAGCCCGTTACCTGCGGGGCAATAAACCCACCAAACAAAACCACGCCTTTAATGCCAAGCGCCGCCGCTGTGTGGTGCATCCCGCCCTCTGGCACTAGCACCGCCCTCGCTTTAGACATAACCGCCGCCATCAGTCTAGGCGTAGGCGTTTGTATCCATCGAGTATTAGGTAGCATCTTGGGCTTTTTTGCGCCCAGTTGCACCCAGTCAGCTTCTACAGAACTCGTGACCTTGGCAAAGTTATCCCAACCCCAGTCGCGGTTTACGCTTTCCTGCTTGTCTTTAAGGTGCGGCTCAACCACAATAAAGTTGTTTTCTATATACGCAATCTCGTCTAACTCGTCTTGGCTAAAGAAAAACTTGGCTGGCTTTGGGCGGTATGCTTGCCAGCCCCATGCCTGCGCGTTAACCGATTTAGTGTAGGGCCTAGCACTCGGCGCATTAACTATAAACTTTTGGTATTTATCTGTAGGCTTAGCAATGCTTGGATTGTTTTCCCAAGCATCGTGCCACCGGATATTCCCGTTCTTATCTTTGATAGCGACTACCCCGCCAAGACTCATTGCCTCGCCAGCCGCCATTAGTTCGTCGCCCCAACCCATACTCACCACCTCATTATGTAATCGCCAGAAATTACTATGTGTATTTTCATGCCCAGATACTTTAGATACTTTACTGCTTCGTCATCAGCATAGCCATACTTTTTGCCCTTGCCGGGTTTCTGTTCAACGATAATAACGGGCTTGTTGCTTATGATGGTTTGCTCTGCGCCTTGCAAAACGTGGTACTCGTAGCCCTCGCAATCCACTTTTATAAAGTCAACGTCCACAAAACAATATGAATCTAGTAGCATTGTGCTGACTTCTTGTAAGGCTTTTTCCTTGCGTTTGTTAACTTGAGGTGCGGTGTCGCCGCATGACCCGTTAGTAGCGCAAGCCATTGTTATAATCATTTCTTCATCACTAAGCGCTACGTTGTGCAAGGTTGCCATTGGTGCGTTCTTAACAAAGTATTCGCAGTACTCAGAGACTGGTTCGAACGCTTGCACGCTGTCAAAGTCCAAACACATAACCCGCGACCAAAGTCCAAGGTTGCCACCCACGTCAATTGCTGTACGCTTTTTGTCCAGTATCCGTAAACATTCTGCATACTTGTTGTACTGATATGTAGGCTTGCCATTAACATAACGCTTAACGGCTTTCATCCAATCAACTAAGTGTGTTTCGCCTTCGGGCAAATAAAGCCCTTCCCATACTTTCATTTGACTTGCTCCCATGCGTAACCAGAGTTTATTTCCGAAATTGTAAATTGATTATTAGCCAACACCATCGCCATGTGTTCGCGGTTGTCGGGTTTAACTGGCGATTCAATCAAAGATAAATCTGTCGAGCCAAAACGTGCCGCTGTTGATTCGGGGTCGGTCGCAAAGCAAGGCACGCCGTGAATGACTGCTTGAACCCCTGCCATCGACGAATGCACGACAACCGCCCATACGTTTCTTAATTGCTGTTTAAACATAATCTCCGCCCTGTTGCCGCCGTTCTTGTAATGAATACGTATCTTTCTGTCGGTATGCTCGGAAATTAACTCAGATGTCTGTCTAATCCATTCGTAAGCGCTTTTGCCTTGCGAAGTAAAAAAACTTTCACTTTGAGGACATAACAAAATATCCGCCCCCTCGTGCCAACTTTGTACCGAGAGTCCTAATCGTCGCCACCTGTATTCGCTAGGCTCACCGTTGCCGTCGTGCATAAAAGCATTCTTAGTTATTCGGTAATGTGTTGTCCTACCAAAGTATGCCTTGTCCCCATAGTACCAATCCCTTCTTTCAGAACGCGCTTGGCTTAATAACGGCATTAAGTTGGGATGGCCAAACATCGAAACCGAGCCATCAAGCAATTCAGTATTTGTAGCCACAATGCCGCCACAACCCTCAGCAAATGCCTTGCCAAAAATGGGTGACGTTTGAGCGCCGCTTACAATGTAAGTAGTGGGTGAGTTGTGCGTTTGCATTCTTGCCGCCAAAGGTCAGCCCCTCTTGCGTTTTTGTAATGTTCAAAGACAGGTACCCCCGCCGTCCAGTGCAAAATCTTTGCACCCTCAATCGCTTGCTCTTCGTCTACCAAGCGATTCCATTCTTGTGGCAACTCGCCAATTTCTGAGTCATCAAGAAACCTAAGCTGTAAAAGCTCTAGGGTTTTAAATGTGTTGACAGCCTTTGGTGTCATCGTTCGCCACGCTGGATGCTCGCAGTCGATTAGCATCAGGCTTGCCCAGTTCTTTCTTTCATAGTCTTGATTGGCACTTTGCATTGGTGTGCCAATGTACTTTACCGCATTGCGTGTGCTGTATTTATGCTTTACAACTTTTACTGCGTGTTGCTGTTCTTTAAGTGTTTCTGCTAACTCTGCAATGTCGCCTAAACAAATCATATCCGCAGCGTCTGCAAAAATCGCCTCGCCCCTGTAGTCCATTAGATACGGCACTAGGAAGCGGGAAAGCGTAAATTGGTTAGTGCCTCCATCCTTAACGCCTTGCATTTTTATTGGCACAAAGGCAACGGGAACGGAACTTCTTTCTAGCACTGAAGACATAAAGACGTGTGTTCCAACCGCCTCTCTATCATCGTAGCCACAAAAGATGGTTAACATTTCTCTAAGTCCTTTTGTTCAAATGCTGTCAATGCTGTCATTCGAGTGGCGTTGTAGACCGTCACGCCCTCAGACTTTAAGTCAGCCGCCAATTGCACAAAGTTTCTACACCAGCGCTGCATAACCTGATCGTCTGGGCCTTGCGTGTTCCTGTGGTACGGATGATCGCCAAAAAAATGTGTCTTACCTGCTTGGCGTTTCATGTCAAACCCAAGCAAGATAATCGACTTTGCACCGAGTAAGTATGCAAGATTGATTGCTTGGTAGCCTGAGTTGTTTCCAAAGTGTATTTTTTCACGCCCAAGTCCTGCAACTGATTGCCCTTGCCATAACTTGATTCCATATTTTCTAGCGCTCTTTTCCGATTGCGTCCACAGCTCGCCGCTAAAGTCTCGTTTGATTTTTGCAACGTACCTGTCCCACCAGTGGTCATCACAAGCATACATCGCATCGGCATCGGGCAACCACCGCCAAGAGTCCTTAACGGCTAGGATTCGCCTGCCTTCCTGCGCCGAGCGCGTCTGAATATTTTGGCAGTCTCGCTCAGTGAGGCTGGGGCCTGTGGCGACAACGTAGACGGTTCGTCCCCACCAAGCTCTGTCGCTTCTGTCTTGGGGTATTCTTTGACTGCCGTCACGATGGGGTTTACAAAAGTAACCAGCCCAAGTGAGTCTAGATAGTCTGCCAACTGTTTGCTTATTCGTAGGCGTTGTTTGCGGGACACCGCGCCTGTCTCTGGGTTTTCAAAGTGAGCCATAGCCACTACGTCAACTAATTCCATTTCAATTCCTAAATTAAAAAGGGACTAAGAGCGTTAGCCCTTAGCCCCGATTTTATCGCTTACACAAGTTTAGAACGAGCCACTGACAAAAGCAGCAGGACGATAAACAGTCAAAGCCAAACGCTCTTCAGCACGCAGGGTTGCCATATTCTTTTTGAAGTTGTCGCCATCTTCAAAAGAGATTTGCACATTAGCGTCCTGACGGTCCCAGACCTGAGCGCCCATCTGCATAGCGCCCACAAGGAACGTGCCAGCAGTGATTGAGTTGGTTGGGATAACAGCCTTGCCCCAGATTTGTGGACCAGCCATAGCGACCGGATTGCTCCAAACGTACTGGTTATCGGTAGCCTTCAGCAACTCAATCTCTTCCCAATCCGTTGGGTTAAGAACGATTGTGTCAGCCATAAACTCAGACAACTGAGCCTGAGTGATAGCACGACGCAACGTGTCCAACTTGGTGTCGCCAGTAACAGCACGACTGTAGGCCACAAAGTTGCCTGAGTTCAGCAAGCCACTGATGTTGCCAGATGTGCCATTTCCGTTGAGCAACTGGTCTTCCTCTTCCAGCTTCAAGCCAAAGCTCAAGCGCCCGTTAACATAGCTTTCGATCTGTGGTGAATCTTCCAACACCTGACGCGACAGTGGAATGAAGTGGGCCAAAGTTACCACAGCGGCTGTAGCCAAAGTGAAAGTGATGCCTGACTCTGGCTTTGTCACATTCTCAAAAGCAGGGCTGTCGTACTGAGGGCCAGCGCTGTTCGTGTATACATTTTCTTTCGTGAACTCAATCAGGTTAGAGGTTGTGCGTCCAACTGGCAAAGCGTCACGGATTGTCAAGATACGGTTGGGGTTGTTGATAATACCAACCAAACGATCAGAAGGAACCAAAGGCTGGTTCTGACCAGTGGCGTTAACGATAGCCGTTTTCATTTCCACGCGAGCAAACTTGCTACGACCTTCGACCATTGCTTTAAAGCTGTCGCTTTTGACGAGCATCTCTCCGGCAGTTTCAGTGGCTGCTTGTTTAGCAACCTCAAAACCTTCAGCCACACGGCGCTCGATTTCCAAGCACTTGTCAGCCAAAGAGGCGTTCTGGTCTGCTAACTTCTCAAGGGCAGATTTTGTCTCAACTGAAACGGTACGGGCGACTTCGATTTCGCCGTTAGCCTTTTCCATCCAGCCCTTCAGCTCACGATGCTTTTCAAGCAATGTGCCTTGCACTTCGGCAAGGGCTTTAATTTCGCTAATATCAGACATTATAATTTCCTTTATAGAGTTCGAGAATTTAATAGCATAAGTGCTATTTGACGTTGAATATCAGTGTCTTGCTTTTCACTCGGCATAACTTCGGCTTCCTCAAACTCCATTTGAGAAAATAACAACCTAGCAGACTTTGCCGTTTCTCTTGCTAGGTTATTTGAAAAGCCACCTACATCCCGCAGGAACTTTTCAAAATCTCTTAAAGTATTAATATTATCCAACGCAGACTTAACACTTGTCAAATCGACGCGAGCATTCTCATCTGCTGGATAAGTCACTATTGAAACTTCGGGTAGTTCTTTAATCGACTTAATGACCCGACGTAAATTGTCGTCGTCTTCGACCATCTCATATTCGCCTATCATAAAGCCAATTGACAGGCCATCAATAGTGCCATGCGTCATAGCCGCTTTAATTTTGTCAGCGTCTGGATTGCCTTTGGTAAATTCGCCTTCCATGTACAAACCTTTCTCGTCTTCTTCGATTTGAATATACTTTCCAATCGGGATATCAAAAGATTTATGGTTAACAAACATTTTGGGCATATACATTTCACCGCGCTGTATCTGCTGGATTACGCCACTATAAGCGCCTTTCTCAATTGTGTCGCCATAACTATCAACACCGCCAAAGACAGAGGCATACCCAGAAAAGCCGCCATTTGCGACCATCTTAATCTCAATATCTTTTAGCCCAATATTTTTGCGTTGCATATTCATTTTGCAGTCCTTGCCTAAATTGCTAGGCAGCCATTAAAAATAACACCAATTCTTCTTCGGATATATCTAAAACGCCATTGGCGTGCAGTGCAGGAACTTGCGCTACTGCGCTAACACTTTGTAGCACTGCCCCGCCGTTCACAACAATAAGACCAAAAGCATTTACCTTGCCTAGTCTTATTTTAGCCTCAATTGCTTTTGTTTTGGCAAATCCGTTAATAACTTGGGAAGACGCACCAATCGGGTTGCCAGACAATCTTAATATTTCAGCGCTTACTGCGTTGGCGCTAATACTAGATAATGCAGAGTTTAGCGTTACGCCTTCGATTACAGTCGTTGCGTTAACTGGTGTAACTGCTGTTGCTGATACTTCGCCGCTAGATGTCTGCGCCTCTAACCCGTCAACCTGCGTTAACCCTGCGCCCGTTACCTCGTTGGTCGAATTATACGTTGTGGTGCTTGCGCCTAGCGTAGCCGCATCGGTAAACAAAGCAATCTTGTAAGTGTCGCCGCTTGCGTGTACGCCTTCAAGAATCTCTTGCTTGTAGATGTTGCAGATTGCTGAGGTAATAGCCATCGTTTAATCCTCTTTAATTTTGTCTGACAATATGTTTCCTTTGTCGTCTCAAATTAAGTCAATGTTTTTGTTTCGCCAGTCTTGTTAATTACTTCTTTAGATTCAGCGCCAATTAAATTGCCTTTCTGATCGCGCAATATTTTAATGACTTTAGACGACGCGCTTTGATCTTTGCGAACATCCATATTTAATTTAATCTCTGGCGTTTCAAATTTCATGTCAGGATTAAAACTAACGCTAATTGGTTGCTCTGGTTTGCGTGCGCTTAAATTATCTACCTTTTGAATCAAAGCGTTTTGTATAACCGACATTCTTTGCAACGCTTCCGCAACCTGACTTTGCCCAAGCTGTGACACTGGCATTAAATTAACCTGTGCTGTCAATTCGTCTGCGCCCTCAATCGGAGGCATATTTTCTAATTGCCGCCATTCGTTGCGCGTCATCAATCCATTCTGCACTGCTTGCGAGCCTGTCTCTAATCTATCCTTAAGCGAACCACGCAAGATAGCATCAAGGCTAAACTCAACCGCATAGCGTCTGCGCTGGGCTGGTGTTAGCACTCGCTTCTCTAAGCACTGTTCCAGCGACTCAAGCATGGGGCGCAAACGGAATTTATAGAAGCCTTGAATTAACTGGTCAATGCCAGTTCCCCAAGTCGTTGTCTTTTCCGTGTCGTTAATCATTGCGCTCGGAATACCAAACCATCTGGCAATATCCTCGACTGCAAACTTGCGCGTCTGCAACAACTGCACATCAGCCGGTGACATACTCAGCGGCTCAAACTTAGCCCCTGCTTCTAGCACCAGCAGGTCGTCGTCGCTGCCTTCGACCAGCCCTCGGTAATTCTTTCTAATAGAAGAGCGTTGCTCTTCAGTCAATAACTTGTCGATCATAAACACGCCAGGTCGCTTGGCTGACTTTCTGAATACGTTTGCCGTGTGATTCTGTGCGCCAACTGCCACATTAACTGTCGAGCGCATATAGTCAAGACGTGACATACCGACCACGCCGTTGCCCTTGTCTCGCCAATGAAGCATAGACTCAGAGCCATAGATGGCGACCTTGCCTTCGTAATAATATTTATAGACAATCGTTTGGTCGTCTAGCACTTCGACTTCTACTTGATCGGCGCTCAACGGAATCATTGAGATGACATCGCCAGCATCATTGCGAACCAACCGAGCGTAGCCGTTGCCGCGAAGCAGAAAGTTCATTACTAAGTATTGCCAAAACTCCATCGGCGTGTGCCGATTGTTTGGCGTGTCGTGTAGCAAAACCCAGAGCGGCGTGCCTCGCGCTAACTGCTTATGACCGTCTGCGCCAGCCTCTCTCTCGTACACAAAAATGGGCAAGGACGCGATATTGTCAGACAGCAACTCCACCGCAGCCCAAACTGCTGAGACTTGAAGCGCTCCGTCGATACCGTAGTCGGGTGTTATTTCGTAAACTTTAGTCAGCGGCTCGGTGTACTGGATACCATCTTGCTGTCCAGTCGCGCCGACGTTGCCAAAAAATCTACGCAGTGTCTGAAAAAATGTCGCCACGTTGCGTCCCTTTAATATTTTACCGACAGCGGATTATTTAAAAACCCGTCTAAATCGCCTTCCATTTCTACGCTTTCTTTTTCTTTCGCGCCGAACGCCATAGCCATCGCAACCATTCCATCAATTCGACCTGTCGCTTTCGACTTGTCTAGCTTGCGATTACCTGCGGCGTCTTTCTCCACTACCGAATTTGCCGCGCACATAGTCAACACTGGGTGGTTTCCATGAGCGATTCGCCCGTTTAATAACTCACATTCAAGCGAATCTATCCCGCCTGCCATATCCTTAAACCCTTGGCCATATTCTATTAAGGGTAATTCTACTCCGATATTGGTAAGTTCTTTACGAAAAATATCAATTCGCCATCGGTCATAAGCAATACTCTGCACGTTTAATTGTGAAAATATTGCTGCCACATCGTGTGCAACGAACTCATAATCAACAGTCTGACCCGGCGTTGTCTGCATATAACCTTGCCTAACCCACAGATCGTAAGGCTGTCGGTCACGCTTTGCTCGTTCTATTAGCCCCGCCTCCGGTGTCCAGAAGTGTGCATGCGTTTGCCAAACACCATTTATTCGCCCGATCACAACCAAGGCGGTTAAGTCAGTGCGCGCCGATAAGTCAAAGCCTGCCCAAACTGGGTTGTCCGCAAAGTCTAAAACCTTGCCGCCGCAAGACTTCCAAACGTCACGACTGATAAATGGTGACACCGTCGACACCCTTTGGTTCAAACAAAGGTTGCGAAAAGTGTTCTCAGCCGAAGGCATCCGCACCGCTTGTTTAGCTTGCTCTGCCAAATCATCGTATGAACGAAACAAACCAAGCGCTGGATTAGCTGTTTTCCAACCGGCCTCATCTAGCAAGCCAGCCTCTTTAGGTGCGGCATACAAGTGGCAAACAATCTTTGGGTCTTTGGAAGCGAGCGCATCATCGAGCCAAATGCTAAACAAGTCTGCATCATCAGCAGCTTGCGTGCTGATGCCTAGCAGCAACGGACTTGAATGTGCCCCTTGTGCGGTGGTGATGGCATCAATGAAGTCATCCCGAGCACCTCTGACTTGACCCACCTCATCCAGTATAGCCACGATAGGTGATAACCCGTGGGCGGTTTTAGCTTCAGCCGCTAGCGCCTTGTATTCAACGTTAAGTGGCAACCCCATTAATTTTTTACTTGAAGGTATAACCCTGACAACTTCGGCAAGCCTTGGTGATAGCATCACCATCTTAGATGCATAGTTAAAAACCTGCGCTGCTTGATCTCTGCTCCGAGCGCCTGAGATGATCTGACTATTAAGCCGAGCCTCTGGGCCAACTAAGTGCGCCAAAACAATGCCAGCAATTAAACCTGTCTTGCCATTTTTGCGAGCAATAGAAAGATACGCCCTGCGTGTACCCTCCGGATTGTCATAAATTTCCCTAATAAACTTTTTTTGAAAGTCAGCCAGCACAAGAGGATTGCCAACGTGCGAGCCTTCAGGTACGCGGCAAAATCCCTCAATAAATGCAATGACGCGATCGCCGCGAGTCATTTTAATCACTTGATGTTTCGTTAAATGTTTTGCCATTTGTTTCTAGTGTAGCTTCTTTGCCTGTGAAATCCTGCCAGCGTTTGACAATGACATCGCAATACTTTGGGTCAAGTTCCATTAGACGGGCGTAGCGTCCATTCTTTTCTGCTGCGATCATAGTTGAGCCTGAGCCACCAAAGCAGTCATGCACAACATCACCCGCCTTGCTGCTATTCAGTAACGCTCGCTCAATCAACTCAACTGGCTTCTGCGTTGGATGGACATACTTGCCCGTCGCGCCTCGGCTCAAATACCAAACATCGGACTGCGCCTTGTCTCCGTACCAGGCCCCTCCTTTGACGTAGAAAATAAACTCATGTTGCGGGCGATAATTAGCATTACCCAATCCAACCGACTTCTTGTCCCACACGATGCAGGAGCTTGGCTCTAAGCCAATGCCTGCCATAGCCGATTCAAATTCTGAATAAGTGCGCCACGGGAAGCAGACGTAAAACGCCGATCCATCCTTGGCGTAAGCCTTGGAAGAAGACAAGGAATCTGCGATCATCTGAATTAAGCTGTCGCCTCGCAGGTCGTCTCCAATGATCATTCCATGATTTTTGATTGTCCCATCCGTACCACCGACCTTTATTCGTGAGCGTCCACCGCCGTAGCTCATACCATACGGAGGGTCGGTAAAGACCACATCCGCCTGCTGGCCCGTCATCAACTGCTCAACCGCATCAATGCTAGTAGAGTCCCCGCACATTAGCCGATGGTTGCCTAGTAGCCAAACATCGCCCTCAACCGTTACAGGGTTGGCAGGCACTTCAGGCACAGCATCTTCGTCTGTCAATCCATTAACTGGCGTAGCGTCAACCAATAATTCCTCAAGTTCATCCTGAGAAAATCCCATCATCTCGCCATAGTCAGCCGCCAAGTCCTGCAATTCAACCCGCAAAGCGTCTTCATCCCATCCCGCATTTAATGCCAGTTTATTATCCGCAATAATTAAAGCCCTGCGTTTGCGCTCATCTAATCCAGTAATAATAACGGCAGGGACTTTATCCATATTTAATTTACGCGCCGCAAGTACCCTGCCATGACCAGCAATTAAATTATTATCATCGTCTACCAATACCGGATTAGTAAACCCAAACTCTTTAATGCTCGCCGCTATCTGGGCAACCTGAGCATCGCTGTGTGTTCTGCTATTTAATGCGTAAGGTATTAGTTTATCAATGGCAACTGTTTCATTATCAAAGAATTTTGTCATTTTAATTAATCGAGGTTGGCATTGCGATTAAGGAATCCAGTCCTATGTCCTGAATCATCTGTGATGTTACTTGTTGTTTCTTGCCTGCTGCGTTTAATGTCCTTGGGTCTGAGTCAGTTTGGTTCAATGACATACTGCGAATAAGCGCAAGCTGCTGACGTTGCAAAGTATCCACAACCCTCAGCAATGGATTCTCCACTAGCGTCCCACGCTTGTTGTTAATCAAAGGGCCACTCTTATCTATCATTAACTGGTGTCGTCTCATGTTGGCTTCTAGCTTTACTATCTTTGCCAGCAACACCAAGTCAAAGTCGCGCCAGTCTGCGGCAGCCCTTGTCTTTGTGAATTGGTTCCAAAGTGTGCGCTCATCATCTGACGCAAGCTCAACTCCGCTAGGCAGTGGTATGGTTACACCATCCCTAAAACCTTTGGATTCTGATGTGATGCTATCGCTTCTTAATCTTCTGGTCATTTGCTATTATCGCGCACGCGCGTGTGGGTGAATAAAAAAAAATACAGTCAAAGTTCCGGATTAGCGTTAACAGAAGTGTTCGCAGCCGTTGCACTAG
>Ga0209390_10004360_pt1 | contig 21379 bp, 11 predicted proteins | sample BON01_FD_187212 | JGI IMG/M metagenome (GOLD analysis project Ga0209390, IMG submission 187212) | Freshwater microbial communities from Lake Bonney liftoff mats and glacier meltwater in Antarctica - BON-01 (SPAdes) (version 2) | ecosystem: Environmental > Aquatic > Freshwater > Ice > Glacier... | reverse complement strand
ATCACCGCGTTCTACCACAACACGGCCTACAGGGTGAGTCTCGCTCTCGCCCTCGCTCTTGCCGACGGCGCCGCCGACGCCCGTCCCCGACGCCGCCGCCGACGGCGCGCGCGCGAGATCGCCCCCCCGCCCCCCCCCCCCCCAAACACGCCAAACCACAAAACACAACACGCAAACAGACGAGCCGCGTCGCCGTCAACATCGAGAAGATGAAGCTGCTCAAGCAGCGCCTGAGCGAGTGCGTGCGGCGCGAGGGGGCCGCGCACCTCGACCGGTGCGAGCAGCTGACGCGGCGGTACGAGGCGAGCGTGCGCGTGTGCCAGTGGAACAGCGGGCCGAACCAGCGGCCGCGCAACGTGGGGGACATCATGTCCAAGGAGGCGGCGATGCGGGAGGAGCAGCGGCAGCAGCAGGCGTGAACTGAAGTGAGGGAGGGGCGGGGGTATGGTTTGTCGGGCGACGCTCGGTCGTCGTCGTCGCCGCCGACCCTTTTTGTCCGCCCCCCCCCCCCCCCCCCCCCCCCCCAACGCAAACGCAAACGCAAACGACACACCTGAGCGAACCAGCCACAACGAACCCACGTCTTTTCGCCGTCCCATCGGCCGCGCCCTCTGCCTGCGTCCACCCTTGAACTGTAATCTGGACAACACACACACCCCGTCGCGATTTCGCTCCCATCTCTCAAAGCAGAACCCTCCGGGACAGCGACCTTCCCGCGGGACTCCCGCCGAGGTGGTCCCCTCTCAGTGTCGCGACCATGCACGCCAACAGCCGCCTGCGCGCGGCGCTCGTGCACCTGACGCGCGCGGCAAGGCAGCACCACCAGCAGCAGCAGCAGCAGCAAAGGGCCGCCCCCTATCTGCGGGCGGCGTCGTCGGTGTCGCTGTCGCCGGCGGCGCCGCCCCTTGGGACGCAGCCGGCGCTCGCGGGGCCGGCAACATCGCCGCCGCCGCCGCAGCACGAGCAACATCGTCCGCAGCGGCGGACGCTGTTTGGCGTTGCTGCCAAGGCGTCGTCCCTGCATCCACTCGGCCCCCTCGGGCGCGCGCGCGCGGCGTCCCTCTCCACCGAGGCGGCATCGGCGACCGCGGCGCCGGCGCCCCCCCCGCCGTCGTCCGCCGACGCGCAGCAGCAGCAGCAGCAGCAGCAGCAGCAGCAGCAGCAGCAGCAGCAGCTCCAGTCGCAGGCCGCCGCCGCCGCCGCCGCCGCCGACGCCGCCGCCGAGGACTACAGCCACCTGCCGGTCTACACCCTCGCCGAGGTCGCCAAGCACGAGGACTACGACGCCGCCTGGCTCGCCGTCGACGGCCTCGTCTACGACGCCACCGCCTACCTTCAGGAGCACCCGGGCGGCGCCGACGTGATTGTCCTAAACGCAGGGACCGACGCGTCGGAGGAGTTCCGCGCGGCGCACGCGGCGCCCTCGGAGGCGCGGGCGGTGCTGCGGCGGTTCGTGATCGGGCGGCTCGCCGCCGAGGAGGAGGAGGGAGGCGGGGCAGCAGCAGCGGCGGCGGCGGCGGCGGCGGCCGAGCGCGCGGCAGAAGGCGGCGAGCCGGGCGCGGCGCTCGACCCGCGACGGCGCGTGGCCCTGCCGCTGGCGTCGCGCGAGTGGGTGTCGCCGACCAGCGTGCTGCTGCGCTTCGCGCTGGGGCCGGGCCAGCGCGCGGGCCTGCCCGTGGGGCAGCACGTGATGGTGTACTTCCGGGACGAGGGCGAGGCGGTGTCGCCGTCGCAGGAAAAAGGGGGCGCGGCCGAGAGCAGCGGCGGCGAGGCGGGCGGCAGCGGCGGCGGCGAGCTGGTCGCCCGCGCCTACACGCCCGTGTCGCGCGACGGCGACCCGGGCCACCTGGACCTGCTCGTGCGCGTGTACCGGCCCAGCGCGCCCCAGTTCCCGCGCGGCGGCCGGCTGTCGCAGCTGCTGGCGGATGCCGTGGCCGTCGAGGCGGACGCGGCGGGAGAAGCGAGGGGCGGCGGCGGCGGCGGCGGCGTCGGCGGGGGCGGCGAGCAACACCAGCAGGCGGCCGACGCCCCCCGCACCCGCTTGTCGACCCCGCCGCGCCGCGTCGACTTCAAGGGCCCCGTCGGCCACTTCCGCTACCTGGGCGCGGGCATGTTCTCGCTGGCCGGCGCGCCGCCGCGCCGGTGCTCCGCGCTCACGCTGGTCGCGGGCGGCAGCGGCATCACCCCTTGTTTCCAGGTGCTGCGCGCGGCGCTCGAGGAGCGCGCGGCGGGCGTCGCCGGCGCGCCGCGCGTCGCGCTCGTCTACGGCTCGCCCTCGCCCTCGGAGATCCTGCTGCGCGGGCAGCTGGACGCGCTGGCCGCGGCGCACCCGCCGCCGAGCTTTCGGCTCCACTACGCGGTCGACCGCCTGACGGCGCCGGTCGGGGAGGACGGCACGCGCGGGCCCGAGGTGGGCGCCGAGGCGTGGGCGCGCGCGGGCGGCAGCGTCGGGTTCATCACGCGCGAGATGCTCGAGGCGCACGCCTTTCGCGGGGACGGCGCCGCCGGGGGCGAGGGAGGGGGCGAGCAAGGCGGCGGAGACGAAGGGGACGAGAAGCAGGGGGGGGAGCACCTAGCGCTGGTGTGCGGCCCGCCCGCCATGCTCGAGCGCGCTGTCGTGCCGGCGCTGCGGGCGATGGGCTTCTCGGGCGACCGGCTCGTGGCGTTCTGATGGCAGAGGGAGAGACGAGAGAGACGGGGGAGACGAGAGAGGCGCTTGCTTTCCACATACAGGGACGAGGGGGAGAAGCAGGCGGGAGCTCCTTTTTTCACATGCAGGGTGTTTTTTTAAGGACTGCGGCTACGTCGGTCGGAGGATTGAGTTGGGAGTGCTTTTTTCGCGCGTGCGTGTGTTTTCACAAGCGTGCGATGCGGCCGATGCGTGTATGCGATGAGATGCGCGCTGGTCTAGTGAAAAAGGGTGGGTGTCGGAGCGCGCGGCTTAATCATCTTATTTGCTCCGTCTTTTTGCGAGCGCGCTCTTTCTCTTGTCTGTCTCTCTCTCTCTCTCTCGTTCTCGCTCTACGCCTTGCCGGCGTACGCGCCCGTCTTGAGGATCGCGTCCTTGGTCGTCAGCACGACCGCGACCGACTCGTCGATGTACTTCTGGTCCACCTTCAGCTCCTTCAGCGTGTCGACAAAGTGCGTCGCGATCGCGTTGAAGTGCCTTTTGTTTGTTTTTGTTTTGTTTTGTTGCGAGCGAAAAAGCGGGTTTGGCCGTGGCAGCGGGTTGGGGTGAGTTCTTTGCGTACACAGGGAGGAGACCAACCCGACCGATGTCCGACCAAGTGACCGTCCCCGAATCAGGCGGAAGGAAGCGGGTCGATCGTGGCGCGAACAAAGAACAAAAAGGAAAAACGAGCTGTTTTTGCTCGCCCGCCCGCCCGCCTGTCGTCGGGTACCCGAAAGAAATACCGCCGAAAACTCACTCCTCCTTCAAGTTCATGTTCTTGTGCGCCTCGAACATGTCCTTGCCCTTGTAGCTCTCCGGCCCGCCGAAGGCATACATCATGAAGCTGAGCTGCTTCCTGCGCTGCGCCTCCATCGACGTGTTGGCGAAGTAGCCGTTGACGAGGGGGTCGGCCAGCACCTGTGGATAGTTTTTTTCTTTCTTTTTCGACGGCGTTTCTTTATTCAGCGCGACGCAAAGAATGAACACGGAACTACTGGGCGGCCGCCAGCCCCCCCCCCCCCCCCCCCCCCTCCGACACAAATTCAGCGCACCTTAGTATAGAAGATGTCGACGGCCGCCTTGATGGCCGGCTTGCCGCCCAGCTTCTCGAAGACCGTGGGGCCCGCGGGCGCGGCCGCCGCCGAGAAGGCGCGGGCGGCGGCGAGCGGCAGCGACGGCGCCGGCGAGGCGGCGCCCGCGCCGGCGGCGTTGCTGTTGCGCCTGTTGCCGGCCGCGACGGCCGCGGCGCCCGCGGCCGCGGGGCAGCCCTGGCGGCCGGCGGCGGCGGCGGCGCTCGCGGCGTAGAGGCGGCCGCACAGGGCCGGGGCGTTGAGGAGCATGGCGATTGGGAGGAGAAAAAACCCTTTTTTGTTTTTGGCGGAAGGTGACCCTTTTGAAAAGATTCTCGCGCACGAGAGGGGGGTTTCTGTGACGAGAGCGAGAGACGGAAAGGGAGCAGGGTGGGGCTTGTAAGGAGGCTGGCGACGAGAGGAAGGAAGGTCTTGTCGAGCCGAGGAAATCAAGGGATGACCGCGGCCGCATGCAAAGGCCTCTCCCCGGCGGCGATGGCGCGCGACAGAGCGTCGCGCCGGCGCGCCGTCAGCGGGGGTGTCATCCTTTGGGGCTTGCTTTGCAGAGACACAGAGAGAGAGAAAGTGAAGGATGACGTGGGTCCCCTGTGGGTTTTTCAATACGATGCGGTCCGACCCCGCCGCCTACAAGGTCACGCGCAAGGCCAACCGCCGCAGGCTGCGCAACAAGTACAAGGGCGGCCGCAACAGCGGGCAGCGCACGCGCCAGCTCCTCAAGTGCGGCGGGCGCCGGCGCGGCCGCGGCAGCCTGCCCGAGGGCGCCACCATCCGCTCGCTCCGCACGGACGGCGTGTCGTGCGCGCTGGCCCTCGAGTTCATGTCGGCCGGCAAGCCCTTCCCGCACCCCTACGGCGACACGACGGCCCCCCCTGCCGCGTGGACGTCCCCCGCCTACACCGACCCCACGCGCGCGCTCCTCGAGGATCCCCGCCGGGCGCTCGTCAGCGTCGACCTCGGCCGCGCGCGCCCGATCTCGGCGGCGGCGGCGGCGGCGCTGCGCGTGCCCGCCGAGCTGTTCGCCGGCCATGTCGGCCCCGAGGCCGAGGCCGAGATGCGCAAGTGGGCCGGCGGGTCGACGCACATGTGCATCACGCGCCGCCGCCTGATCCATGCGTCCAAGGCCGCGCTGCATCGCGCCTGGGAGAACTCGCGCGGCGTGGGCGACTACAAGGCGGCCCGCGACGCGCTGGCGGCGTCGGGCGGCACGGGCATGAGCGTCCCGCAGCTGCGCGCCTTCCTGGCCGTGTCGCGCGCCCACAGCGCGGCCCTGTCCGACGAGCTGCTCGGCGGCGAGGGGGCCATCCAGCGCGCCAAGTGGGGCATGGTCCTGCACCGCGCCAAGCTGGCTGGCGGAGTGGGACCGCTTCGGGCGCGAGCTGCTCGAGTGCCGCGTGCCCAGCACGGGTCGCGCGGCGACCGGCGGCCTGTCGCACAAGCTGGTTCCCGTCGACGTGCTGCTGGGCGACGTGGACTTTGCTTCGAGCGGCCGCGGCGAGGACGCCGTGCCGACCAAGTGCCTCTGGAGCAAGCTCGCGCGCGTCGCGGCGACCCACTACCTGCCCGTGCGCTTCCTCGCGCCCGAGAGCGAGTACCGCACGACCAAGTGCTGCTGCGCGTGCGGCGCGGTGACGACGCCGGCGACGACGCGTCTGCGGCGCTGTGTGAGCGCGCAGTGCACTGCGCCGCGCGAGGCCCAGGCGGGCGCCGCTGCGGGCGGCGACGGGAGGGGTGGGGGGGAGGAGGACGGCCAGGAGGAGGAGGCCACTCATGGAAACGACCCATCGTTTCGGCAATCGGCGCGCCCACGGGCGCCCGATGCTTCCCGCCGCCCAAAAAAAGGCGTCGGCAAACTTCGGCACCGCGACCTCAACGGCTCCCGCAACATGCTCATGATCCTCGCAGCCAAGCTGGCAGGGCACCCACGCCCTTCCTGGCTCACGCCGCGCAAGATCGTGCTGCTGTGCTCGGGCCGTTGAGCGTTCCGCATCCCGGCATTGCCCCGTACAGAACTGAACGCCCCAACCTTTCTTTTCCCAAAAGATAGCGCACCATCACGAGTGCCAACGCGGTGTAATACGGTGCGCATTAATAATATGTCATTCGTTCTCTTGCTGCAACCGCCGTCTCTCGAGGGGTTGAAAAGGAAAAAGCGACGGGGCCGAGGCGCGCGGCCAAACAAAGCGCGGCCGAAACAGCCAAGGTCACACACCCTCATCCCACTCCACCCCCGTCCGGTCACAACGCCGTCGGCCTCGGGTAGTTGCCCTGCAGGAAGGACGACAGGAACGGCGACGCCTCCTCGGCGGCCGGCGGCAGCGGCAGCGCGGCGTTTGCGCCCGCCGCCGCCAGCCTGCCCGTGGCCGCCGCCGCCGCCTGCGCCATCCGCTTGCGCTGCAGCACTGGGTCGAAGTACTCGGTGATGGCGTGGTGCCGCTGCTTGTGCAGCGTCAGGTAGATCTCCAGCTCCTCGCGCCCCTTGAAGATCAGCCGGTCCACCACGCGCGCGTCCGTCACGCCCTTGTACGCCTTGAACTTACCCTTCACGACCGCGCGCATCTCCTTGACGGTGACGAGCTCCTCGAGGTGCATGGCGCGCTGGATGAAGGGGATGCACCGGCAGATCTGCGGGTGTTGTTTTTGGTGGGTTTGGCGGGGCTCGTCAGCGTGCGTCGTCGCTGTCGGCGTCGGCGTCGCTGGCGCGTTGGCAACGCGCAACGGCGGCTGTTGGGGTGCCTGGTGCTCGTGATCCAGGGACCCCGGCGGCGGGCTGTCCTGGTGACGTGTGGACCACGGCCTCGATCGCCCCCGTCACGCGTTCGCCGAGAGAGGCGCGCGACAGAGCCGAAACTCCAAGTTTGGGCTCTGTCGCGCCTCCCCTCTCCTCTTCCCCTCACCTCGTAGTAAAACTGGCGCGCCCGCCCTGCGAGGGGCGCGACGCCGCCGCGCATGGCCATGAACCACTCGGTTGTCTGCGTGTGCTGGGGGGAGCGGTCGGCCGCGCTCCCCTTGTTTCTCTGTTGCGTTTTTGGAGGAAGGGACGCTTTTTGGTCGTCCTCTTCCGTTCAACGGAATCCGTTGTGTGATTGTATCGAGCTCGGTGTGGATGAACCGGACAATGACAACGACAGCGTGTCGCTTGTGCCTGAGTGAATTGACGTGGAGTCTCCACGGTGGAGAAGAGGAGAAGAGAGGCTTGGTGAGCAGCCAGCATTCTTTCGTCAGCAGCCCCTGCGAGTCCTCATCCGCGTGCCCGATCACTAGCTCCCCGCCAGCATCCCCCGACCACAAACCTAGATCACCATGGAAGATTACGTTTGAGGAGAAGCGTTTGAAAAACCAAGTCGATGGCTACGCCGACCCGCTGGAACGCCTCCCCGGCGCCCTACCGCGCGCCGCTCGGGCCCGCGCCAGGTGGCCGCGAGGCATTCGCGTCGGCGGCGCGCCTGGGCACCGCCGCCACCGCCGTGGCCGTTGCGTCGCGCCCGATGTGAGTTGTCGATGAGGCGCCGTCGCCGTGTCTTCGTCGTCGTTGAGCGCGTGCGCCGGCCTGCTCGCTCGCCTTTTCGTCTCTGTCATCAATTGCCAACCCGCATCCCACCCGAAACGGTAAACGACACCAAACACTAGCCTGTCCCTTCTGGTCCGCCTGGGCCTCCTGGCCGCCCCCCAAGCCGCCGCCGCCTCCCTGCTCCTGCGCCTGTCGGCCCTGCTGTGCGCGGCCGCCGCCCTGCGGCCCCTCGCGCGGTGGCGCCGCGGGCGCGCCAGCGGCCGCGCGCGCGCCCGGCTCACGCCGCAGCAGCGCGCGCTGCTCGGCCTGCCGCCCGCGGAGCCGCCCCGCCCCGGGCAGCAGCTGGCGGCGGCGGCGCTGCGGCCGCCGGCGGCCGCGGCCGCGCTGCTGTCGATGCCGCTCGTGCAGGCGCTGCGCGTCAGCCCCGCCGTGGTGGCGGCGGCGGCGGCAGAGGCGACGCAGCAATCGCAGCGGCAGCGGCAGCAGCAGCAGGAGCAGTGGCAGCAGCGGCAGCAGCAGGCGGCGGCCACCACCCCGCTGACGGGCGGCTCGCGCCGCAGCGGGCGCCTGCCCGCGGCCGGCGGCGGCGGCGGCGGCGGGCCGCAGGCGTCGCCCTACTCTGCCGTCTCGTCGGCCGCGGCGCGGCGCCGGGGCGGCGTCGGCGGCGGCAACGTCGTCGCAACGCCCGACCAGCTCGAGCGGTTCCTGGACGGCTTCAGCCCGCCGCTCGGCTCGGCCAAGGCGTTTGCGCCGTCGCCTGCTCCGGACGGCTCCGCGGGGGCTGCCGGCGCCTCCCCTCACGACGCCGGCGGGGATCCCTCCCCCGGCTTTGGCCTGCCCCTGGGACCGGACGCGCCCACGTACCGTCCTTCCTTCATCGGGGGACAGCAGCAGAATCAGCAGCAGCAGTGGGGCGGCCGCGGGGGCGGTTACGGCGGCAGCGACGACGGCGGCAACGAAGACGGCGGTGGCGGCGGCGGACCTGGCCTCGGCACGCGCTTTTTCGGCAGCATCTTCGGCCTCGGTTTTGCCGCGGACGAAGGCGGTGCCGGCGGCGGCGGCTCGGGCAGTGACGCAGGCGATGAGGACGACGGCGACGGACAAGGCGACGTCGGCGGCGGCGGCGGCTCTGGCGGCGCCGGCGAGGGGGGCGGCGAATTTCGGTCCCGCGAGCAGCGGCGCTGGGAGCACCAGCATCGGCGGCAGCAGCAGCAGCAGCAGGGAGACGCAGACGCCGTCGGCGATGGCGGGGCCGGCGGTGGCCGTGCTGCCGGCGGCGGCGGCGACAACGACGATGGCGACGGCGCCGACGCCGAGGACGAGGAGGGTCGCCTGTACGACTCGGCCTACCGTGGCCCCCTTTCTCCAGGCGCCGCGTCCCCCCTGTCGCCCGGCGGTGGCGCTGGAGGTGCTGGCGGCGGCAGGTCTGGGCGCTCGGGCCGGGCAGGCAGCCTCCGGCGGACCCCGTCGGCGTCTCCGCCGGCGTGGGGCGGCGGCGGCGGCGCCTCTGCCGGCTTCTCGCCCGGCCCCTCCTCGCCTCCCCCGCGCTTCCGCCCGTCTCCCCCGGGAGAAGATGAGGCGGCCGCCGCCATCCTGCGCGAGGCCGCCGCCTGGGGCCCGGGCGCGGTCGCGGTTGTGAGCGGCGGCGCGGGCGGCGGCGGCGGCGGCGGCCCGGGCGCCGGCGCCGGCGCCGCCGGCCCCGCGGCCGCCGCCGCCAGCCTGCTCGCCGCCGCCGCGGGCGGCCTTTGGGGCGGCGGCGGCGACGCGGAGCAGCCGCAGCAGCAGCGCCGCCGCCAGGACCGCCTGCAGGAGCGGCAGCAGCGGCGGGTCGACGCCCTCAGGGAGTGGATCTCTGAATCCGTCGTGCGGCCGCTCGCCCTCGCGCTCGACGCGGCGCACGCCGACGCCTCGCGCCTGCTCCGCGCGGCGGGCGAGCCGACCGCCGACCTGCCCCCTGTCGAGGTGGCCGTCTCCCGCGGCGCCGGCACCGGCGGGCCGGAGGACGGCGAGGCGCTCGCCGCGCACTGGCTGGCGCGCGTGCGGGCGGCGCCGCAGGGGTCGCACGCGGCGCTGGCGCCGTGCGCGGCGGCGCTCGCGCGGTACCTGGGACTCGCGCAGGTGCTGCGCGGGCGCAAGCCGGCGGACCTCCTGCCGCCCGCCTCCCCGCTGTACATCGCCGCGCGCGTGCGGGCCCTGGCGCGCGGGTCGTGCCTGAACGCGTTTCGGTGGAACGGCGGCGCGCGGCGCTGGCCAACCGGCGGGCGCGGCGCTCTTGGCGGCGGCTTTGGCGGCTCGCCGTCCCACGTCGGCGGCGCCGGCGGTGCGGGAGGCGGCGGCAACGACGGCGGCGACGACGACGACGACGACGGCCCGGGCGACGGCACGTCGCTGTACGAGCGCGCCAGCACGGGAGGAGGCATCCTGGGCGGCGGCGGCTGCGGCGGCGCCGCCGCCGCCTCTGCCTCTCGTTACGGCGCCGGCGGGCCCTACGGCGGCGGCGGCAACACCCCCTCTTTTCCGTCTTCCTGGGCCGCGCCGTTTGCGGTCTGGTGGCCCGGTGGGGCCAGCAATGGCGCAGGCATGGCCGGTGCAGGCGCCGCAGCCGGCGGCACCAGTTTCTTCGGTCTCGGCCTCGGCTTTGGGGGCGGCGGAGGAGCAGCCGGCGGCGGCGGCGGCGGCTTGCTGGGCGGCGCCCCCATCACCGACAGCGCCCTCGTGTTCTACCTGTTCGCGGCCTACCTCGACGCGCCCGCGTGGGACTTTGCCCACAGCGCCGCGGCGGGCGGCGGCCTGCCGCCCGAGTACGCCGCCGCGTTCAATCCCCCTCCCCCGCCCCCCCCGCCGCCGCCGCCGTCGCTGTTTGGCGGCGGCGCGTTTGGCTTTCCGCAGCAGCAGCAGCAGCAGCCGCAGCAGCAGGCCGCGGGCGCCGCCTTGCTCGCCGCCGCCAACGCCGCGTCGAGCGCGTCGGCCAACGGCGCCGCGCCCCTGCACCTCGGCACGCCCACAGGCGCCGGCGGCGGCGTGGCGGGCGCGCTGGGGTTGTCGTCCTTGGCGGCCGGCGGCGGCGCCGGCGGCCTGATCGGCCTGGCGCAGCGCGCCGCCGCCCGCTCGTCCGCCCTGCTCGCTTACCGGCCCGACGCCCCCTCCGGCGGCCTGGCCGCCGTCGTCGCCGCCGGCGCGGGCGCCGCCTCACCCGACCCGCGCTTCGCGCTGCTGCTGCCGGGCGGAGCGGAGGCGGCGCTCCGCGGGAGGGACGGCGTCTTCCGGGCGCTGCTGCTGTGGCTGCGCTTCCACGCCGCGGCGCGCGGAGGGAAAGTTGGGGCGCTGGTCCTGGGGGAGGACGACGCCGTGGGCGGGCCGCGCCTGGCGGCGGCGCTGGCTGGGCCGCTGGAGCTGCTGGACGGGGGCGCGGCGCGCGTCGCGCTGGCGGCAGGGGCCGGGGACGGAGGAGGAGGCGCGGGGGTGGGCGGCGGCGGTGCGGGGCGGCACCGGGCCGGCGCTCGCGCGCGCGCCTCCCCCTATGGCGTGGCTGCGCCCATCGTGCCGCAGCACTACTTTGGCCGGTGGTTTCTGCAGCAGCCCCTGGTCTAGTGTTGCTTGGTTCTGTGAACAAGTCATTACAAGAAACATTTCGAAACTAGGTGGGGCGGAGCGCGGCGCGGGGGCGCAGCGAAAATGCACGGCCAATGCAGCGCGCGCGTACACAAAAAAAAGGAAGAAGATGAACGGAGTGAAGAGCAGCGGTGCTCGCAAAGAACAAGGAAGGCGAGGCTGAAAGATCAACGGCGGCGCCGCCGCCGCGGCGGCCCGCCCCGTTGATCGCGGCGGCGGCGGCGCCGGCGGCGGCGGCCCGCCGCGGCCGGCGGGACGAATCACCTCTGCGTCAGCGACTTGGGCGCCGGCGCCGGCAACGGCAACGGCGACGCGGCAGCGCTCTCGGCGGCGGCGGCGGCGGCGGCGGCCACGGCCGCGTCGGCGCTCTTCTTGAAATACCGGCCAAACGGCGTGCCCACGAGCTCGTCCTCGTCCCACGACATGCCGCTCGCCAGCCCTCCCCCGTCGTCAAACGCGGGCAGGACGGCCGGCAGGAGGTCCTCCGCGCCAAAGCGCCCGCCGCCGCCGCCCGCCGCCCCCCGCCCCGCGACCGCGGACCCCGCGCCCCCTCTGCGCGCCGCGCCGCTGGCCAGCGCCGCCAGCGTCAGCAGCCCGCCCCCCACGCCCAGACCGCCGCCGGCCTCCTCGTCCGCGCTCGCGCCCAGCGCCCACGTCCGCCCGCACGCCCGCGACGCGCACGCCTCCACCCCGCTGTCGCGTAGCATGCCCGCCAGCCGCTCCTGCCGCTCGAGCATGGCCGCCACGTCAGCGGAGACGTCCTCGCAGATGCCCTCGACGTCCACCGCTCGCATGGCGTCCTCGAGCTCGACGCCGATGTGGTCGATCCCCAAGAGAAGCAGGCCGCAGAGATTCGTCAGGGGCACCACCGCCCATCCGCAGTCCTCCCACAGGGCAAAGGGCAGCGCCAGCAGCCACAGAATCAAAAAGCGGGAGGTGTGCCGGGTCCAGGCGAGCGGCAGCGGATAACGGATCAACTTTTCGCAGCGGCCGACCGCGCTGCCCAGCTCGCGCAGCGTGCTGAACATATTCTCGCGCCTAATGCCGCTCACCTGCGCCTGCTCGACTAATTCTGCCAGCACCTGAAGCACCATCGCCGGTGCCGCGCCCGCGCCCTCGGCGGCCAGGGCGGCCGACTCGTGCGGCAGGAGGACGCCGCGGGTAGCAGGGCCGAGCATCGTGTCTCCGCCCGGCCGGCAGTGGCACATCAGCGCGCGGCTAAAGGCGGCCGTCCAGCGCACCAGGGCGGCGCGCACGGGCGCCTGCGCCTCGGACACCCAGTAGAGCGACTGGCGCGCGAGGTCCTTGCTCTCGTTGCGCACGACCTGGGACCACACGGTCAGGGCCTCCTCGTACCGCTTGTTGGACGACTCGGTGCGCGTGGTCAGTAAAAGGGACAAGGCGAAGGCGGTGATCTGCAGCGGCACGTCGCCGATGTTGATTTCGGGCGCCAGGCCGCGCGGCACCGCCACGCTCTCGTACACGCCCGCGAACGCGGCGAATGCGGTGATGACGAAGATGGGGGCGCTCAGGCTCAGGAAGGTGCGCGAGCGGAAGACGGTCGACATGTGGCGGAAGTAGCGCGACGACGAGCGGTGCGTCTCCCAGCGCTCAAAGGTGAAGACGTGCCGGCGGCGGCGGCCCGCGGACAGGCCGCTGCCGGCGGGCGGCCGCGGCGGCTCCTGCGGGTAGCGCGGGCCGCTCGGCGGGGGCGGGGGCGTCGGCGGGAGGGCGGCCGCGGCGGCGCCGGCGGTGGCGCCGGCGGTGGCCGAGGCGGCGCGGCGGTCGGCGGGGCCCGGGGCGGCCCGGGCGCCCTGTTGGCGCGCGGGCATGGCTAGGGCGAGCGGGACCAAGGCGGCGCCGCGGCGGCGGCAGAGCGGCGAAGCGAGCGGCGCGCGCGGCGGTCTCGCGGCGCGCGCGGCGAGCAGCGTCGTCGACTGCGGCCGCCGCGCGAGCGCCGCGCCTCCTCCTCCTGTTCCACCGCCTCGTGTCACCTGCATGGCGGCCGAGTCGCTGATGCTCGTGTGCCGGGGTTTTGTCGCGCGACCCTCCCAAGCTCGGAGTTGTGTCTTGCGGGGCGCGCGTCGCGAAAAGCGTTTTCCTCTGTCTTTTTGTTTGCGAGAGTCGGGACGCCCTAAAGAGCAAGAGGCCCCGCTCTCGCGGCAGTCCGGGAAGAGTGCGAGGGAGCAGATGCGGCGGTGGGCACGCTCGCGGGGATTGGGGAGGACGCGCAGGGGGGCGTTTTTTTGCTCCCTTCCCTCTCTCTTTTTTGGTTTGCCCCGTGTTGGGGGTTTGTTGTCTCTCACGCGCGCAAGAGGTAAGGATGAGCAGGACAGGTGCGGTGAGGATCCAGATGCGTGGTCTGCGATTGTGTGGCGGTGTTTCAGGACGCTTGCACGCTGTTCACTAAGAGCGAGCGCGTCTCGTGCGCTGCCGGCGAACCGCGAGCCGCGAACGACGACGCGCCGAACGACGGTCAGTCGAACAGACGTGAGCGATCGCCCGCCAAACGCGACCACTTGTTCCCCATCCACGACGACGTGACTGATCACGACATCCAACTCATTTCTCACCGGACGAAAACTTAAGACGGGTTGCCTGCCGACTCGCCGGACTACGGGCGAGCGAAAAAAGCGCTCAACCCGTGCGCCCGATCAGCCAACCCATTGCTGCCACCATGGCGGCCGAGGTCAGGCGACCGTCCACGCCTACTAGTCCTGCTGACGCGGTGGAGCCGCCTGGGGCCGAAAAGGCGCCGCCGCCGTCGATGGCGCCGCCGCCTGCTCGGCCCAACGACGACGACGACGACGCCGACGACGCCGACGACGCCCGTCGAGGGCACCAGCTCGGCAGCGGCGCAGCAGCGGCAGCAGCCGCAGCAGGAGCAGCAGCAGCAGCCGCAGCAGGAGCAGCAGCCGCAGCAGGAGCAGCAGCAGCAGCAGCAGGCGGAAGGCCCCAGGCCCGGCGGCCAGGGCTGCAGCAGCAGCAACGCCCGCCATGGCTCTCAAGGCAACAGCGACGCGAGGCCGCGCGCGTCGCCGCCACCGTCCTCCTGACGGCGAGCGCCGCCCCCTTGCTGTACTACGGCCCGCTGCCGCGCACACAACCCGAGCTCGCGCGCAGCCTGTCGAGCGCGCTGGCGTGGGCCGGAATCACCGCCATCCTGATCTCGGCCCCTGTTATTGGCAAGGTCGCGCGCACGTCGCTCGAGCGGACGCTCGGCACCCTGCTCGGCGGCGCCCTGGCCCTGGCGGTCGCAGCGGCGGCCTCCCCCGCCCTTTTTGCGCTGGCGCTGCCGCTCGTCGCCTTTGCGGGCGCGGCGGGCGGCAGCGCCTTAGGGCTCGAGTACGCAGGCCGCCTCTTTGGCGTCACGTTCCTCGTTGTGGTTTCGGCCGTCCTCGGCAAGCCCGGCGCCGCGCCGGCGCTCGCGGCGGCCGCCGCGCGCGCGGGCGGCATCCTGCTGGGCGTGCTGGCCGTGATGCTCGCGTCGGTGCTGCTGTGGCCCGCGGCCGCGAGCGAGCAGGCGGTCGGCGCGCTGGCGTCGGCGGTGGCGTCGGCCGCGGACTTGGCTGACGCGACGTTCCGGGCGCTCGAGGCGTCGCGCGGCGGGGGAGGGGCGCGGGCGATGCTCGCGCGCATCCAGCGGGAGGCCCTGGAGGACGGCCTGCGGGCGGCGCGCGAGGAGGATGGGCGACGGGAGGGCGGGCTCGGGAAGTGGGGCGGAAGAGGGGGGGCGGCGGCGGCAGCGGCGGCGGCCGAGGCAGCGGCGACGAGGCGGGCGCTGGCGTCCGAGGCGGCGGCCGTCGTCCTGCAGCAGCAGGAAGAGCAGGCGGCGCGGCGGCGAGAGAAGCGAGCGGCGGCGGGCGCGAGCGGGAGGCGGCGAGGGACGCAGGTGAGGCGAAGCAGCGACGGCGGGGGCGGGCAGGTGCCGGCTCCGGCGGCGGCGGCGGCAGCAGGGCTCTCTGCTCGGGCCGCCGGGGCCGCCCCCCGCGTGCTCGCAGACGACGACGGCGGCGGCGACGGGCCCGACGACCACCGCGCGGCGTCGCTCGTGCGATTCTTTGCCTCGCAGTCAACGCAGCCGATGCGGTCTGCGCTGCCGCCGCCGCTGCTGCTGCCGCGGGGCGCCGTCGCCGTGGACATCGGGGGTGCCGCGGGCGCGACCTCCCTGTCGTCTTTGCGGGCGGCGACGGCGGCGGCGGCGGCCGCCTCGTCGTCGTCCTCGTCGTCGTCCTCGTCGTCATCGTCTCGTGCCTCTTCCGAGGTGTCGGGGTCCAACGACGACGACGGATCCGCCGGCGCCGGCGGTGCCTCTTCTCCGTCCTCCTCCTCCTCCTCCAGCCGCCGCTTAGCCGCCGCGCCGCTCGGCGGCGCGGCCCCGGCCAACAAATCCCACGCGCCCGCGCGCCACGGGCACCGCCACGGCCAACGGCACGGCCGCCAGCAGCGCCACGCCCAGTCGGTCGCCGCCACGGCCGGCTCGGGCGCCGGGCGCCGCCGCCGCCCCTCGCTCGACCGCAGCGGCCTCGGCGGCCTGAGCCCCGGGGAGCGCGAGGCCCTGCGCCGCGACATCGACGCGCGGTGCGAGGCGTGCCTGGTGGCCACGCACGACCATTGCAACCGCGTGCCGGCGCTGCTGGAGGACGCGCGCGGCGAGCTGCTGCTCGGGTCGCTCCCCGGCGGCGGCGGGCGGCGTGTCTACTGCCCGCTGCTCGTCCTCCCCGCGGCGCGTGCGCGGCCGCCGTCGTCGTCCTCGTCGTCTTTGTTGTCGTCGTCGTCATTGTTGTCGTGGTGGTGGTGGATCGCGCGTCGCTGGAGGCGCTGGTGCCGGCGCTGGCGCAAGAGCTGGCGGGCGGCGACGGCAGGACCGGCGACGACGGGGTCGAAGCAAACGCCCCCCGCGGCACTCTCCGCCGCCGCCCCTGCCGCCCCTTCTGCCGCCCAAGACACCCCTCTCCCGCCCCGCGCCCGCCTCATCCCCCGCCCCCGCCCCTTCCACCTGCCCGTGCCCGAGATGCTAGCCTGCCAGCTGGCCGTCCGGCGCGCCAGCCGCTGCGCCTGGGCGCTGCACCTGGTCCTCCGCGGCGGATTCGACGCCGCCATGATGCGCACGCTCTCGCACCGGTACCCGGCCTTTTTGCTGGACCGGCTGTCGTCGGCGTCGCGCGGCTTTTTGCGCGACGCGGCCGCGGCGCTGACCGACGCCGCGCGGCAAGAGCGAAGGAGCGACGGGGTAGGCGCGCGCGGGCAGCGGCAGCAGCAGCAGCAGCAGCAGCAGCAGCAGCAGCAGCAGTCGAAGCAGCAGCAGCAGCGGCGGCCAAGCGGGCACCGGCCGGTCGACCGGCGGCAGCTGCGCGAGTTCCGGCGCACGGTCGAGACGGTGCTGGCGGTCTCGTCCGCGCAGCGCCGGCAGATGCGCGAGCACTTGCAACGGTACGGCCCCGGACGCGTCGGCAGCGGAGGCGGAGGCGGAGGTGCCGCGACCGAGGGCGCAATGTCGCTCCTCCTGGCCGCGCAGGAGGCAGAAATGACGCTAGGAGAAATCTCGGGGCGCGAGGGCCGCACGGGCAGCGGCGGCGGCGGCGGCGAGGCGTTTGCGCCGTGGGAGACGACGACGACCCTTCGCGCGCAGCAGCAGCAGCCGCCGCTGTCGCCGCGCCCGTCTTCGCCCCCCTACGTCGGGCCGGGGGCCGAGACGCCGCGCGCGCCCGCCCCCCTGCTGTGGCCGCCGGCCGCGCCGCCGCCGCCGCCGCCGCCGCTCGACCTCGACAGCGCGCAGCCGTCGGCGGTGCCGGCGCGGGCGCGCGCCCCCCTCGCCGGCGTGGGCGACATCGAGCGCGCCTTGTCGCTCCTGAGCGACTCGCGCAGCGAGCGCCGCCGGAGCGCCTCGGGGGGAGGGGGGCCTGCGGACGTCGTTGGCGCTGTCGCTACGGCGGCGGCGGCGGCGAGGGCCGCGCCTGCCGCGCTGGGGGGGGCGTCGCCGAGAGCGCCCTCGCCAAGGACGACGCCGTCAAAGCCGTCGCCGCCGTGGTTGTCGGCCACCCCTTTTGCGCTCGCCCCTCTCAGGACGGCGCCTTCTGAGCAGGTGCCGACCACGCCCCTCTCCGGGTTTGGCGGCGCGGCCGGGGCGTCCCTGCCGCTGCCGCGCGTCGACACGCCCCGGCTGCTGTTTGAGGGCGGCGGCGGCGACGGCGGCGGCGGCGACGGCGACGACGACGACAAGGGCCTCATGCACAAGGTGCGCTGGTACTCGTTCGTCTACGCGGCCGAACAGCTGCTCGACGAGCTCGAGCGCCTGGCCAACGCGATCGACGCCGTCGTGGCGGGGCTGCCCGTGGCGGGGCGGGACGGCGCCCTCGCGGGCGTGTTTGGTCCCTTTCGGCGGCGGCGTACGGAGGAGGAGGAGGAAGAGGGAGCGGCGCCGAGCGGGGAAAAGGGCCGCGCGCCGCCGCCGTGACAAAATCTCATTGTTCCACGGCGAGACAGCGACACATGCGAGGGAGGCTGAGGTTGCGCATGCGTTGGTTTACAGGGAGGCAAGGAGGGAACAGGGGCGAGGACGATCGGGCGCCGCGCGCGTCGGCAGGTGCCTTAAATCTGTCGGCGCGTTTGTGTTTTATTTTGTTGCCTCCCGCTTCCCCCCCGCCGCCGCCCTCCTTCGTCGTCGTCGTCGCCGCCGTCGGCTCTCCCTCTCGCCCTCGTCATCCTCGTCGTCGTCATCGCCTGGCTCGCAGCAGATGACCAGGCCGGCGCAAGTGCGGCAAAGGGCCCAAAAGTGTTGCAATCTATATCCGCAGATCAGGCAAAAATTGAGTCATTTGTTGTCGCTCTGCGCCGGCCGCCCCGGGCCGCGGCCGCTGAAGAGGGAAGCCGCCCGTGTGGCCAAGTGGATCAAGGCGCCCCCTTCCTAAGGGGGAGATCGTGGGTTCGATCCCCACCATGGGTTCACAACGTTTTGTGTGGGGCGATTGGGTGACAGGGTAATAAAGCCTTGATTATTGTTTTGGATTTTTAATTATTTTTGTCCCATGCCGTTGCCGGTCGTCCGTAGGCCCAACTCGATGCTGCAGCGGCGTCGGTGGGTGGGGGCGGCCACGGTGGCCGCAAGGACGTGGGCGAGTGCCATGACATGCTAACAGGTTTCAACGTCGTCGCACCGTTTTTTTCGTTTCTCAGCTTTTCTTTTGCAAACCGCTGTTGTGGGATCGCCGCTCTTCATAGTCTTGTGAAGGGGTTCCAGGCGTCAGGCTCGCATCATGCTGGCCAATTGTATGGTAGCCACGATATGATCTTTCCCGCGCTTGCTTGTATTACATACGCTCGTGCAGATGCACGACATCATGACAAAAGGTGGTGTTTTCGGCGCATCGTTTCGGCGGCCGATGATTTTTTAGCGTTTTAGCACGCCGGGGTAGATCATTCTCTCGTTACCAAAGCAAATGATAGGTGAGGCACAGGCCCCAGCCTATGAAGATCCCCTCGCTCGCTCGGACACTCGCTCCTACGCGCCGGGCACGTGCTGGCCACGTGCCGCGGGCGGATAGGCCGCGGATGAAGGAGAAGAAATAGGAGGAGCGGCGACGCGCCGCGCGTGACGCCGGCTCGCTCCCTCTCTTTCGCTCTCGTCGGGCGGCGGCGCGGCCGCCGCCGACGAGATAAAAGGGTGCGTCGCGCCCTGACCGAGGGGATTATTCCTGGACACAGTACAGATTACTATCAGACACGTGCGACCGCGAGTATGCTAATATTCGGGATATCAGTATCGCCAAGGCGATAGCTGTAACAACCAAGAGCCCGGTCCACCGCACGGGTGGACGCGCGCTGCTTTCACTCCACGTGTGTGTCTGGGTGAGTCTTACGGCCCCGAGCGGCGTAGTCTTCCTTTAAACGGCGGCGGCGGTCCCGCGCGAAAGGCGGCCGTCGCACCCCGTGGCGTCTGGCACGCAGGCGTCGAGGTAGCGCGCGTTTGCGCGGCGTGCGCCCTAGTCGACACGTCCGGGAAGAAGATCTTTGGGGGAGGGCGGGGACGGGAGGGCGACGGAGGGATCACTGGTTGCTTCTCCAGAACGAACGGGCGCGCCAAAAAGACGCAAAAAAAGAGGAAAAAAGTTTTTGTAAAACCGCATTGCCGTTCGTTTGCTGTGATAACAGCGTGGTCTTGCTTGATGCGTCGGCGTCGACTGTTTTTCGCCCTGCCATCGACAGAGGAAGGCGCTGAGACTTCACATGCCCCCCCTGCGGGCGCGAAAGCCGCAACAGCGTTGAGCGCCGCCCGACGCTTAGCGATGGCGTTTCTGTCGCATGCTGTGCGCGCCCGTCCGAGCAAGGCGGTGCAGCACATAGGTAAAGATGCGTTCGAGAACTGTATGCGGTATTAATGGTGGAACGTTCATGACGAATTTCAGGCCTTCAGACGCTACCGGCCGCGCCGCCAACAAAAAACACGACGCAGAAAAGACGGCGGAAAAAGACGACGGAAAAGACGACAAAAAATGACAAAAAAAACAAAAAAAATTATTCCACTTCTTCCCCGCGCAGGTGCCGCAACTTCTTGCACCTCTGCGCACGCACGCTCACGCACATCGCGAACGTTTCGGGCAACTTTTTCGGGTCGGCCTTGCCCCCCTCGATCACCGGTTGCTGCTTGAAGAACGGCGCGACCCCCGGCCGCAAAACGTAGGCGCCCACGCTCAACCTCTCGAGCGGCAATTTTGCAAGCTCGGCATCCTCCTTGCGCCAGGTTTCCAGATGCTCCGCCGTCCTTGCCTCCGTCCACCTCACGCCGTTTTTGACCGGCTCCCCCTGCGGGCCCTTCTGCCGATCGGGCCCGCTGTCCAACCACGCCGCCAAGCCCTTGACGTACGCCGCGAACGTCGACCACATGCACCAGCTCCTCGCCTTGCCCTTGCGCCACTTGGTCCCGCACGCCTGCTCCTGCGACTCGTACGACGGCACGCCGAGGCGGCCCACGGCGTACAGCGTCCACGCGTCCACGATCGACGTGCAGGAGGCCAGGGAGATCAGGCCGCAGCGGAGAAGACCGGCGGCGCCCCCGGGGGCGGCCGCGCCCGGGGCGCCCGCCCTTGACAGGCGCATGTCAAATTCCATCTGCTGCTGCTGCTGGTGCTGCTGCAGCAGCTGCTGCTGCTGCAGGATCTGCTGCTGCTGCAGCTGCGCCTGCTGCTGCTGGAGGGTGTTGCTGGTGATCGAGGCCGCGACAGCCTTGACCAGGGCGGCCAACACGGCCTCCTGCCGCCCCGCCGCCGCCACCGTCGCGGTCGCCGGCGCCCTGGCCGCCGCCGACGCGCCCGGCGCCGCCATCAGCAGCAGGGAGGCGGCCGCCTCGGCCGCGCCCTCGGAATCCGCAGCCGCGACCGCCGCCGCCGGCGCGCTCGGCGCCGCCATCAGCAGCAGGGGGGCGGCCGCCTCGGCCGCGCGCGCCGCCGCCGCCGCCGCCGCCGCCGCCTTGCGCTCGCGCACAGATGCTAGCCGACGCTCCAGCTCGCGCTCTTCCTCCTCGGCCGCCGCGAACACGGCCTCACGCTGGGCGGCCGTCATCGGCTGCTTGACCTTGGGGCTGCGGGGCGCGTGCGTGGGGGCCGCAGCCGTCGAGGCCGCCGCTGCCGCCGCCGCCGCCGCCTTAGCCACAGCCATCGCTCGTCGGGCTCAATCGCCGTCGCCCCCGCCGTCACCGGCTGGTGCTGGTGCTGCGGCGGCTGCCGCCGCCGCCTGGGCGGTGAGGGCGAGGGCGACGAGGACGGCGCGTCCGCGTCCGCGGCCTGGGCCCGCGCGCGCTTCTCGCGCCGGCGCTCGGTGCCGGTCTGCGGCTTCGGGCGGGTCCTCGTCTCGAGGGGGCCCGCGGGCGGCAGGACCACGCCCGGCAGGAAGGCGAGCGCCAGCGCGTCCAGCAGCGCCTATTTGGTTTCGTTTAGTTTTGTTTGTGGGAGGGGGAGAAAGAGGGGGGCGGGGGGGAGGATGATGAGGTTTTGGTTTTTCTTTTTCGAATCTTCGCGGGAGCGGTCGGCGGGCGGCGGCGGGCGACGGCGTGTCGGGGAGGCGGGCGCAGGCGAACTCACGTGCATCTTGAGGGCGGCCTGCTGGTGCGACGGCTGGGTGGCTGGGCGGGCGACGGCGGGGCGTAGGCCAGGCAGCGACCACGTTGAGGGAGGGCGGCGGCGTCGCTCGCCCCTTTTTTGGATGGGGGGGGGGGGGGGGGGGGGGGGGGGGGGGGGGGAGAGGGGGGGGGGGGGGGGCGGCGCCTGGCGCCTCGGCGCCTGGCTCTTCACTCGTCCGCGGCGACGCGAGGCGGCGCGTTCGTCGGCCGCGCGGCGTTCGGATGGGGGCGGAGCGAGGGGATGGCCCGGGACCGGCCTTCGCCCGGGGCTCGCGGGGCGCGGGGGAGGGCGGGCGGGGGGCGTTTGGAGAGCGATGGGCGAAAAAAGAGTTTTTTCGCGTTTTGGGGGGGGGTCGCCCGCGCGCGGGTGGGGGGCGGGGCGG
>Ga0209390_10004353_pt1 | contig 21396 bp, 10 predicted proteins | sample BON01_FD_187212 | JGI IMG/M metagenome (GOLD analysis project Ga0209390, IMG submission 187212) | Freshwater microbial communities from Lake Bonney liftoff mats and glacier meltwater in Antarctica - BON-01 (SPAdes) (version 2) | ecosystem: Environmental > Aquatic > Freshwater > Ice > Glacier... | reverse complement strand
CTGGCGGATCTCAGCGCAAGTTCTTGAGCTGGCGCTGTGCCAGGTGCACCGCCAGGTCAGCGAACCGCTGCTGGAGCTGCGCGCGCCGCTGGTCCGCCAGCTGCCAGCTGCTGCAGGTGGCTGAGCCGGCGCCGCCTCGTCCCTTTGAACCTGCTGCTCGAGCTCCGCGTGCAGCTCACCGCAAGCCGCTCTGAAGCTGCTTGGCTGGCCTTTTGGTCAGCGGAAAAATTATTTCGGTCTCGGATAAACTTCGGAGACGAGAGATAAACTTCGGAGACGAGACCAAATCCCGGCGGTATTCTTTCAAGTCTCTGGGGGGTGGTGTGCCTCCTCCAATTTATGGCATCTGAGGGCTGGGTACCCAGCTTCCAATCTTAAAAGATTTTTGAAGCAGGGTGCCACCAGGATATATAAATATATTATATATATATTATAACCGGCGACCGTGCACGGAGCGGTGGGGAAAATCTCAATGATTCTCTCAACGAGATCGCGTTTGCAGGACACTGTGTGCGGCTAATACTAATAATAACAATAACAGCGAAACAGTGCGCCAGGGGGCGGGGGGGGGCTGTCCGAGGTAGGCGATGCCAGTCGGCGCGAACTTAGCATACATATATGTTACATAGTACATAGTAGCATACAGGGCGATATCTGGAGCTCGCAGCTCCACACTCAACAGGTCTCCTTGACACTTGCTACTGGCATAGCGGTCGCGCTCATCAAACATGTGTGTGGTTCAGGAAACCTGTGGGAGTGTGTGTGGGTGTGGAGCTGCAGATATCGCCCTTTATGCTGTCCGCTGAATGGCGTTGCCTATCTCGGACACTCTCTTTCGGGTTAACCCTTGGACTCTCAGGCCTATAAGCGCTGAGCTCTGATGACTTCCGGGTGGGAAGTAGGGTGCGTGCGGGTCACACAAGGGGTCTGGTTAAGGTTAAGGGTTAAGGGTTAAAGTGTGGAAAGGCAGTCGCGCCGCGTGCGGACTGCAGGCGGGGGCGCCGGCCGGGGACGGTCCAAGAGCGAAGGAGCGAGGACTCCGTAGTATCATCTCCATATCTGGTGCCGTCTCCACCCACAACACACTGCAGCAACAGGCGGCACCTCGGGCGGCCGCGCTTGTCTATATAACTATGATATCCGCAGGGAAACAACCAAAGGGTCACCCCCCCCTCGGGCGTATAAACAGTAAACAGGGCGACCGCTCGCTCCAGCAACGTGGACCGTCAAAAGGAGCGCTCCGGCGCCCGGTAGCGCGCCCTCGGCTCCCCCGCCGCCGGGCTGGCCAAGTGCCCCACGTCGTCTGCGTCCCGCCATAGCTGCTCGCTGCTCGCATGCTGCTGCTTAATGGCCCTGATCCGCTCCTCCCTCCTCCGCACCACGCCGTGGTGCCCCGCCGCCAGCTTATCTGCGATCGCGCGGCGCGGCCGTCGTGGCAGCACCAGCGGTGTCGTGGCGGCGGAGGACGAACTAGAGGACGACGCCATGTGGTGTGAACGCTCGGCCGAGGCGTCGCCTCCGCTCGCGGCCGCCCCGCGTATCAGCGCCTTGGCCCGAGCGTTGGCGCGCCGCAGGTCGCTGTCTGACGCCCGCGCACGCTCGGCCTGCCAGGCGGCTCGCTCCGTCTCCCACTCCGCCCGCTCGGCCTGCGCCCCCGCCTGCTGCTGCCGCCACGCGGCAGATTCGGACTGCAGCGCGCTCACAGACTCGCGCATCTGCTGGTGCCATGTCCACAGCAGCTCGCACTGCTCCTGCAGCTGCGCCTGCAGCGCTCGCTGCGCGTCGAGCGTGGCGTTGGTGGCAGCAGCCGGTTGTCTTCGGCTCGTCTGCGGCCGCGGCGGAGGGCATGGATGGGGCGAAGGAGACTGCTGCTGCTCTCGCTGCGCGTCCGGCGTGGCGTCGGTGGCGGCAGCCGGCGATTGGCTAGCGCTCGTCTGCGGACGCGGCGGGCATGTATGGGGCGAAGGAGACTGCTGCTGCTCTCGCTGCATGTCCGGCGTGGCGTCGGTGGCGGCAGCCGGCGATTGGCTAGCGCTCGTCTGCGGACGCGGCGGAGGGCATGGATGGGGCAAAGGAGACTGCTGCTGCTCTGGCTGCGCGTCCACCGTGGCGTCGGTGGCGGCAGCCGGGGGCTGGCTGCCGTTTGTCTGCTGCTGCAGCGGCGGAGGGCATGGATGGGACGAAGAGGATTGCGGCTGCGTGGCCACCGCTGCGAGCGGAACATCCGCCCGCTGCGGGGCGGGAATGTCCGACGAAAGGAAGCGCGCCAAGCCCGCCGAATCCCGCGGCTCGGAGGTGGAGGGGCCTGCCAAGCCATTGGCCAGTCGGCGCTCGGCGGCCTCGGCGCGTGTGGCGCGCGCCTCGGCCTCGTCAATGCGCCGTTCACCAGCTACCAGCTGCGCCCGAAGCAACGCATTCTCGTGCTCCAGGCGAGCCACAGTGACCGGCACGCCGGAACAAGATGAGAGCGACGCCCTGTGCACACGCCGCATCTCGACGGCACGCTTGGCCTCCACATACAGCCTGGCGGTGCGGCGCGCGATGTCCTCAAGCGCGTCTGGCTGGTGGTTGCCCGGCATTTCCCGCCAAAAGTCTGTGTGGGCCACGCCGCTTCCCGTCTTTCTTCATTATGCCCCTCACCGTTCTCGCCCTCTCGCTCTCCACCCGCGACCACCCGCGCGAGGAGCGCGAGCGTCGTCGTCGGCTCTACATCGGCGTCTTCCAGCCTCACGACCCTCAGCCGCGCTACGGTCCCGCAGCTTTCTGCGATGGGCTCGGCATCAGCGCCAGCAGCCTCGCAGAGACCGGACGCGCAGTGAGCCTCGTCTCAGGCAAAGGGCACGCCCTTCAGGGCTTGCTGCACCGCAGTCCCTGGGCGGGTCCACCCGTGTCGGATGGAGATGCCGGGGGCGATGCGGTGCCCATGGGCTCAGTCTCGTCCGACGCCGCTTCAGCGACACAGGAGCTCGTCTCACGGGTCATCACGCGCGACCAAGACGAGGGATCCTCGCGACCGGGCCCCATCTCCATCCCGCTGTTTGCACCCGCCTACCAGCAGCCCGCCCCCCTCGTCGGATGCGCCCAGGCGCTGCTCGTCCGCTGCTACGAGACTCCAGCTGTGGACCAGCAGCGCGCAATCGGGGCCAAACGAGCGATGCTCTTCCGTCCCAGCTGGCACGGGGTCGCTCCCGTTGCGCTACGCCCAGCACCTGCACCGCAGATCGCCCTCGTGCTCCGTGCGGAAGCGGCAGCGCACGCGTTTCGGCGAGAGGCCGCCGGAGCGTCTCCGCTTGATGCGCGCTTGGTGAGTGAGTGGCTCCGCGCGCCATTCCACCCCTTCTGGGCCGAGCGCGCATCCTGTGCGCCGATGCTCGACACGCTGGCTGGGCGCAGTCCTCTTCACGCACCGCAGCCGACCCCCCCAGACCCTCCCAGCAGCGACTCTGGTGCCACACATCCCGACGGTGGCGTGCAGTGCCTCGACGCGCTCGCCCCGGCCTGCCAGCGCGCACACCGCCGGGAGGAGCTGCTCGGCGCGCTTCTGGCCCCCGACACGATCGGCGAGGCCGATGTGTTCGACGCTCGCCTCTGGCTGCTAGCGGCGATCCAAGAGGATGGCGAGGCGGGGGAGCGCGACTTCCCTCCTCTCACCGTGATGCCGCTCCCGCCGTCTCTCGCCGTAACAAAGCAGCCTCACCTCTTCTCTCTCGACTCGCTCCTCGCGTCCGCGCCCGTCCTCCCACCCTCCTCCCCCTACGACACGGTGACGGGCGTCGAGATCTCGTCGCTGAGCAGCCGCGTGCCCCAACTCGTCTTGTCCGTGATGCGGAGGATGGGTCCGCGCGTCGGCGCGGTGCGCGTGCCGGCCGAGGAAGCTATGGCGGCGCTCGAGCGCGAGAGCTCGCTTTGCCTACCGGAGGGGCCGCTCGCATTGCATCTCCTGCCAGCGCGGCCTCGCGCGGCCAGCAGCGGGCTGGCCAGGGGCGCAGCAGCCGGAAGGAGCGGCGGCCCGGTCATCGACCGAGCCCACTCGATTGCTGAGCTGCTTGGGGTCTCACCAGCCGAGCTAAAGGCATACCGGCGCGTGAGCCGACCAACCCTGCGGCAGCTTCGCGCCAGGCGCTCGCGCCAACCAACGGCGCTGCGCCCCGGCTGTCGCCACACGCTTCTGGCGTCGATGGCCCCGGGCTTGCCACCACTGGGCCGCTGGCCGCCCGCTGTCCAGGCGCACCCGACGCACCATCTCATCACGCCGGACGCCCTTCGGTCTGGCGGCGACGGCTTCGGCGATATGGAAACCGACCAGCCGCGTGCGCGCCGACGTGCCTCGGAGGTCCTCTCTCGGCTCAACGACGTACAGCACCTGCCGCTGCCGGAGCGTCGCAGCTCTCCACTGCCGGTGGGCGGTGGTGCTGTGGCTCGCGACAGGCCGGCTGCGCCGTTCGACCAAGCAGCGCCTGCATCGCCGGGGCTGGATGCGCGCGCCGGCAGACCCCTCCACGGCGCCGCCTCGCCCATCACGACGCCACGCGGGGTGGGCGGGCCTCAATCTCTCGGTAGCCGCCGAATGGGTCTGCGTGCCGCCGTCTGCACCTCGTCGCGCCAAGGCTCTGCGCACGAGATTTCAACCCTGGACGAGACGATTGAGGAGTCGGTTGCCGCCTACTTCAAAGTACGGCGCGCGGGCGCAGCCACGGCTGGCCTCGCCGCGGCTACGTCGGCCCCGGCGCCCACCGGAGCAGCGGTGTCAGCAGCGGCGCCGCCTGCGTCGGCCGAGCCCCTCGTGAGCAAGCTGGAGCGCACGGCGCGTCGGGGCGGGCTGCTGGCCGTGCTGCCCGCCAGTGTGGCGATGTCGCTCCCGATGCTCGCCGCGCAGCTGCTGCACGCGCTCGTGCCGAGTGAGCACGCGTCCGCTCTGTGGCTCCTTCCTGGGGACGCGATCCCCGCGGCCATGGAGTTCTGGAGCGGCCTGGGAGAGACCTCCCTTCACCTACGCGCCCTGTCTGGTCCGCCGGGCGATGGTGTCGAGCCGCTCCTCGAGCGTGGCCAAATCGGGATCTTCGGCCTCGCCGACGTCGCCACAGCTCTGTTCAGCCACGCTGGCGGGGCCACTGGCGCGCCAGCCGCCTGCACGGTTCCTCTGGTGGTGCTCACCCTCACCCCGCCCGACCTCGCTGGATGCACCGCCGTCGGAGCTTTTGTCAGCGGAGGAGCGGCGGCGCGGCCCGTGACAGACGCGCCGCAGCTGCTGGCGCTCGTGTGCGGGCTTCCGGACGAAGCGGACCCCCTCCTCTCCATGTGCCGGGAGCTGTGCGTGCCGCACTTGCACATTCGGACCGAGGCGGACGCGGACGTGGACGCCCTCGCGCGCCAGTACCGCGTGCACGGCTACCGATTCCCAGACGAGCTGGGGCGCACGTGCGCCGAACTCTGGCAGCTGTGCAGGGCGCTGCTCACCGAGGCGCAGCAGCAAGCGGGCCACCTCTCGCGCTTGCCTCTCACGACGACGGCGCTGACCGAGGCGATTGAGGCGTACCCTCGCGGCGGTGACGCGGGCGCGTTTCAGCGCCTGATGGCCTGCCACTGTGCAAGGCAAGCGCTCGACCACATCGGTTGGACCGATGCCGCTGGCCTCCGCTCGCACCTCGACACCTGCGCGCGCTCGCTCAAGCGCGCCTCGGCGTGCCGTTCGCACCCTCCACTCGCGGCACTCCTCAGCCGGCGGGAGGAGGTGCAGGCGGCCGTCGCCGACGTTGGCACGGCCAAGCGTGCAGCGCTGCGCACGGCGCTCCAGTCCGCACTCGCCGACGGCTTCGGAGGGTCGAATCAGCGGGCACACGGCGTAGACGCCGCGCCAGTGCTGAGCACGACTGCTGGCAAGGACGGCGACGCGGCCCACGGCGTCGTCGTGTTTGCGCACCAGCGCCTCCTTCCCTCCGTGCGCGAGGCCTGCCAGGCCATCCTGTCGCCCGACGCCGGCAGCGCCGCGAGTGCCGGTGCGGCCGCGGGCGAGGCGCTCCTTCCCACCAGCGCGGGAGTGGGCGACCATGTGGCTGGCGCGGGCGTCCAGATCGTGGCGGTGGACGTTGCGATGGAGCCGCAGCATGTCCTCAACTTGCTCCAGCGCGCGCGGCAGCTTTCAGGGGGCGGCGGCGCGAAGAGCATGTTGCTGCTGCTTATGACACACGAGAAGCTTCTCTCGTTTGGACGGTTCCCTTGGAAAGCCTTCCGTCTCTACATCGAACTCGACGCGCCCGGCGCGCCGTTCTACGCCGCCGCGCAGCTGCAGCAGCCCACCCTCGCTGTCCACGTGCTCCAGCCGCAGTCGGGAGAGGAGCAGGAGCAGGAGGCGGCGAACGAGGCGTGGATTCGAGGCCGCAACGCCGAGGCCGACTTCGAGGCGTCGCTCATGGAGCCCCTTGACCGACGGGCGGACCGTGGGGGGGCGGCCAGGGCGGGTGCAGAGGACGCGACGCCCGAGGGTGCGCTGCGGGAGGCGGCGCGGCTCGTGCGGGCGGCATACGGAGGTCGGTACGACGAGGCCATCCATCTCGGCGCGCTTGTGAGGAAGCCGCCGCCGCAGCAGACGGCGCAGGGGCAGCGCGAGGAGGTGGTGTTGAGGGTGAGCGAGGCGCGCGGCGCCGAGGCTGCGGCGGGCGCGGGGCACGGCCGACAGGCTGTGTCGTGGCCGCTGATGGTGGGCGAGGCGATGCTCGACGCGCCGAAGCTGCTCGCTCTTCTGCGCAAGAAGGGCGTGCAGCTGATTGAAACGTCGGCCCAACTGCCGCACCTCTTCCTGGGCGCCGACGCGGGCTTGCTCGCCTGCGACGAGGTGGCGCTGCGCAACCCGAGCGCGGTGGCCGAGGCGGTACGCTTGTGCGAGCAGATCTCTCTGCGCTCGCTCTGGATCCTCGTCTTGCTCGACGACGAGCCCGTCGGCACGACGGCGGACGAGCGGCGAGGGCGCAGCTCGGACGGTGCGCAAAGCAGCAGCGGCGAGTTTGCGATGTGGCGACAGGTCAACGCGGTTCTCGCCATGACGAGTGGCAGCCCGATCCGGCTGTGCGTCCGGCTCTCGCCCTGGCGCAACGCATGGCACTCGCTGCAGCACATTCTGCTCTCGCACCAGCCCGAGGTCTCCGAGTGGGTCTACGCGCGCAACGCGACGAGCGACGAGACGGAGCACGAGCGGCTGCTTCTCGCGTGCGGCCTCTCACCCTGGGCCGCGCGCAAGGTGTGCCAAGAGTACACGCTCCGCTCCTTCCTCGCGCTGCCGAAGCAGCTGCGCGCCAAGCACTTTGCGTGGCTTCCCGAGCGTGCACTGCGCCGAATCGCAGCGCTGCACGACGACGACGAGGATGGGGCAGGCGGTGGCGGCCGGCGCGCCTTTGTACCGGCGCACGACGAGCACCATCACTACCAACACGCGGAGGAGATGGACGTCGTGCTGCACAACGCGTTTGCTAGCGGCGAGGCGGCTGGTGACGGCAGCCACACTCGGGTCAGCGGCGGGGCGAGTGGTGCGTACAAAGAAGCAGCGACAGTGGGACGAGGGAGCGGCGGGCAGAGCGGCGCGGCTCGTGCGCAAGAGCAGCAGCAGCACCTGCACGATCTTGGCTACGCGGGCGACGCAGCCACCGTTTGGCAAGCGGCGCATCCGTGCTGGCACGCGACGGACGAGCAGCCACAGCAGCAGTTGCAACGGCAGCCAGACTATGTCGACGCGCGCGCTGAGCGGCCTCAGCCATCGCAACGGCAGGGCGCACGCGCCGAGGCTGAGCGGTCCGAGGCGTCGCAACGGCAGGCGCAGTGGCACGATGCGCGCGCTGCGCCACCGCTGCCGCCGCAAGCACAGCCGCACGCACAGCAGCTTCAACGGCGAGACGAGCGGCCGTGGTCGTCGCAGCAGCACGAGACGCGCCCCGTGCCAACGCCCCAGCCGCGGCAACAGGCTGTGCGAGCCGAGCGCCCTCAGCCGCCGCAACGGCAACACGGCTCTTCCGTCGCGCGCTCGGAGCGACAGCAGCCGCAAGCACCCCATGTGCGCGCTGCGCCACCGCAGCAGAGGCAACCGCAGCAGCTGCAGCGGCAAGATGCGCGGCAACCGCAGCAGCTGCAGCGGCAGGATGCGCGGGCGGAGAGACTGCAACCACCGCAGCGGCAACAGAGCCTCGCCGGTGCAGGCGGGACAAAGCGTTGCTTTGCCGGCGACATGTCCGAGCGCCCGCGTTTCGCCGGTGGCCGCCAAATGCCGAGCGCTGAGGAGGTGGCACGCCGTTACGCCGAGGTAGCGCGGGAGGAGTCCAACGCCCAGAAGCGGCGGGGCGGCAGCAGTGGAGGCGGAGGAGGCGCTCGGGCGGGTGCGGCGTACCGTGGGCATTTGGCGCACGAGGTCGATATGGACGAAGAGGCCGAGCTGCGGTGGCTGGAGGGAGGATAGCGGCAGCGCGGAAGATGACAGAGCACCGTGCACAGCAACATACTGCTGCATGTTGGCGTTTATGCTTAGGAGCTGCACTGCTGGTGGCGACTACTGACTACTTGCGGCCGGCGGCCGGGCGAGGCGCGAGATAACACTTTTGCTTTTCACCCCCCACGTTTGATGAGCCATGCTGTGTGTAATCTGCGCTGCTTGTCGGCTCGTGAGTGGCGCCCGTGTTAAACCGTGCGTGTGCCGTCGTGCAGTGCGTGGGAGCCGCGGGCGGGGTGTGGTGGGTGGTGGGACGGTTGCGGTGGTAGCCCCCTCCCCCCTACTCCACTCCTTATCATTTTTTCGTTCTTGTTTTTTTTGTATGTTTGCTATATATATATATATATATATATAAAATATATATATTATTATAATATATGATAGAATTTACTCGTATTAATATCGGCCCGCTATATGCTCGTTGCGTCTGTGCTGGTGTGTGTTTGTGCCTGTGGGCTGGGCCATAGTAGGCTGGGCGCTGCGGCTATGCATGCTGTATATGGACGAACCCCTGCTGTGATGTGTGGATGTGCTCCTGTTGACTGTTGACCGGAAGAGGGGCCGAAACGAGCCGCGAGTGTGGCGGCGCCAGTCTCCTGGCTCCTAGAAACCTTCACTTCCCGCTCCAATGCAACGCTCGGACCAGCAGCGGTACAGGCAGCACATGCCCTCAGCACGCCAGCCGCACCGCGACGCCGTGCGCCCGGCCCCCACACAAAAGACAAAGGAAACCCCCGGGGACATACCGCGCACGTCGACCTCCACCTCCACCCACACGCGGACAAACCACACCACGCTGCCTCTTCATCAGCCCCCCACACTGCCAGCCGTCAGCGGGAACGGAGACTCTCCCAGTCGCCAGCCGCCGTCTCTCTCATCTCTCAGAGCTTGCCGCGGCACTTGCCCCCGCGGGCACTCGCGCCGCAGTCGCACGGCACGTCGGAGTACTTCGAGCGCTGATTGGCGTCGGGGTCGCGCAGGTAACCGAGCTCGTCGCATGTGTTGATGTTGGTTTTTGCGAAGAAGCCGAGGCGCATGAAGTTTGGGTCCTCGCCCTGCGTGCGCAGCGGCCGCGACTCGAGGTTTGGGTCGCATCGGAAGTTGATGAAAGAGGCGATGTTGCGCACCTGCGGGTCAAGTGTTAGGGGGGTAGGGGTTAACCTGAGGAACATGTTGAGTTCAGCTGCTGTCTTGCCCTTCATAGTACAGCTAAGCGACTACCCTTGCACAGCACCGTGTAGGTGTCGATGTGAACTGTGGATGGTTTGCCGTCGGCGCCGGCGCACGTCGACTGGGCCTGGAAGGTGTAGTCGGCCGAGCGCGGGTTGAGGCTCTCACGCCGCGTGAGCTCGGCGTCGGTGACGAACTCGCCCAGGTACTCGCAGACAAAATCGCCCTTCTTGATGTCCTCGCCCGCCTTGACGCCCCAGCCGCCGCCGGCGTAGTCGGTCTGGACGAGCACCAGCTCCTTGGCCACGCCGCGCTGCCACTGGCGGTTGCCGCACTCGGTGTGGTGCTTGACGCACGGGCACGCGTAGCCGCACGCGGCGTTGTTGTGCCCCGTGCACGCGCAGCCGGAGCGGCCGGCGGCGGAGGAGGGCACGCAGCACCGGTCCTCACCGCGCGCGCACTTGCAGCCGGAGGGCGGCCGAGTGGGCAGCTTGGGGAAGGCTTTGTAGCTCGCGTACTCCGACACGTAGACAAAGGGCTTGAGCTGGGCGCCGCTGATCGACTCCCGCGCGCCCACCGTCACCTTGGGATCCACGCTGAGTAGCACCGTTTGCAGCTGGTCGAGGAATGGGCGCGACTCGAACACCGTCGCTGCGAGCTCCATGTGGGCGTCGGAGTCGGCCGCGGGCGCAGCAGCGCGCGCCCAGCAGAGCGCGAGCATCTGGTGCACACGCGTGGGCCAGCACGCGAGGTCGAGCTGCGCCTTGACGTCGGGCGCCGCGGCGCCGGCCGCCTCAAGCGTGAGCTCCGGGGCGGAGGTCACGCTGCCGATGTGCTGCAGCGGCACCGGGCCGGCGAGGTGGTAGAGGAGCTGCGCGCGCTCAAACGCGCCGTCCTGCACCTCCCAGTCCTTTTTGGACCGCACCTTGACCAGCGCGAGCGCGAGCGGGCTGCATCTGCAGACGCCGAGGCGCGCGAGGAAGCCGACGCGCGCAACGTCTCCGTCGGCCTCGAAGTCTTTTGGCGTGTGGCACGCCTGGTCGCCGCAGTGGCGGAGCAGCCGCCGTTCGGCTGGAGAGGCGGCGATGCCGCGGGGCAGGATGTACTGCAGCGCGAAACCAAGGGGCTCGCGATGCAGGACGCCCTTGAAGTCGAGCTTCTTGGGCGGCGAGGCGAGCACGTGGAGGATGGACCTCTTGGGAACCGCGAGCAGGCCACTCTCGGCCAGCAGCTGGAGCGTCGGCGCGCTGTCCTTGAGCACGTCAAGGTGGGTCACGAGGGTGAGCATCGCTGGCTTCTTCCTGAGCGCAACGAACAGCGACTCCTGCCACTTCGCCGCGGCTTCTTTCGGAGGCAGCTCCTCTTCCGACTCCTGCGCGACGACGAGCGCCGTCGAAGCGTCAAACATCGAGTCGTCGGGGCTGCCAGCTTCGCCTCCGCCGCGCCGGGTCTCGCCGTCAGAGGAGCGGCCGCTGCTGCCCGCCGCGTCGCGCCGCGGCCGTTTCTTCCCCGGCTTTTGCTCCGTCGAAGAGGAGCCCGCGCGCTGCAGCGCCGGCTTCATCGCGGGGCTCGCGCGGCCGCTGCTGGCCGCGGCGGCCGGCGCCGGCCGCTTGGGTGTCTTGGGCGAGGAGGACGACTTGGCCGAGAACGACGGCACGCGTGGAGGGGCCGACGCTGCGTTGTCGCCGGCTGCAGGGCCACTCGCCGCCTTGGGTGCCTTGGCCGCGCCCTTGCACTCCGACGGCGCGCCGCCAGCGAAGGGCCGCTTGGAGCCGGCGGTGGCGGGCTTGGCGGGTCCCTTGCCGGCGCCGGCCGAGATGGCGGCGGCGCCAGCGGCAGCGGGGGGGGCGGTGGTGGGGCTGGCTGTGGTAGCGGCGTTGCTGCCAGCGCTCGCCGCGGCCGCTCCATTGCGCAGCGACTCCCGATTCCTCACCCGGGCGACGTGCACCGCCTTGCCGCCCCGAAGCAGCTCGAGCACGTCCTTGGCGATGGCCTGCCAGGTCGGATCGTTCTGTTTCTGCGCTTCGGCCAGCTGCAGCCTGGCCATGTCGGCGGGCGTGAGACCCGTGGAATCCATCGCGTCCACGCTGACCCGCTTCTGGACCAGCATGTCGACCACCAGCGGCGCGTCCTCGTTGGTGCACAAGCACGCCCAGTGGAGCGCGGTTCTCCCCTTCGTGTCGGCCTGGTCGAGGTCGGCGTACGGCAGCATAAGCTCGATCAGCCGCGGCGGCGAGTTCTCGGCCGCGGTCATGAACGGGGTCCAGCCCTGATTGTTGGCCGAGTTGACCTCGGCCCTCGGGCTAACGCTTTTTTGGATGAAAAGCGTAGCCATATCGACGGCGTCGTCCAGACTCAGGTAGCCGCCGGCGTCGAGCTTCTGATCGCGCATCAGCAGCGTGACCAGGAACATCGCGGACACCCGCCCACTTCGATAGCAGTTGTACGCGGTGCCCGCGGCGGGCGGCGGGTGGCAGTCGCCGCCGTGTTGGAGAAGCAGCTCCACCAACTCGGGCACCCCGCGGCGCAACGCCCCATGCATCGCTGTCTCGACCCCCGGTTTCGACCCCCAGACGAGCGCGCCGTCGTTGAGAAGAACATGCTTGATCTCAGCGTACTGCTTCGAGGTAGCAAACTTGGCAGACACAACCGTACCGATGAGCGCCTCGAGCCTATCCGTCGACGCTTGCACTTGCTTCTGGCTCAGCCCGCCGGCCGAGGGAGGAGCCGCACGCCAGACGACCGGTGCGCAGCTGCCAACGTCCCCACCGGCATCGTCCTCGGTGTCGGAGACCAAGTTGATGATAATCCGCTCGCCGGTGGTTGGAGGTGGCACCGTCTCGTCGACGAGCGCCGTCGGGGCGGCCGGGGCGGCCGGGGTTGGGGCGGCCGGCGCTGACGCCACGTCCGCGACGGGCAACAGCGCGGCGAGACTGTCCAAATCGAGCTCACACGTCGCCCCGTCCCACTTAAAGATGCTCTTGCACTGACCAGGCTGTACTTTGAGCTTGGCCTGGTGCGGTTTGCCGCAGACGCATGGCATCAGAATGTTGACGTAGTGAACGTGGTCCTTTACTGGCAGGTTGTCGCAACGAAGCCTAATGCGAAGGGTTGGCTCGGCGGGATCCTCGATCTGCAGCGGGACGTGCGTCAATGCGACGTCCTGCCAGCGTAGGCGCACCACCGACACCATGGCGGCTTGATGGCGGCTTGGTCGACTGTCGACCGGCGGCTGACGGCAGACAGCCGGGTTGCCGACAAAAAGGGTGCCTGTGAATGCCCGCGGCCTTCAGCCGGGCCTGTGAATTGAAATTTATATGCGGCTTCTCTTGGCGACGGCGGCTGGGGCGATGACACTAGCCGCCTGGATGAGCCACCGGCGCAAGCTTGCGACGCGGGCGGAGGCGTTGTCCGCCGAGGAGCCGGCACTGCCTGGACCGTCGGTCCAGTTCTACACCTTCCGCGAGTTCATGGACGACTCGCTCTACCACCGGGCATGGGGCTACTACTCCAACGGCCGGATCCGGTTCGGCCACAGCGCGTCGGAGGACTTTACGACGTTCCCGGTGGCGCTGCGCCCGGTGTTTGGCGCGATGATCGCGGAGCGGGCCGCCGGATTCTGGCTTGCGAGCGGCTGCCCCGGCTTGTCGGCTGGCGACGCGCCGTTTGTTCTGCTCGAGCTCGGCGCTGGCCTGGGCGTGCTTGCTCACGACGTGCTTGCCCACCTGCGCGACTGCCGCCCGGAGATGTACGCATCGGTCGTTTACGTGATCGGAGAGCGCTCGCCGTCGCTGCGTGCAGAGCAGAGCAAGACCAACGCGCGCTTCATTGGTGAGAAGCGGCTCGAGGTGCGCGCGGTGGACGCGCAGAGCCTCCGCGACGGCGCGTTGCGGAATGCCCTGCAGCGGCTCGTCGCGGCCCGCCGCGATCCGTTGGGTGGCGGCGGCGGCTCCGTCGCAGCGGCGCCGCCCCTGCTCCGCGGCGTGCTCCTGAGCAACGAGCTGCCCGACGCGTTTGCGGTGGAAAAGGTGCGGCTGTGGCGCAAGGCGGCCGCCGCGGCGCCGCGCGAGGGCGCCAGTGGGCAGCCGCCCCGGGCGCTCCGAATGCAGCGCGGGCTCGTGCTGCCGCTGGTGCAGGAGGAGCAACTGAAGCGAATCCTCGTGGCGCTGCACGCCGCGGCCCTGGCCAAGCCAGCAGCTCGGCCAGCTGGCTCCAGATCGCCCAGCGCCAGGCGCGTCTCCTTCTTGGCCGGGTGCTCCGAGCCGCCGCCCGTGGGCCTCGAGCTAGACGAGCTGCGGCAGGGGTCGGCGCAGGCTCGGGCGCACGCCAGGCGCCTGAGCTGGAGCGGCGGCGACGGGACGCGCCCCGGCGGCGCGGCGGCGCTCTCGGCATGGCTCACGGAGCGCGAGGGGTGGCTCTGGCTCTCGCGCCACGCCTACTGCGAGCTCAAGGCGCGCTGCTGCGCCGCGGCCGAGCGGGCGGGGCTTGCCGCAGAGGATCTGGAGCTGCGGCTGGACGGGGCGGTGCATCTGGCGGAGGTGTTTGGCGCCGCGCACGGGGTGCCGGAGCTCGCCGCCTGGCTCGACAGCCGCACACAGGCGGTGCACGCCGCGCTCGTGCGCGCCGAGAGCCGGGGCGAGGCGGCCGCGCCGTCTTCGGAACGCCGGGACGCCCGGGTGGTGCTCGAGGTTGCCGTCAACCCCGCCGTGTCCCACTTTGGCTCTGGCGCGGCCAAGCTCTTCGACTCTGGCGCCGTGCTCACGATTGACTACGGCGCCGAGGCGGCAACGCTGCTCAACTCGGCCACCGTGCTGCGCGGCGGCTCGGCCGGCCTCCTTGGAACCACCAGCGCGGGCTCCTCCGCGCCCCTGCACGGCAAGCCGCTTCGCCGCTACCCCGGCGGCTCGGGCTTACGCGCCTACTCGCGGCTGACCAAGGCGGAGGGCGCGGCCTTCGGCTCCGGGATGGAGGCGGTGCTCTCGCGGCCGGGCTGGTGCGACATCACCTCGGACGTCGACTTCTCGCAGCTGGCGGCGGCGGGCGAGGCGGCCGGGCTGCGCACGCTCTACTACGGGCCGCAGGCGGGGCTCGAGACGGCACTGCGGCCGCTGGGCGGCACCCGCATCGAGCGCGGCGGCAAGGCGACCGTGGCGTTCGGCCACCGGACGACGGCCTTCGGTGCGGACGTCTCGCGCGCCAGGGCGGACGCCTTCTACTCGATGGGCACTTTCATGCTGCTCGTGCAGGCCACGCCCGACCTCGCCGCTGGTTGGGAGCCGCCCGCGCTCTCCTTGCCGCTCCACAGCGCGGGGCTCGACACAGGCGCGCAGGCCGCGCTGGCGATGCTGCGCTCGCTCGGCCGGCTGATGCTCGAGATCGCGCTGCAGCTTGGCGAGGAGCCCATCGACAAGCTCTCCCTGGTCACCGCGCTCGCAGACTCCGACCTGACGACCGTGCCCTGCTTTCAGCCGCACTGGCGCGCGCTCCTGCCGATCGTGCTCGACGCCGTCAACCGAGGGCGCGGCGTCGGCGCCGTGGGTGCTGGAGGGGGTGGGCAGGGGGCTGGGCCCCGCGTCGGGGGCGACGGCGCGGTCGGGGGAGCCAGCGCCGGCGCGGCGGCCTCGGAAGCGCCCCGCGCCAAGGCGGGCCTGCCCACGGCGCGGCAGAGAGCGACTCTGCAGCACCGACTGTGGCTGGAGATTGCGGAAGCGGTGAGGGTGGAGCTGCCGCTGCTCAGGGCGTCGCTCGCGCCTTCGAAGGGCGCGTCGAGATAGCGAAACAGATGCGATGTTTATATATTGTAGTGGGCATCCGAGCGAAGCCTGATCCGAATATCTACTAATACCGTGCCTAATACCTAGATGTACCATCATAGGATATTTCTATTTCTATCTCTCCCGTCGTCATTTTTTACGGAAAGTCTGCGCGCGTGCGCGTGTTCGGATCTACCCCAGGGTAAAGCTGGCGCAGCTGCGCAGGCAGCGGAAGTTAAGCGGCTAAGCGGCAGCGGCGGCGGGGTCTTCGGTGGACATCAAGAGGTTATCAGGTATCAGGGGCTAGGGTTAAGGTTAATCCAGAAATGGAGAAGTTCTATAGGATCAGGGTGTTAGCGTTAGGACCGTCATTGTTAGGTTGGGGCTAGGTACAACTAGGAACTAAGTCCTGCCCCTGGAGTGTATTTTTGGTTATATCCCATTTTCGAGGCGGTGGGATACGGTGAGATACAGCGGGATACAGCTAGATACAGCTAGATACAGCTAGATACGTACATGTATGGGTAACACGGGTACGGATGATACAGCCGGATACAGTGACAGTGGCAGCGGGAGTGGGAGCAGTGGGATACAGCGGGATACAGTGGATCTGCTGCAAAATGGCTAGATACAGATACAGGGATACAGCGGGATACCAAGGATACGGTGAGATACAGGTACAGCCAGGTGAAATACAGACGGGAGATCCCAAAAATACAAAATACACGCCAGGGGAGGGCTGAACTAGGGTTTAGGGTTACTACGTGCAAAACGATCGCCGGCGCCGCCAGTCGCCGCCGACCGCCGACGCATCATTGCTCGACGCAAACTTGCCACGCGCGTGCTAACTCCTGCCGCTGAATCCCGCTGTATTTCACCATACCCCACGGCCTTAAAAACGGGGATATATCGAACAACATACACTCACACCATGCACCAAGAGCTACTCCCTCTGTCCGCCAGGCAGTCCCAGTCAAACAGTAGACATCCAAGCGTCAGGCTGAGAGCCGCAGCTCTCGACCCGGAGAGTGGACGACGAGCTCCAGAGAACGAGATGCAAGAAATGGCGGCGAAGGGGAGACGAAAATAAGCACTGCCTCCGCCGGCGAAAAAGTCGAAAGAGAGCAACAAACGAGACGATAGACTGCCGAGGAGAAAAACGGGTTAGGGCCGTCTAGGAGGCATAGGCGCGCCAAAGTTAGAAGTAACAGCAGAGCTTCCACTGGTGAGAATTTACATACTCGGCGCCCGAGCAGTTGAACGCCGGGTTCGGCCAGTCCTGGGTCACAACGACCGGGCCGAGGGGCAGCGTACTTGTCGCGAACCACGCGGCGAGCGAACACACGACCACCGCGGCAAGAGCAGCGCCAGCGACGGTCATCCGGGGCCAGGCGGCTCGGATTGCGACGAAGAGAGCAAGGGCGAACGCCTGCGGGGCAAGCAGCCCCGCCCACGCCTGTACTGCCTCGGGCGCAGCCTTAATAGCCCCAGACCCCTTCCAGTTGGCGGCAAAGATGGCGGCGACGGACGCTGCCACGAGGAGCTGCGGCCTGCCAGCCGCGAGGTGCAACGCGGCTGTGGTGGCCATGCCGGGGGCGTCGGGCGCGACCGCACGGCTGGTGCGCAGACCGCGTGGCCGGGGAGCAGCAGAGCTGGGCGGTTGGGCCGCAGGCGGCCGTTTCCGGTCGGGCTTCTTGTTGAGCTCTCCGAGCAAAAATTGGAAGGTCGTCTCGTTCGCCACGCTCACGTGCACGTCGTTCTCCCGCTCCTTGTCCTCGTTGCCCCAGTCCAGCACCCATCCTTCCGGTGCAACGCTACTGCTAGACGCCGACATCGGCAGTTACGGCGATACCGCGGGAGAATTTCGGGTGGTTGGGTCCGGAAGCAGCAGTTTGTACCCCCGCGGTATTTCCAACTCGTTGCGCGCCAAAAACAGGAACGGGTTGAAACCTGCGAGCAGCACGACCCCTACTGTCGGACCCGCAAGCGCCGCGCCCGCGCCCTGCGCCCCATTCGATCGGCTCACGCATCAGCTCCTCGCCCCCGCGACGGCAGGTCTCGTCCAGGTCCGGCGCGGCTGGACCAATGGCGGCGGCGTACCAGATGCAGCAGCAACAGCCGGCTGCCATAGTGGAGGAAGGGCAGGCCCAGGCGCCCGGCGGCTGGCAGATGCTCGACACGCTCGAGGGCGGCGGCATCACTTCGGCCGACCTGAAGAAGCTTAAGGAGCGCGGCTTTCACACGGTCGAGGCTGTGGCCCACGCGACACGAAAGGAGCTGTCGGAGATCAAGGGCATTTCGGACCAGAAGGTGGACAAGCTGCTGGCGAGCGCGCACAAGATGGTGGACATGGGCTTCTCATCCGCCTCCGAGATCCACATCCAGCGGCAGGAGATCCTCCACCTGACAACCGGCTCCAAGGACCTGGACGACCTGCTCCGCGGCGGCATCGAGACGGGCTCCATCACCGAGATCTTCGGCGAGTTCCGCACGGGCAAGACGCAGCTCTGCCACACCCTCTGCGTGACGTCGCAGCTGCCGCTTGAGCAGGGGGGGGCCGAGGGCAAGGCCATGTACATCGACACCGAGGGCACCTTCCGGCCAGAGAGGCTGGTCGAGATTGCGGACAAGTACGGCCTCGACGGGCAGGACGTCCTCGACAACGTGAACCCCACCCCTCCCCTTTCTGACTTCCTCTCTCCCTCCCTCTCTCTCGGCAGGCAGCTCAGTCGTGCCCTGCCCTCCGCGTCCTTCCCTCCTCCCGCGCTCTCTCTCCCTCTCAGCAGCGCACCGCTCACGCAGGTTGCCTACGCGCGCGCCTACAACTCGGAGCACCAGCTGGCGCTGCTCTCTGAGGCTGCGGGGATGCTCTCTGAGACGCGCTTCGGCCTCATCATCATCGACTCGGCCACCGGGCTCTACCGCACCGACTACTCGGGCCGCGGCGAGCTCTCGGCGCGGCAGATGCACCTGGCCAAGTTTCTGCGCGCGCTCTCAAACATCGCCGCGCAGTTCGGCGTCGCCTGCGTCATCACCAACCAGGTGGTCGCGCAGGTCGACGGCGCCTCGGCCTTCGGCGACAACAAGAAGCCGATCGGTGGCAACATCATCGCACACGCCTCGACCACGCGGCTCTACTTCCGCAAGGGGCGCGGCGAGAACCGCGTCTGCAAAATCTACGACTCGCCCTGCCTGCCCGAAGGGGAGGCCACCTTTGCGATTCACGGCGCGGGCATCGGAGACGCCGTCGACGCGTGAGCGCCGAGGGCTGTCAACTACGTGCCATGGAGGGCGGGGATAGGATTCAGGGCTCGAGGGTGCAGACGGAACGGAGGGGGAGGGAGGGCGGGGCTTGAAGCCCGGGCTCTACTCTCTCCATTGGACATCGCCGGGCGCGTGAGCTTTCAGGATGGGTCTGCGTCATCCAGAGCGGCTGCTAGCCTACGCACTTAACGCACAGGCGGTAGAGCGCCGTGTCAGTGTGTTTGTTGCTGTCGGTTTTATATTTCGTCGTCAGTGTCGGTGTCAGTCGTCGTGCCAGTCTCTAGTGTTAGTGTGCAGTGTGTCGTGTCGTGGCGGGCTTGTGCTTGAGTGCTTTTGTCGTTCGTGCTCGTGCTATGGCTGTGTGTCCATATCCATATCCATATTTCTTTTGACTTTTCCAAGTGAGTGTGAGCCTTGTCGCGCGGCGGGGCCCCCCCCCCCCCCCGTGCGTTCGTCGTGTGTCGAGAGGCGCCTGTGTGCACCAGTGCTCAAAGTTCTCGGCGCTCAGCGCTCAAGAAAGAGAGAGTCTGAGAGTCAAGAGGTTCCGAGGAATGAGCTAATAATATGAGGGAAGGGGGTGTGTAGGTAAGTACACGGCCAATAAAAAGAAAAAAAACTGTTTGTAAACGCGGGGCTGTTTATAAATAGAGGAGTCTAGGAAGCTCCACACTTCCTATACCTATATTATACTATATATATTTATAAGTCTAACTAAGGGCTAAGGGACTCTAAGCTCTAAGTGAGCGAAGTAAACAACTATAAGCTGTGCTTATATAAATTATAAATAACTGGGCTATATCTACATATAAAACAAGGGCAAGGGAGCGCAAACGTACTAATACTAAAACCACATTGACATTGTAAAAACATATTTTTAAAAGTAAAAGTGCAAGGGGATTAACACCCCTGGGTACAGTGGCAGAGTGGCCGCGTGGCCGCCGCTTCTCCGCTTCTGGCCTGGCTAGGCCACAATATTAGTCAATTCAATAGATAGTGTGATATAGAGTCGAATCATCGGAGCTATTTTCAGACGCAAGGTGCAAGGTCCTTGCCCGTATGCGCAGCTCCATATCCACATCCACACGCTCGGCCCCGGCGGCGGCTGCGCGGCCGGCGGCCCGGAGCCCGGAGACCGGAGACAGATAGATGACGACAGACGCACGGATTAGGGCGCCGCGCCGCCATTATTATATATTACCCGTTACAGTTTTGTTTTTAGGCTATCTTTGCTGAACAGTGTGACAGTGGAGAAAACGGTTTATAAATAACAACTCGTTTAAAGTTTACACACTGCTGTTTATGAACACACATAATCACGAGCAAGCTTTTTATACGACTTTATACTTTAAGTGTAAGCCTTGGTATGTATAAACGAGCGCGCCCCCCGCGCCCCGCCGACGGACGGCGCTCCCAATATAACATATAACCAATAAGAGTGAACGTAAACTACAGGACCCCTCTGTTTATATATATATAACTAACCGCTAACTGCTTGCTTGTGTATTCAAATATTGTAACTTATATTGCCTAACGCTTAACGGTTCAAAATTGAGTTCCGAACACAACACTCAACACTGCCTTTTGCCTTTAGCTTTATTTATTATGATTATAAATAGAACAACGAACACAACTTTGTCACTCACAATCAATCACCCCCTACACATATTTAAATAAGTTATTTCAGATCTATAGTCTATAGATATAGATATCTAAAACCGTACTCTATTTCAATCACATTATTTGCTAAAAAAAGATCACTTTGCCCAGAGCCCCCGGAAAGATTTTATTTTGTTCTCATCTGTTTATATACCAAGGTGAGAGCATCTTCTCATCTCTCGCTCCTCGGTCGCTCTGTCTCTCTCCCTCGCACATGTACACATCTCACACGGGTCACCCCCCCCCCCCCCAAAGAGCGCTAGAGCGGCGAGCTTGGAAGGAGGAGTGGTCCGATGGCTAGCCTTACTACTTGGCCAGAACACTCGAGCACATCCTACACAGCTTGTTCTTGCTCACGCCCACAGGCGATGCAGCTCGTCACTCCCCCACCGCCGTGCCCCTCGAGCGCGCTGCGTAGTACTGTGCCGACTGCATCTCTGCGAGCCTTGAGAGCGCGCGGCGGAATGCGATGAGCTCGTCCTCGCCGGTGAAGAGCGAATCGGCCAGTAGATTCTTGCGCGAGTCGGCGCTCACGGCGCCCGTCTTGGTGGCGGAGCCCAGCGCGTTGGCCGTGTTGCCCACCGGGTTGAGCGCCTCCGCCTTGCCCGCCTCGCCCTCGAACTCGAGGCCCTCCAGCTGTAGAACAGATCCTAGGTCAGCAGACACACACAAACTCTCTCTCTCTCTCTCTCTCGAGCACAGCTGCATCAGGCGAAGTAGTGCGCGCCGATGCGCCGATCGCTTAGTGGGAAGGCGGGTTCGGTCCGTAAGTCGGTTACGGTAGAAAGGTGCAGTGGACTAACGCGGGCGTGCGGTTGGATTGAGAGGGCAGTTGGCATGGAGGCTTGTTTACGCTGACAGGTGTGAACCCACCTAGTGGAGACGTGGTGGCGTATATACATCTTAGGGCATGGGTAGACACGGCGATGGACTCACCGTGCTCGCCGCCGACTCGCGCAGCTCCGCCTCCGCCGCAACACCTGAGGAGAGGAGAGGCGGGGGGTTGGGTTGGAGGAGAGGGCACAGCTCGGGTTAACCCTATATATATATATATATATATATATATATATATATATATCTATA
>Ga0209390_10004352_pt1 | contig 21399 bp, 14 predicted proteins | sample BON01_FD_187212 | JGI IMG/M metagenome (GOLD analysis project Ga0209390, IMG submission 187212) | Freshwater microbial communities from Lake Bonney liftoff mats and glacier meltwater in Antarctica - BON-01 (SPAdes) (version 2) | ecosystem: Environmental > Aquatic > Freshwater > Ice > Glacier... | reverse complement strand
AGGTAAGTGGGGTTTGCTGGACTTTGGGCCCATTTTCATCGAACCAAAGGCTGAAATTGCCGTTCCCTGGTACACCTGGAAACTCGTTGTAGCCGCCGAGCCAAAGCCTGTCGGAAAGCTGGGCTTGTAGCGTCCAACACAAGATGCTCAAAACAAAGCTTGTAATGATTCTTTTCATGACAATGTTGTTTAGTGTTTTTGTTCGGCTTCTTTTTTCTCCGCCTGTTTCCGTTCCGCTTCCATCTGCATTATCGCCATTTCCGCCATATTCGGCATCCGTTCCGGCGCTTTCCCGCTGGATTCACCGCCTTTAAACAGCGGCGGCAACAATGTATAGCCTTTCGGATTGCTCACAGCGGGCGGGTACCAGTCGCTTTTCACAAAGCCATCGCCTGGTTTTTGACCGTTGATGGTATCGCAGGGCGAGCCTTCCCACTCACCGAGGCGGTAGTTGGGAAATTGGCACATGGTGCCACTATTAAATTTAGGCAATTGAAGCCCATGCTGTTCTACGTCAGCGGCTTGGCCAGGCAAGTTAGGGTTATGAATCTGATGCATGGCAAGAGTACTGTTGGTGGTGGAGTAATAAATTTTATTATCTGGCGCAAGACCTGGAATGAAAAATCCAGTGGTAAAAGGTTGTTGTGGGGATGCTTGGCCATCAAAATAGGCTATGGTGTCTAAGGATGCAATAATGTTAGGTGCGCTTAAGTCTAAAACTGTCACCATTTTCCAGGAAGAAAGATACAAATGCTTCGAATCTGGGGCAAATTTTGTAGCGAACCCGAAAAAACTCTGGTCTGGGAAGGGCAATACGCGCAAATTTTCAAAGGTACCACTACATCGGTCGAAGTCATAAATATACAATCCATGGCTCCCATCTGACCGGACATAAGTTTTTCCATCAGGAGATATTGCGTTGATGGATTGATATTCCGGGCTGGAAAATTGATATGGCATCACCGTGGTAAATGGCCCGTGTACACCATCAGAATCGAGTAAAAAGGTGTATAAGAATGGGGTAGAAAGCTCTCCGGCTATGATCCACCACTCGCGACCATTGCCATGTTTTACGGCTACGGGTGCTATGTAGTCTTTGTCTGGCGGTAAGATTATTTGATTTTTTTGAAGCACTTGTCCTAAACCATTATTTCCATTCATATCAATGACTGAATAATAGAATGGAGAAGTAATTGCAGCTGTAGTTACAGCACTTGCCATGTGGAAAAAATAGTAATTGTTTTGCTTTCCAGGTGCGGGTAAGGCAAAGCAAAAGGGGCCATTTGGATAGGAACGATTTTGCCATTGAACCCAAAAAGGCCCAGGATTGATGGTATCCCCATTCAACATGACATTATGGGTAATATCTCGAATTGAAATGCCATTGGTGTAGAACGCCAAATTGCCTGTGGAATCACTACCCACAAAGCAATAGAATTTTTGGTCAATCTTTTTTTTATCAGGATAAATATATGACGGCGAAATATTGAAATCAATATTCACGCCACCTAAAAGCGGATCAGTGCTATTGTTAAAATAGCCAAACATCCAGTTATAATCGTGTTTTTGAGCGCTAGCTAGGAAAGGTAAGCATGTAATGACAATAGCTAAGAAGAATAAGTGTCTTTTCATAAGACTTGTAATGTTTTGGAAAAACGAAAAGGGTACAGTTGCCTGGAAATGCCAAGCAACTGAACCCTAAAATTTGATAAAATAGTTAATGCGAAATTGTCAGTTTACCTGACCACACGGGCATTTTGTCCGAGGTCACGCTTACAAAGTATAGGCCGTTTGCCAAGCTTCCAGTATCAATGTCCATTGATACTGTATTTTCCAACCGAATGCTTCGTAAAGCTTTCCCGGTCACATCAGTTACCGTCAAGGTGCCGCTGACCGGCATGTTGAATTGGATATTGGCGCGGTCATTGGAAGGGTTTGGGGCAATTGCTGCAACGTAGTTAGATGTTGAATTACGCTCGTACGCCAGTCCAGGGCAAAGCGCTTCATCATCATAAGCAAATTTTTCTATAGCTGATCGGGCCAGAATTACGCCGATACCTCCTTCGTGCCGACATTGGTCTGCAATGGATTTCAGCGTAGCGTAATCTGTTGGTGTCCATTCTGATGAATTTGCAATATGGCGGGTAGATAACAAGGTTAACACAGTCTTCAGGTTTGTTTCCCAAGTATCACTGGTCGAAATGGCACCCAAGTCTGTAAGCAGTTGGTTCGCCCTGGTATTTACAGTGGCTAAATACTGTGTAGAAAGTGCCTCGTTTTCTTGTTGTAAAACATTAAGGTCGCCATGGAGTGTAGCCAAATTAGCCTCAGCCGAAGCTTTTTGCGTTGGTGTTGCAGCTACTTGAAACAATTGTTGCTGTTCCCTGATCGCACCCAATTTTTGGCTTGTAGCCGTTTGGTTGTTGCTCCAATCACTTTCCAACGTTGTGGAAAACAAGCCTATGTTCTCCCAAGCCTCTTTTGCCCGCTGCAGCTTGCCCACATTGTCAACATCATGTGTGTTGAAGAATTGGGCATCTAAGCCGCCATTTGGTCGCAATTGAGGGTGGGCCAATAATTCAGAATATGCAAACAGACTGGCATCCCAGATGGTTGCCGGATATCCTTTGTAGGGCTCAAAGCCGTCGTCAATCAATATTCGGCTGGATCGGGCTTGCTCCGGGTCGTTTTTGTCAGCAATTTTATAACAAGGAAGGGATAGGGTAGGTGCGTTTCCAGAATCATCAAACCAATTATCAGCAGGAATTCTTGGGGTTGCCCAAAGAGGAGAGTTTTGGTTGGATGTATTTATTAAAAACCGTGACGATGCAAGTAAAGTCTGGTTAGTATCTCCCTCAAAACGCGCCTCCGTTGGGCTTGATGACGGCCATTTGTTTTCCTGGTCTTTTTGCTCCCCGATCATGGTGCCTGCGGTCAGATACAGGTCATCGTTATTGCCCTCCATTTGATTGAGCCTGAAGTTGGTCATGTTGCAACCTGCGCCAGCGAAGAAAAAGCCCGAATTAAATTTTTCTGCGTAGTTGCAGGAAATAAGGCAATTGCTGGAGCTGGTGTTGTCGATTCCCCTGTATTGATAATAGTTGTTACTGGAAGCTGAGCCATGCACGGCAAAAAAATCATTGCCAACAAGCTCATTATAGCTTGCATTAAACAACAAGATTCCCTTATATTCGTGTTCGGCAGTTGTTGCGTAATTTTGAAAGTAGGTGTTTCCCTCGAGCCGTATCCTTTGCGTATGATTGAGGTAGGTGCCAACATGTTGATGCAGCGGATTGGGATCATGCACCTTAAAATCATCAAAAAATTGGTTGTTTTTGACAAATGCTTTATTGGGTAAGGCCATTTGGCTAAAGTTGAATCGAGTGCCATACCTATAATCAGGGAAACCGATATTGTCTCGGAATTCACTGTGTTCAATATGGACACCCGCAAATACTGAATTCACCAAATTAATGGCGTTTATTCCAAATGACTCAAACCTGCAGTTCGTGACAATAAAAGCAGCAGGTATATTGCTTTGGAATGCCTCAACCTCTGTAGTGGTGGATTCTATCCTCGCATTGTCCAGAATAAGGTTGTAATTTTTGGTGGAGATACCAAGCCCATGCCTGTCAATCAGGGCAAGGCTTGTTTCTTCACCCCCAAATCCATGAATGTTCGCTGTAAAAACGCCACCATAGCCATCAATGTCAATTGCCAAGCCCCCACTGGAAAACTTTGTGGTGTATAAATCAAAATTGGAATTGCTACCTGTGAGGCCTTCGGTATAGCCAGAGATTTGATTTGGGGGAGTGAGCGAATTTTGACTGCCGATCAAAATGTAGGCCACATTTGTCAAATTGATTGCAGTCGAAACTGATTGGCCAGCGCATGGCGTAACTACACCTGAAGTTGCATCAAACGTATTGCCCGTAATGACTACGCCTCCTACAAAAGGAGTGTTGGTAACATTTAAGCACCGGTAGTTCCCTGCAAAGGTATTCCCTTTTATTTCTGCTTTTGAACCCTGTGTTAAATTCACAGCGGAGCAAGCATTGGAAAGCCGACATCGATCAAGTAATAGCTTGGGTTGGCACAAATTTGTGCCAGGTAATTGAGTTTGATAATTTCTCATCGGTTAAATAATTTTAAGTTTTAAAGAAAAAATAAGGGTAAAGGATCAGCCCGTGCGGGCTGACCAAACAAATCATAAGACCAATAATGACCAAACAGCGTTGGAAAGATTAATTGGGCACTATACTATGGAAGGTTCGAACCATGTTCCGAAATGGACTTCCTATCAACCATGTCGAAACAGTGCTACAAATATAAACACTAAAAATGCACATTGTCAATAGGGGTGGGGCGAGATGCTTGTTAAAGTTGAAATTTTAACTTTTCTTCCTTTGATCGTGACCATTTCAAACTTGTTCGCCTACTTTTCAAAGGTGTATATGCTGCACAGCCTCAAAGGGCAGCCCGATGCAGAAGTGTTGCGGGCCTTGGAATTGCGCTCTGACTGGTTCTTGAAAGAATACAAGATCGCAGCGGCCAATTACAATTACGGGCAAACGGTGAATGCTATTTCGGTGCTAAAAGACTATGACCTGCGCTCCAAAGGCGTGGGGAACGACAATACTTCCAATGGGGAGGAGGAGTTGATGAAGGAGATGTTTTGGAAGTTGATGCATTGAGAACTGGGGGTAAAACGAAAACAAGATGTTGTGCGATTTTATAACGGAGGCTAAAAACTATATTTGGACTTATCTATATTTTTTATGGGGATAAGTCCAAATATAACCCCTATATTTGGACTTATCTTTGAATAGTGCTCCTAAACTCAAATCAATATGGTAGGTCGGCAAGAAGAAATCAAGAAAATAAAGCTGCTTTTATCCGCTAAAAAGTCGCAGTTCTTAGCGGTAACGGGTCGCAGAAGGGTAGGAAAAACCTTTCTGGTGGATAGCACCTTGCGGGAGCATTACTGTTTCAGTATGACGGGTATCCAAAACGGCGATACGGCGACGCAAATGGTCAACTTCAGTGTAAAACTTGCTGAATACAAAGGAGATACTGGGGTACAAACGCCTCGGAATTGGCAGGAGGCATTCTTGCACTTAAAAGCGTACCTCAAAACACTCGATCCCAATAAAAAGCAGGTTATTTTTATCGATGAGCTGCCCTGGGTTAATACCCCTCGTTCAAGTTTCGTGCAATTGTTAGCACATCTTTGGAATGATTACCTCTCAAAGGAGCCGCACTTTTTACTGGTCATCTGTGGATCAGCTACTTCCTGGATCAGCAAAAATATCATCAATGACCCAGGAGGATTGCACAACAGGGTTACCGAAATAATTCACCTGCACCCTTTCACGATTTCAGAAACAAAGGCATTTCTTGAAGGCAATGGCCTTGGTGTGTCAAACCAGGATTTGGCCAAAATATACATGGCCTTGGGCGGCGTTCCATTTTACCTGGAAACATTGCGCAAGGGAGAGAGCTTCCCGGTTGGGATTGAACGCATCTGTTTTTCGCCAAATGGTATCCTAAAAAACGAATACCACAACTTATACCAGGCGCTTTTCAACAATGCGAGCCTGCATCAATCCATCGTGGCCGCATTGGCTGAAAAGCCCCGGGGTTTGACCAATAAAGAGATCTTGGAAATCATTGAAAGTCCGGCAACGGGTAGTTACAGAAGAGCGCTGGAAGAATTGATTCTCTCTGATTTTGTCATGGAATACACACCGTTTCTGAAGAAAAAAAGGGATTCTTTGTACCGCTTGGTTGATGAATATTCGGTCTTTTACCATAGCTTTATCAAAGCCAATAGAAAATATACGCCGGGGATGTGGCAACAGTTGGCAGCAAGTCAGTCGTACAAAATTTGGGCTGGATACGCATTTGAAACGCTTTGCCACAAGCACATAAACGGCATAAAAAATGCCTTGAATATCACCGCAGTTTACACGGAAATTTCGAGCTTGTATGTCGCTGGATCTTCCAAACAGGAAGGCTTTCAAGTAGATTTGTTGATGGATCGGAAAGACGATTGCATTAACTTGTGCGAGATAAAATTCCACGCCGGGCCATACACTTTGAATAAGGATGAATACCAGAAGTTGATTGAAAAAAGGTATCTGTTTTTGGCATTTAGTGGTACAAAAAAGCAAATATTTTTGACAATGATAACCAACCACGGGCTTGTAAGCAATGCCTATTCTGCTGAAATTGTGGACGCGGAAGTAACGTTGGAAGAGATTATAAAAGCGGAGAACTAAATTGAAAAAATTAGAATAGTTTAAATTTTTTCAATTGTTGAAACAGCATTTTTACATCTTCTCCCGTTAATCCTCCATCACTCCCTGGCCGGGGTATTTTGCTCAACACAAAAACTTACTTTCCACATGATTTTATCTAAATTTTAGGCCTGCACTGCATTTTGCAGCCTCCTCGCCATGCCCTGCGCATACAATCAAAACCATTTTAATTCGCCAGCAACAGAAACAGCGATACCCCAGCTGACCATCTCCAAATGGTCATTTGGACTCCGGGGTGGAATAGGCTCCTTTCAAATACCCCAGTTCCGTCGAAACGGTCAACTTGTATTTATTAATGGAAAGCAAGAACGAGCCACTGATCAAGGGGCACAGTATTTTCTAGGTGGCTATGCCACCAGAAACTTCAACGAGCGTTGGTCGCTGCGCTCTGAGTTGTCTATTTTGACAAACCCTGGCCAAAATGCGGGTATTTCCCTGGGTTTATTTCCGCGTTACAAACTGACAAATTGGGTGAGCCTGGAAGCAGGCGTGGAGGCCAGTCAAATGTTTTCCGGCGATACGGCCCAAAGCTTGAATGCCTGGCTTGGTGTAGCACAGACCGCAAAAAATATTGAATTTCATGCGCGGTTCTCGCCTGGGTATACGCCGGGCACCAGCTTTTACAGAGGGGGCTGGAGCAATGCTTTGCAGCTGGGCATGAGTTTTAATTTAGGAAAAAAAGGTAGGGTTTATATCGGTAAATAACTTGGGGTAAGCTGGCTTTAGCCTGGCTACTGCTGGATCACCAGCTTCCTGGAATATGTTTTCCCAGCGCAGCTACACTCCAACACATAAGCCCCTTTAGCCAAATGACCCACGTCAATATTCGTATCCATTTGGTCGCGTTGATGAACAAGAACCCCCGCACCATTGTAGATTTTCAGATATGTACATGGCAATTGTCCCGTACGAACACTAAACCTTCCATCATTTGGATTGGGAATTATGACAAAGTCCGAGGCGCTGTTCAAATCATAGACACTGCTGACTAAAAAATAGTGCGGTGCCGAAGCTGCTGTACAGCCATTCATGTCTGTGGTGACTACAGAATAGAGCCCGGTTTGGGTCGGAGTATACGTTTGCGTGTTTGCCCCAGGAATGATGGTACCATCTACACGCCACTGATTTCCGCTGTCGGCGCTTGATACCAGGCTGGAATCGGTGGCGCTGATAGTAGGAACATTTGGTGCAGCATTCACAATAACAGAAGTTATTGCCGATTCCGCTGAACAGCCATTGGCTGTAGTCACGGTGACCGTGTAGTCTCCTGTGTTGGTTACGGTGATACTTTGGGTATTGGCGCCATTGTTCCAGGCGTAATTGGCCGCTGCGCTGGCGCTAAGCGTAACAGAATCGCCCTGGCAGGAAACCAGCGAACCATCTGCCATAATAAAAGGTACGGTTGGGGAATCGAACTGAAACGTCCAGTTTATGGTATGGCTGTGGCTTTGAAAATGCGCTTCCGACCGCGTGAGCGATGTAGTATCCATTATGGTAGCGCTCAAGGTATTTATTCCGGCTGCTGCCTGCCCTACACTTATCATAATGGAGTCGGTAGTATTGGGAAGAACCGTGCCGTTCAGGTTCCAGGTGACTTTTAAGGTGTTGGGAACGGGCTTTACAGTGCTCAGTTTAAATATTATTGGTTCCGAACAAGAAATAATAGCACTGGAATTAGGTTGATAAGAAAGAACTGGGGTTCCAAATACCGCGTGAATCCTTTCGAAAAGGGTTTCTTTGCAAACCGGGCAAAAGGGATAACCAGAACCAAGAAAGCGCATCTTGCAGCCTTGGTGGGGCCGATACCATTGGGCGGAATTCCCGCCGCAACAGTGTTGGTAAATACCCACACCATCTTCGTCTAGCCAATTTTTCCATTTTACCAGTGTAGGGTTGGTTTCTTTGGTCATATTCATCTTTTCACTCGCAAAACCGTCTCCGGCATAGTATTCGTCGGAGAGGCCGGCGAATGAATGCCCCATTTCATGCACCATAATCTCAAAGGAACTTCCATTGAGCGAGGCGGTAGCGATGCTTCCGCCGGAGCCGCCGTAATAAGGGCTATTAACTAATATTAACCTTTGGTCGAATTGTGGGAAACTATTGATCATAACACTGTTGATCGAGCCAAAATTAGCCGGGGCCAACAGCCGGTGAATGCTGGACACATCGAACCTGCTGCCGAAATAATTATTGACGCTCGCAACGGGAAATGCTGGTTCCGTCACATCACTTGCTGTGCCTGGGTGGCTCGCGCCACTATCAACAGAAGGGACATTTATCGCAAATACATTGAAGTAGTTGGCGTATTCTTTAAACGGCGATATTTCGAACAAGTAGCCCGTAAAATTTTGGACATTGGAAGTGAAAGTGGACAACTCGGCCGCTTGGAAACCATCGCTGAGAAAAACCAGGTTGATAAATTTGGAGGGGTTTCCGTTATACCGTATCGTGTCAACGGGAAATATTTGCGCGTTGGAAATGGCGGGGTTTATTTGCGCGAACAGGCCAACGAGTGCCAGGGATCGAAAAAAGCGGCGGCAGGTATTTTTCATGATTATAGGTTTTGTTTGTTGTTTTTATTCAAAAACTAAGGGTAAAGTGGCGATTTCTGTCAATTTCATATCTGTGCCGAATTGCCTGAATTGCACATACTTCATATCTACCGCATAATTGAATCGTATCAGCACCTCTTGGTCAGGATATTCTACCATGGTGGAACCAATAACACCGTTGTCCGCCGGAAATTCCATGCGTACGCGCAAAGGATTTTTGATCAAGAGGGAATCGAGCGTTTTCATGTCGCGGTTCAAGACCATGCAAAGCAAATCGCCTGCTTGCCCTGCATCCTCAGGTGCCAGGCCTTCTTTGTAAACGCCTGCTTTGAGAAAAGCGCCGTTCAGCTTGATAGCATATTGCCCATTGGCTCCTGATACATGCACCAGGATGGCAGCAAATTGCGCCGGTGCATCGTGCGCTGTTGTTTCAAATGACGTGTTTTGAGCGGAAACGGCGAAGACTGTCAGCGCCCAGGCAAGAATTGTCGTTATTATGTTCATTGATGAATATTGCGTATCTGTGAGACTGACACTAATCCCCCGTTTTGCCTTCAAAGATAGTTTTTTTGAAAAAACGCTGCCTAAAAAGCTTAAGAAACATGTCAAACCAGCTGTGTTGAACAAGGGCGCGTCATTCGTCGCCTTTCTAAAAACCTCGTAGGTCTTAAACCTCAGAAACCTCCCCCAAAAACCTTGTTTTTGGGGGAGGTTTCTGAGGTTTAAGACCTACGAGGTTTCACCCCCAAACGCCCATCCATCCAAGCCTTCCCCTGAAAATACGGCAGCCCATTCACCCACCATACAAAACCACTAACGGCCATCCCCAAAAACGCCCCAGCCAGCACATCCACCAAAAAATGCTGCACCAGAAAAACCCTGGAAAGCCCAACGGCAATGGCCAACAAAGCGAGCAGCAGCGCGAGCTTTTTCCGCTGAGGGCCCGCCATCAAGCAGAGCAAACTAAACAAGCCAAATGCAGACATGGTATGGCCAGAGGGGAAACTTGTTTGACCGGTATTCAGATAAAATTCTGGAATGGTGACAACCGCATCTTTTATGCCCTGGTTGAGGAAGTAGGTAATGGGTCTATCGGAACCTACCTGATCTTTCAATACGTAGACAAATGGCGTAATCAAGCCAGTGATAGCGATCATCAACGTGAAGCGATAGCGCCAAAACAGGGCTGCGAGGCCTGCAACTACCCAAATCCAGGTTTCGCCGCACCAGGAAAAAAACTTGAAAATCGAAATGTACGGTTCCTGGCGCCAATCGTTGAAGTACAGGATTTCATTACCATATGGGATGATAAGTGCCAAGGCGATGCCTGCGCCAAAAAACACTCCAACCGGAATCATAAACCATCGTTGTTCCCAAATTCCTTTCATGCTGCTGTTGCAGGTTTGGCGTTCTTTTTAAACCGTTTGCGCAAGAGGAATATCCAACGATCCAAGCGCTCGGTGCTAAACATTTGCGAATCGTTCATGGCTTTTTGGGTGAGGAAACCGCCGACGGGCATGAGTACAATACAAGGCATCATGGCTGCCCAAAATGGGCTCATGAGAAAGGATTGGGCCAGTTTGCGGCACAAAATGGTGAGGAAGATAAAGGTCACAAAAAAAGTGATCGACACCAAAATCGGGTATCCGAAGCCGCCTTTTCGAATAATGGCCCCCATGGGCGCTCCGATAAATAAAAAGACAAAACACACTAAGGCAAAACTGTACTTGAGATACAACTCATATCCTGTTTTTACCCAGTCGCGCTGCCGGCTTTCTGTTTGGGCTATGCGGGTTTCTACCACGCTTTTTGCGATGCCCGACTGGGTTTTGGCGCTTTTTTTAAGGTTGTCGGAGTCACGAGGTTGAAAGGTTTCCAACAGGGACGGGTATTGATTCAGTGGTTTGGTCAATTCCTGCTTTGGCAGGTAGGCCGTCCTATTGGCTTGTTGGGTTTGGCTTAGCTGAATTGACCTTTGTCGCGCTTTTAAGGCTTTGTCATCCAGTTTTATTTTTGGATCGGGCGGTGGCGGCGTGGGCGCTGGGGTAGGCGCTTCAATCTTCCGTTTCAATGTCGCAAGTATATCGTCTACTGCCATTTTCCCGCCATCTTCTATTTTAAGTTTGAGCGAATCCATGTTAGCGCGCAACTCATTCATACTCAACATAGAGGTCTGGCCGGTAAACCTGTCCTCTCCAGTGCGGATCATCTCAAACTCTTTCATGTCCCACACTTTTGTCCAGGATTGAAAATTCGTTCGGATAAAAGGGTAGCGTTGCTTCTGACCCTTCCCCTGCACACCCGGCTCTTGGTATTGGGTGCCATTGAACAGGTTCATGACAAAAAAACGCTTCTCCTGAGTGGTGAACATTTGGCCGCTGTCAGCCAAAATCTGGTTGAACTTGGATTGCCCAAGGTTCGTTTGATCCTCAATCATCACATCGCTGATGGTCTCGCCGTCTTTCGCTTTGTCGCCAATACGGATCACGAATTGCCGGAAGTCCTCATTAAAAATGCCTTTTTCAAGCGTCAGTGCCGGTTTTTGCCGCCGAATGTCATAGAGCCTTGACTTGAATTTCAAGTTTGCGACAGGAATCAGGAAGTCGGAACAGAAGTAGGAAAAGACAGATATGCCCGCAGCAACAAAGACCAAGCTGGCCATGATCCGAATTAAAGGCACACCGGCGGATTTCATGCTGGGCAATTCGCAGCGCTCGGCCATATTGCCCAATACCATGACCGAGGCGATCAATACGGCGATCGGCAAGGCCATCGGGAATGTTGAAACAGACATGTAGCCGATCAACTCCAACAATATCAGGATGCTCACGCCTTTGCCCGCAATTTCATCAATATACAACCACAAAAACTGCATCACCAGCACAAACAACGCGATGCCAAACGATACAATGAATGGCCCGACAAAGCTGGACAGCAGGTACTTGTCAATTTTCTTCATTCCTTAAAAGTCAAACTCCGCCTTAAACGCCTTCAACTGGGCAATAGTTGCGATGGGATCCTTGGTGCCAAAAACACTGCTGCCTGCTACCAGCACATCTGCTCCAGCCTGGAGCAGGCTTTCGGCGTTTTGCAGCCCAACACCACCATCGATTTCGATCAGGGTTTTGGCATTCGTCGACGTGATCAGTTCACGAAGCTTCTGAATCTTGGAAAGCGTGTGGTATATAAATTTTTGTCCGCCGAAACCAGGATTGACCGACATCAGGAGCACCAAATCAATGTCTTCAATCAAATCCTCCAGCATCGCAACGGGTGTATGGGGGTTGAGTGCCACACCAGCCATCGCACCGGTCTCTTTAATTTGATGTACCGTGCGATGCAGGTGTGGGCAAGCTTCAAGGTGAACCGTAATCACGTCCGCACCAGATTTACGGAAAGCGTCAATGTATTTTTCGGGCTCCACAATCATGAGGTGTACATCGAGCGGTTTTTTGGCCAACGTACTCATGGCCTCAATGATGGACATGCCGTAGCTGATATTGGGCACAAAACGGCCGTCCATTACGTCCAGGTGGAACCAGTCTGCTTCGGAGCGGTTCACCATGTCGATTTCTTCGGCGAGCCGGGTGAAATCAGACGCGAGCATGGAAGGGGCAATGAGGTGTTGTTTGGTATGCATTTTAATGTGATAATTCGATAATCAGATAATGTGATAATAATTGGCGTTGCTTTTGGGGTTGTGCTGGAGGCATGGGGGTCAACCATTGCGGACTGAAATTACTTGTGCCTCCTTTAGTAATGGCAGCCGTTTTAATTTAAGGAAAAGTTGCACCGTGGCGAGTACGTCCTTTTCGCAATAGGTGGCGATGCGGTCGAGGTCGCGGTCTTCCCAGTACACGCGGCCCACGTCGGCACCACTGATGTCGTCTTTTGGGGATGGGATGTCAAACAGGGCTGCCAGCAAGCGAAGCGAGGTATAGTTTTTAATATCGCCAAACTTCCACATCTCCAGGGTGTCGAGCAGATGCTTGGTCTCCCAAGGCTTTTTGCCGGCGATGTCGAGCATTCGGGGGAGTTTTAGTTGATTGACCAGGGAACGGCGGCAAATATAAGGAACGTCGAACTCCCGGATGTTGTGGCCGCAGATGGCAAACTTGTCGGGATTGTTGAAATGGCGGGTTAACAGTTCGGCTAAATCGTCGAGGAGGGCGGCTTCTACGTGGTTGCTGTACGATTTCAACCGCAGAATAGGATCGGCACCATCGGGCTGTTTCGTGAGGAAACCGACAGAAATGCAGATGATTTTACCAAATTCGGAATAGATGCCAGCACGGGTGTTAAATAGTTCTGCCATCTCATCGTATTGAATCTCTTCTTCCGGCTTACGCAGGATATTACGGCATTTTAAACCCCATAATTCCTGCATCTCTTCGCTTAATTCTTCAAAGTCAGCCACCACGGGCGCGGTCTCAATGTCGATAAACAGGATATTGTACAGATCAAAAGTGTCAAATGCAGACATGGGCAGTTGGATGTTGGAATGGTGAACAGAAATTCTAGGGGTTTACCCTTAGAAAACCCTTGGATAGAATCAAGGTAAGGCAAAGTTAGGGTTTCCAGCCAATTCTATATTTACTGGAGTTTAGGGAAATGGGGTTTTTAAATAATTTACAAATATTTATCGATGATAATCAGCAAGTTAGAAAAAAAGAGAATAATTTGTCAAAATTTTTTCTGAAAATTGAGGGCAATATTATACCCCAAAATACGGTTTTCCCTTTATATTTTCAATCAACAGTCGACAACCATCGATATTTAACATAAACCAACAATTTTCACCGAGAGGTTGTCTACGAATCAAAGTCTTTGACATTTATTCTTATCGAACAAACCTTTCAACTTAATTTAATTATGAGCACACCAACCAATTTCAATCAGCCCTCAACACCGAATTACGGCCCCACACCTGATGGCAGCAGCCAAAAACGCCTCACGACCATCATGGGCGTCGCCATAGCCGCACTCCTCGGACTGTGCGTATTCCTTTTGGTGAGCAAATACAACACCAGCAACAAACTGGAAGCCACTACGATGGAACTCACCCAGCAAAAGGAAGCTTTCACGGAACTGGACGTCAAGTACAATGAGGCAGTAACCCAATTGGAGCAGCAAAAAGGTATTAACGCTGAACTGGATGCAAAAATCAACCAGCAGCTGTCAGAACTGGAAGGCCAAAAAAGCCAGATTGCTGGCCTGATCCGCGACAAAAAGGACTACAAGAGTGCAATGGCCAGCTTTGAGCGCCAGAAAAACGAGTACCTCGCGCAGATCGACCAGCTAAAGAAAGACAATGGCATCCTGACCGAAACCAATACCCAATTAACGGGCCAGAATCAACAGCTTTCCAGCTCGCTTACTCAGACCCAAGGTCTTTTGCAAGAAGAAAGCACTGCCAAAGCAGCCCTCGTATCGGAGAAGACCACCCTTGAATCAGAGCGCAACAAGCTGAGCAAAAAAGTGGACATAGCTTCTGCCATCCGCGTAAAAAACATCACCACAAAAGGTGTTGACGTGCGCGGCAACGGCAAAGAGCGCTCCAAATCAAAAGCGAAAAAAGTGGACAAACTGAATATTTGCTTCATCACTGAAGCGAACGAAATCGTCCCTGCTGGCGAAGAAGTATTCTACCTCCGCATTGTCGACCCAACTGGCGCACCATTGGCTATTGAAAGCCTTGGCTCCGGTGTTGCACAAAACAAACGTGCTGAAGAGGAATATCGCTACACCACAACCGCTACTTGCAATTACTCAAATGGAGAAACTGAAGTTTGCGGTGCATGGCAGCCAGGTCAGAATTTCGTAAAAGGCAAATACGCCATCGAAATCTACAACAAAGGCTTCTTGGTGGGCACTAGCTCATTCAATCTAAAATAAAGTGATAATGCGATAATGTGATAATTTGATAATGGGGTGCCAGCTCTGGAATTTAGCGTGAAATAAATGGCTTATCGCCATATTACCTTCAAATAACAAGCACAACGCGCCATTATCAAATTATCGAATTATCACATTATCAAATTAAAAAAAACGTGCAGTTCTAAAAACTCAGTTGCCCCCAAAAGCCATCGGCTTTTGGGGGCAACTGAGTTTTTAGAACTGCACGTTTTTTTAGGGGTAAATTTCCCGTTTGCAAGCTTTTAAGGTATTCAGCATCAAGGCTGCCACGGTCATCAGTCCCACGCCGCCGGGCACGGGGGTGATGTGACTGCAATGGAGTGCTACGGCCTCAAAATCGACATCGCCAACCAAGCGGGTACCCGATTTTCGGCTGGCATCTTCTATGCGGTTGATACCCACGTCGATGACGACAGCCCCTTCTTTTATCCAATCGCCTTTGATGAAATTGGGGATGCCAATGGCGGCTACTATAATATCAGCACGGCGCACTTCGCCGGGCAGGTCTTTCGTGCGCGAGTGCGTGAGGGTCACTGTGCAATCGCCAGGGTAGCCTTTTCTCGAAAGCAGGATGCTCATAGGGGTGCCCACAATATTGCTGCGCCCCACCACGACACAATGTTTGCCGGCGGTTTCAATGTTGTAGCGGCGCAGCATTTCCATGATGCCGTAAGGTGTGGCGGGCAGAAAGCAGGGCAGCCCTTGCGCCATGCGCCCGAAATTGATGGGATGAAAGCCATCCACGTCTTTGCGGTGGTCAATGGCGAGCGTGATGCGTTCCTCGTCGATGTGCTTGGGCAGCGGCAACTGCACGATAAAGCCGTCTACATCGGGGTCGTTGTTGAGGCTGTGGACGATTTCCAGCAGTTCAGCTTCTGTGGTATCCGCATCTTTGCGGATCAGGCTGCTTTTGAAGCCAACTTGCTCGCAGGAGCGGATTTTGCTTTGCACGTAAACTTGGCTGGCGGGGTCTTCGCCTACCAGCACGGCTGCGAGGTGCGGCGTTTTTAAGCCCCGTGCCTTCATTTGATCGACCTCAGCTTCGAGTTCGGATTTGATGTTTTCGGATAGGAGTTTTCCGTCGAGGAGTTGCATAAATAGTATGGAGAAGATTTTGATTCGGGAAATGATTGTGCCGCAAAGGTGACAATAACGAAACTTACATCAAACATAATGGTGGAAAATCAGGATCTTTGTTTACACAAATTGTCACAAAACCACTGGACCCATGAAAAAAACTGCTTACGCCATTTGTATTACCCTGCTAGCCTTTTTATTTTTTACACCGTTTATTGCGGCTCAAACACCACTTTCGAATAATTCCTTGTCCTTGAGTTGGGAGCGCCTGGATGGGCCTGCAGCCTATATCTCCAAATACGCGCAGCATGGAGATGTCCTGTTTGCGGCGAGTGAAGAGGCACTTTTCACCTCTTTTGATGGCGGGCAGCACTGGTTGTACAATGCGGCTTTTGGCCGCAAAAAGATTCGAAAACTATTTGCCAACGACGAGGTGGTACTAGTCGTCACAGAGGAATGGAAAAATATTGATCCAGAACACAGCTTTTCCAGTGCGTATATCCACCAGATTTATAGGTCGATTGATGGCGGCTTTACCTGGGAGAAGGTGCTGGATTTGATTCAACACCCTGAAACCCCCTATTTCAACATTCCTTTTGAAATAATTGCCAAAAGTGACACCGAGTTGGGTCTCAATTACGGGCAATACTTTGACACAGGCCAGCTTCGACATGATTTCTACCATTCCGAAGATACGGGGGCTACCTGGACGCAGTACTATCCAGAGGCAAGTTTATGTGTGGCACTTAATGATTCGATTGCTTTTGTACAAAGGGTTCCTTTGGGCTCAGCTCCTGAAGGGAAAGTTTCCGGGAATAATGACCTTACTGCTGCAAAAACGATTTCATTTTCCGGTACAACAGCTACCTGGATGAATTTAAAAATGGTAGCCTACCGGGATGGCACTTTTTTCCTTTTCCAGACAGATAAAACCCTGTGGCGCAGCACCGATGCCGGAACCAACTGGCAATCTGATGTGCTGCCCATTTCAGGGGATTTAATGGAAGTGATTTGTAGCGATTCGGTGTTTTATTATCAAAGCAACAACCAGGTTTTTCGAGCACCAACAAATAATCCATTATCCCTTTCATGGGTTTACGGTATTGGAACCACACAAAACATCAAAACTTTTTCGCCACTTGATGGCGGAAACTGGGCAAATACCAAATGGAACCAAACCCTTTACTCCCCAAACAACCCGCAAATTTGGGAGCCTCGCTCCGCTGGGTTATCCTCCAAAGTTGGCACGGTTCGGGCAGAATGTGGCGCTTTGCGAGCCCAATCACTCGGCAAGGCCGACGATGAAGGCGGCTGGTATTATTCCAACCAGGACGATGAAGATTGGACTTTGCCGACAACGATAATGAACTGTTGCCCTTTGGGAACATTTGGTGGGTATGTTTTCCGCTATGTTAACGGGCATCTGGAACGTTCTGCCAACTGCGCCGCAACATGGCAATACTATTTTTTACCTTTCACTGCGCAGCCTTCGGGTATTGTGGAGCACAATGGAAGGCTAATCTTGTACTCCTCATTTGATGTGGTGACACATATAAGCGACGATTATGGCGACACCTGGAATATTGGCAGCAATCCTGCCTATGGCATTACCAAGATGTTTTCAACTGGTGGTTACCTGATTGGCATTGGGCAGAAAATTTATCGTTCTGCAGACAATGGTCAATCATGGGAATCGCTCGACAAACCTGTAAACACCTACTATTTTTACCTGAATAACAACTACCTGGTTGGGGTTTATAACAACCAGGACGAAGATGGAGCCGTGAATATTTTCCGTAGTGCGGATTATGGAAACAATTGGGAGGAGACGGCCCATTTCACGGCGGATACTTGTGGCTGGATTTGGCAAATGCGGGCAAAAATTAAAGCAGTTTCGGACAGCTTAATTTTTGTACACCACGATGATGCACTTTATGTATCTGGGAATCAGGGCATATCGTGGACGCGCATCAGTCAAGCGCCTTTTAACCATCGATTTAGGAATTATTGCCCTGTTTACGTTCAGGACACCTTCATCGGCCAGGCCGAGCACTATTTTTTTGACAGCGGCTTTATGTACGCCTCCACGGAAGCACATGGGCTTTGGCGCACGCCCTTGAAGCCCATTCATGACTACTTGTACCAGGTGTCGGCAGTATCGCCACAGCCTGAGGTGAATGCCAAGCTGCTTGTGTTCCCAAATCCGACAAAATCGAATATTACGCTGCGCCTGCCGACAAACTTTGGGGAAGCATCCGAAGCCTCCATCCGCATTTATTCTGATGATGGGAAACTGCAATTGGACAAAAGAATTAGCGGTTTTGGGGCAGGAAATGACCTAAATATCCCAGTAGAAAACTGGCCGACAGGTATGTATTTCATCAATATCAAAACAGACAAACAGGTGTTTCAAGCACTGTTTTCAAAGCAATAAGTCTCACCAAACAATTCATGTAAACGTAGAAAAAAAATGAAAAATAATCTTTACTTCGCCTTGGTATTAATGACCCTCAATGGTCTTTTCCCTTCGATCCTTTTTTCTCAAATCCCATTTGTCCCTGATTCACTTAGCGTGGAATGGGAACAATTAGACGGGCCTCAGGGAGCGGTATTTGATTATGTCGAAATCGACAATAAGCTGTTTGCGGGAACTTCCGGCGGCCTATTTACCTCTACCGATGGAGGAAAGATTTGGAAATCCAACAATACCATTGGGAATAAAGGCTTAATGCGTTTGGTTAAAGTACAGGATGCACTCTTGGTTTTATTGAAAAACGATTCTCTCCTGAACGATTTTACCATTTACCGGTCTGTTGACAAAGGCGTTTCCTGGACTAAAACCTTTGATTCTAAGGAATACAGTTATTCGCTATACTCTTTCACGGCTCAAATCTTGGTCACGAATGATTCTATCGTATCCCTTTTTCCTAGTAAAGGCATATTCAAATGTACGATAGCTTGGCATTCTTTTGATTTCGGCCAAACTTGGATAAAAACCTGGGATAACGACAGAACGATGAGTTGTGTCTCTGCAACAGAAGATACCATTGTTGGTGTATTTGAAATAGATTCGAATAATCCACAGTTTGCGAATTTCGGAAAAATAGATGTTTTGGGTCAAGCACCCATGATCAATTTATCTGGATTGCCAGATATTGGTTCTTACACAACCTTCTGTGCGTATAAAAATGGGACATTCTCTATAATCTACCAACCGCGTACCATCTACCAAACAACAGATAAGGGCGCAACCTGGACGAACTCCACCCTGCCTGTTGAGGGTGTTATAAAAGAACTTTATTATTGGGATGGATTTTACTACCTGCGGAGTACAATGGGCATCTGGAAGGGCACTTTTGATGCGCCATTTTCATTCACAAAAATATACAATGCAGAAGGAGGGGGCAGTCAGGAATCAAAGGCAATGTCCATTACGGATGCTGGTTTATGGGTAAATACGAATCTCGGTAATAGTATGTTTTCCAGCGACAATGGCGTTTCATGGGAAGAACGGTCTAAAGGAATTATCGGCAGAGTAGGCACCATGCGGAGCTTTTGTGGTAAACTTGTTACAAGCAGCGGTAACAATAGTACTAGATCAGAATACCTTTCGAACCAACAGGATGGAGTCTGGCAAAAATCAAATTCCTTGGGGTATGCCCGGATTTTGGGTGAATTAAATGGCGTAGCTTATGCTTATCCCCCGGTGCTACGATCTATTGATTGCGGCGCGAAATGGGATACGATACTTTACCCTGAAATACACATTGAAGGCGCTCCAGAGGATCTGGTTACGAGCGGCAATCGAGTATTTTTTTGGAATATAGCTGCCGCTCCAATATTGTATAGCGATAACAATGGAAGCAACTGGTTCCCAATACCCATCCCAACTCAGGTCACCGTTTGTAAAAACTTTTTTGCCATTGGTGATTCATTGTATTATTTCACAGGGACGCTCAATGAAAAATTTCTTTATCGCTCTTTTAATTTTGGACAAACATGGGGAAAAATAACGGTTGACCCCAGTTACGATAATATTTATAAAAAGGCTGATGGACGGATTTTTGCAGTCATTCAACCTGATCGTGGGGTTGGCGGAATAGCTGAAATAATCGTCAGTAATGATCACGGAGACACTTGGACTAAAACCTCCACTATAGGGCATTTTTATCCGGAATTGCTGTACCAATATACCCCGGGAATATGGTTCCCTTATATTTCAGAATCTTTAATCGTGCTTCATGCCGACAACGGAGTTTTCGTAAGTCAAAATGATGGTATTAACTGGACAAGGCTTGTCGATTTGCCCTTTTTTAATGCTTCAAGATCATCTAATTTACCCAGTAAAGTAGAAGGTGCCATTTCTTATCATGTAGATGAAGGCTACTTTTATGCGGGCACCGAATCCCAGGGCATTTGGCGAACGCCTTTTGCACCCATACGCGATCACCTAAAAGTGCAAAGCAAGGAATACGGTTTTCTCGATGGGAGATTGTTCAAGGATGCTGATGGAGACTGCTTTTACAGCAGTGGTACCAATGATAAGCCTTTGAGCTACAAGCCAGTGCGTATAAACCCTGGCAACATCCTGACTGCTACGGATGCAAACGGTTGGTACAGTGTTGCGCTTCCCATCGGCAACTATACGATAAGTGCTCAAGCACCCACCTATTTCAATAGCTCCTGTGTTACAGACAGTGTAACGGCGGCCATCAACATTGGGCAAACAGTTACGGCAAACCTGCCCTTTGCGCCCATTCCTGACATTCGTGACCTTTGCTTGCTAATCACCAACCCAACGCCATCACGACCAGGTTTTGAAACAACCGTGAAAATGCAAGTAGCAAATGTCGGCACCGCACTCATTTCAGGGGCCGTAATCAATTTTGTATTTGACAATCAATGGTTGTTACCGATTTCCATTGCACCCATCGGCCAGTTTGTTGGCAATGATGCTTCCATTGCGTTACCAGACCTTGCGGCGGGAGAATCGATGGTTATTACCTTTACGTTCCAGGTTTTAGCGATTACGCCCCTGGGAACTCCCCTGGTTTTTACCGCCGAATGCCCCCTCAACGAAGATGCCAACCCTACCAACAACCTGGCCCGTGCCACCCAAACCGTGCAAGGCAGCTACGACCCGAACGACAAAAACGCCCTGCCCCTGATAACACTACCACCTGGCCAACCGCGTGTGCTGGATTACCTCATCCGCTTCCAAAATACAGGCACCGACACCGCTTTCACGGTGGTGGTCACCGATACCCTGCAAGCTGGCCTGAACTTGCTGTCTTTGCGTACCGTAGAAGCCAGTCATGAGTTCCAATTCTCCTTCCTGCCCGGCCGCGTCTGCAAGTGGCGTTTCCGCAATATCCTTTTGCCCGACAGCAACATCAACGAGGCGGCCAGTCACGGCTACCTGCGCTTCCAAATAGAAACAGATCCGGGCTTACTACCAGGCACACCCATCCGCAACGATGCCGATATTTTCTTTGATTTCAACAGTCCGATACGCACCAACGAAGCGGCTT
>Ga0209390_10004349_pt1 | contig 21403 bp, 14 predicted proteins | sample BON01_FD_187212 | JGI IMG/M metagenome (GOLD analysis project Ga0209390, IMG submission 187212) | Freshwater microbial communities from Lake Bonney liftoff mats and glacier meltwater in Antarctica - BON-01 (SPAdes) (version 2) | ecosystem: Environmental > Aquatic > Freshwater > Ice > Glacier... | reverse complement strand
AAATGGCAAAATACAAGAGCTTAAAACAGTAGGAAAAGGCTATCGAACCTTCGCCAACTTTAGAAGCGCAATACTGTTTTTCCATGGTGGTTTAGATCTATATCCCCACTAACTTAAGGGTAGAACCTTTTTTTCTTTAGAGATTCTGTCCAGAAGTTGTTTTTGCTGTATGAGTATTTCATGTATGTCAAAGTTCTCCAATTCTAATTGCTCTCCGCGAATCTGTGAACTTGTCCAGGCGAGCAGATTTTCTAATAACTGAGCTATATTTTCCATGTTTTTAGACACTTCGGGTAGCAATTCAAAGAATTCATCTTTTGAGACAAGACCAGTTTGTGTGAGATGAATCAATTCCTTTATACTAAAAATTGGTCCTTTCAAATCATGAGAGATAATACTGAAGTATTTACTTTTTAGATCATTAAGTTGTATTAATTCGTTTTTTTGCTGAATTAGGATTTCCTTAGTTTCCACCTCGTCAGTGATGTCATCCAATAAGATTATAGTGCCATTGGAATTGGAGGTTTTTTCCAAAAGAGGGATCAATTCCACTCGAATAATTCGCTGCCTATTATTGAAATAATTGCGAATTTCGAAAACACGTTTCTCAAAATCCTCCAAGTAGGTAATGATCTCAGGATTTTGCTGAAAAAGAGTACTTACTTTATTGCCTATAGTAATCGGTCCTGAATTCATAAAAAAATTGGAAATAGCGGGATTAAAGTCAACTATTACTTGATTGATATCGACCACCAAGACTCCGTTTGTAATGGAATCCATAATTTTTTTCTTGGCTATGGGCTTTATACTAAAAAGACTGTACCTCAAGATCGCTACACCTGTGAAAATATAACTAAACAAGAATGCGAATGGGGTTAAGTCGATAAATTCAAAAGGTTTGTAAAACCCAAATTGATAAACCGCATTGAAGCTAATTGGGAAAAACCCAGCCAAAAATATCAATCGATTCTGGGCTTTGAAAATGGAGTGCACAGATTTAAATCGAGTCCAAATGAGGTAATTTCCAAAACCGAAGGCGAGGTATGAATAAATCACGTGCACGACATACCAAGGTCCGATTTCTAGTATAAATGCCTGAAAAGGTCCCCGAGGAACTAATCTGTAAGATCTATAAATAAGACCGTGAAATTCACTGGTAAATGTAAAAATAAGAGTAAGTGCGGGTATCAATAAAACAAAAAACACCGTTTGAGAGTAGTTTTTGAAATCTGAGCCCGTGTATTTAAAAGCGAAAAACAACCAAGAGACTCCGAGAAATGAAATCCCGAAATACTGTAGCTTGATGAGAATAAGTATTGAGTCTAAATCCGTAGAGCCCAACTCAATACCGTAAAAAAAACCCCAAATAGCCGCACAAAGCATCGTAATTGCCACCCATTTGGTAGAATTCTCCATTCTTGAAGCAATCACCAATGAGAGTAGTCCAACTATCAATCCTGACAATATCAGAATTATTGAAAATGGGTTAAAAATAAATTCCATTGAGTTATGGAAAGAGCAGTTTCGATTTGATGGTGTTACTTAAGTCTAATCGGTCATAATTATGTTCTCTAAGTATTACCGAAGTAAAAATATATTTTATGAAGTCCAAACCAAAGATAACTATTTTAATTACTCCTTTTGGTCTTGTCCTAATTTTGAGTGCTTTATCGATTGCTGCTGCGACTGTTTGGAGCAGAGATCAATCTGTATCAACTTTAGATTTAATTCGCTCCGCTTTTGGATTTTGGCAAAATGGATTTTTCGGGTTGTTGGAGTTTACACTCCAAATGATGATCATTCTTGTACTTGGCTATGCGATGGCTATTTACAAGCCAATTTATGACGGACTAAAAAAGTTAGCTTCTTATCCAAACACGCAAATTCAGGCAGTTATGCTGACTGCCGTGATCACCTTGATTTCCGGATTGATTAATTGGGGATTTGGTCTGATTGTAGGTGCAGTACTTGCACGATTCGTAGCGATGGCGCAGAAAGAGAAAAGTAATTATGTCAATCCAGCTTTGTTGGCATCTGCAGGTTATTTGGGTATGGCAATATGGCATGGAGGATTTTCTGCATCTGCTCCTTTGAAGGTGGCTGAAAAAGGTCACTTTCTTGAAGAAGAAATCGGCATAATACCAGCTTCTGAAACCATTTTTAGTCCTTTCAATTTAATGATGACCTCGGGTTTGATCTTGGTATTTCTATCTACGCTTTGGTTTTTTTCAAAAAAAGATAAACACGAAAGTCTACAAATAGATCCGAAGCCTATTCAACCAATTTCTACTCCAAAATCTTTTGGTTTAGGCTCTATTGTGGGGCTAGTTATTTTAACAGTCGGATTGTTGAGTGTTTTTAACAGTGAAGTAGGAATAGGTACTTTAAACTTGAACACAATCAATTTCCTATTATTTGGGATTTCACTTTTTGCTTTTAAAAGTTTGAGTCGATTTACTGAAGCTGTCGGTGAAGGCATAAAAAGTTCTGTGGATATTTTTATTCAATTTCCTTTTTATGCGGGTATTCTGGGAGTGCTTGCCGGTGCGGGATTGATCGAGAAGATTTCGCAGTTGCTTTTAGATAATACTTCAGAAGCGTTTGTTCCGCTTCTCATCTTTTTTTCGGCAGCTTTTGTCAATCTTCTTATTCCTTCAGGTGGTGGACAGTGGGCTATTCAAGGGCCAATATTGATTGAGGTTGGGCGTTCATTAAATTTCCCCATTGGCAAACTTATTATGGTTTTCGCTTACGGAGATCAGATCAGTAATCTTTTGCAGCCCTTTTGGGCACTTCCGCTTTTGGCCATAACTGGTGTTTCTGCCCGGCAATTATTGAAATATTGTATTTGGCTTTTTTTGACAGGGTTTGGATTTTTAGCTACTGCTATTTTTTTCTTTTTCTAACAGATAACAAGGCTAAAATGGTTTTAAATAAGGATAAACCTTAGTCTAGCAAGTATGTGTGACTACTTATTCTAAGGTGAACTTGCTATATTTGTATTTGGAAAACATGAACCTTTTACTTAACCAAAAACCCCTGTACAATGGCTTTTGATATTAATATGATCAAAGAAGTGTATGCGAGATACCCAGAGCGTATCGAAGCAGCCCGTAAGATTGTGGGCAAACCACTTACTTTGACTGAGAAAATTCTTTATGCACACCTTTCAGAAGGAGCCGCTTCTCAGGCTTATAGTCGAGGTGTTTCTTATGTGGAGTTTCAGCCAGATCGAGTGGCAATGCAAGATGCAACTGCTCAAATGGCACTTTTACAATTTATGCAAGCTGGTAAAAACCAAGCAGCAGTCCCTTCCACTGTGCATTGTGATCACTTAATTCAAGCAGAAGTGGGTGCTGTGACTGATTTGGCTAAGGCTAATGATAAAAATAAAGAGGTTTACGACTTTTTGTCTTCTGTTTCCAATAAATATGGAATAGGATTTTGGAAACCTGGTGCTGGTATTATTCACCAGGTAGTTCTTGAAAATTATGCATTTCCTGGTGGGATGATGATCGGTACTGACTCTCACACACCTAATGCTGGTGGATTGGGAATGGTTGCAATCGGAGTCGGTGGAGCCGATGCCTGTGACGTGATGGCTGGTCTTCCTTGGGAGCTCAAATTCCCAAAACTAATCGGAGTGAAATTGACTGGGAAAATGTCCGGTTGGACGGCTGCAAAAGATGTGATTCTGAAAGTTGCTGGTATTCTGACTGTAAAAGGTGGAACTGGCGCCATAGTAGAATACTTCGGTGATGGAGCTCGTTCACTTTCTGCTACAGGCAAAGGAACGATCTGTAACATGGGAGCTGAAATAGGTGCTACGACTTCAATTTTTGGATATGATGAGAAATCTGCTGCCTATCTTGAGGTCACCGGTCGAGCTGACATTGTTGCTTTGGCCAACGATATCGCCACTCACCTGACTGGTGACGAAGAAGTCTATGCTAATCCGGAGAAATATTTTGACCAAGTAATTGAAATAAATCTTTCTGAATTGGAGCCGCATGTAAATGGTCCATTTACGCCAGATTTAGCTTGGCCCATTTCAAAATTTGCTGCCGCCGTAAAGGAAAACGGTTGGCCTGCTAAATTAGAAGTTGGATTAATCGGCTCGTGTACTAATTCTTCTTACGAGGACATATCACGTGCCGCGTCTTTGGCAAAGCAAGCAGTTGATAAGAATTTGGTTGCAAAATCAGAATTCACAATTACTCCGGGATCAGAGCAGGTAAGATTTACAGTAGACCGCGATGGATTTTTGGATACTTTTGGCAAAATGGGAGGCGTGGTACTCGCCAATGCTTGCGGACCATGCATTGGACAGTGGGCAAGACATGGTGCGGATAAGCAGGTAAAAAACTCAATCATTACCTCGTTCAATAGGAACTTTGCCAAGCGTGCTGATGGCAATCCAAATACGCATGCGTTTGTAGCATCTCCTGAGATTGTCACAGCCTTGGCTATTGCAGGTGATTTGACTTTCAATCCCATGACAGATACGTTGACAAACACCGATGGACAGCAAGTGATGCTTGATGAGCCACGAGGTCTGGAGCTTCCTCCGCTAGGATTTGCCGTAGAGGACGCCGGATATCAGGCTCCGGCTGAAGATGGATCAAGTGTGACAGTTTCGGTAAGTCCGACTTCCGATCGACTACAATTGCTGGATTCTTTTAAACCTTGGGAAGGCGTGGATTTGAAAGGATTAAAGCTTTTGATCAAAGCAAAAGGAAAGTGTACCACGGATCATATATCTATGGCTGGTCCATGGTTAAGGTATAGAGGTCATTTGGATAATATTTCTAATAATATGTTGATTGGAGCTGTAAATGAGTTCAATGATCAGACGAATAAAGTCAAAAATCAGCTTACCGGTGAATTTGGCGAAGTACCTGCCACACAGCGAGACTACAAGGCACACGGAATTGGGACAATAGTCGTAGGTGATGAAAACTACGGGGAAGGATCCTCTCGGGAACATGCTGCTATGGAGCCGAGATTCTTGGGAGTGAGAGCTATATTGGTGAAATCATTTGCACGAATCCACGAGACGAATTTGAAGAAGCAGGGAATGCTAGGTTTGACCTTTGACAATCCTGCAGACTATGATTTGATCCAAGAGGATGATATGATTGACATCCTAGGTCTGACATCTTTTGCTCCGGGTAAGCCGCTTCAAGTAATATTGAATCATGCTGGTGGATCTACTGATACCCTTATTGTAAATCACACGTACAATGAAGGTCAGATTGAATGGTTCAAAGCTGGATCTGCATTGAACTTGATCAAGGAAGGTCTTTAATTAGTATTAAGTCAATTATTTGAGCCGCAGTCTGAAAGACTGCGGCTTTTTCTTTAAGGTGGAATGGTATGAAGATAATCACGAATAGGTTATGGCAAGTTTTTCTTTTGGTCTGTTGTTTGGTAATCTCAACTGAAATTCATGCGCAGGACAAAATAGAAAAAGAAGAAAGTATCAAGGAGCGAGAGGTACCTCATATAGCCACGAAGTGGTTATATGATACATTCGAGAATATAAGAAAGCCAAAATGGTACTTGGAATTTTCGGAGGTAGGATATTCATTTGAGGCAAAGTTCCGATATAAAAATGGTTTCCATAGTGTAGAATTCGATTCCCTAGGCTTTGTTCAGGATGTGGAGATTGAGATAGAGCTGAAGAGCTTATTGATAGAAATCCAATCTCAGATCCTGACGTATTTAAATAAAAATTACAGGGATTTCAAAGTAAACAAACTTCAGATTCAATATTCCGGTGCCTCAGATGACTTGGAAGATTTTTTCGATGAGGATGCAAAAGACGGTATATTGATCAATTACGAAATGGAATTTTCTGGGACAGATTTATCTGGTGATTCCAGGATCTGGGAAGGGACATTTGATCAAAATGGATCCTTTCTTGGCAAGCGGATAGTCATAGTAAGAGAGACGGATAATATCATTTTCTAAGATGAAGAGTCTTATCATAGTAGTTGTTTTTCTCTTATTTTCCACACTTTGTCTCGGGCAGTCCCAGGAATTTTATACCGGATTTTTCCCGGAAGCCTCATTCACCAAAAAACTAAAAAATGAGGATAGGATAAATTTCAAGATTGAGAATCAAAACATTTTTTTTGACAATAGAAATCCGGAAGGCACTAATATAAAATATACTCACTATCGAACTGATTTAATGGCTTTTTATGATTGGCGACTGAATGCTACCAAAAGTGTAGCACTGGGCATATTTCATCGATTTCAAGATGAATCCAATAGAAATCGAATCATCCAGCAATTTGCTTTGGTTCAGCGTCAGCGAAACTTGAGGATTAGTCATCGATTCCGGGCCGATCAGACGTTTACCAGTGATGAAAAAGTTGAATTACGATTTCGATACAGACTTGCGTTAGAGCTCCCCCTAAACGGTACCTCAGTAGATCCAGGAGAGCACTATCTGGTTCTATCAAACGAACCGATTTTTAGCCTTCAAGCGAAAGAGTTTGAAATTGAGAACAGATTGATTTTTACTGTAGGAAAGCTTTACAAAAATAGTCAAAAGCTGGAATGGAGTTTCGATCATAGGACTGACAGATTCATTCAGGAAGGTTTTAGAACTAGACTTTGGCTTCGGCTTGGTTATTTTTATAGTTTTTGAGAATTTTATAAATTCAAACAGTAAAAAACTTGTTGTGAAATGCAAAATGATGTATGTTTACGATTCTCAATACAGAAACCGTTCATTATTTGATCGAACAGCATTTTTTCTGATCAACCTGAGATTAATCATAAGATGCGGGAAAGGAGTATCAGTGGCACCTACAAAAAAATTATCTTCGATTCTCCGGAGATGGCTTTCCTTGCGGATGGTGTCTATCCTTTTACTATTTTTTGCGCAAATGAATTATTCGAATCCCAAATAGGAAAGCGGTTAAACGACCGCAGTCTTGTAGGATTGGATTTGTTCATTGATTCCAGCAGCTATAATGAGGATTTTATTCTGACGCAGGAAGGAATAGACTTCGAATTTAGACTGGAGCATTCAGAAGAGTTTGCTTCAAATAACTTCTTGTTTTATAAAGGATCACAGCTGAAGCATAATGTTCAGTTACCTCCGAAAGAAGACCAACAGTTATTCAAATCCAGTCTTGATCTGATCGCCATTGGCACCCGTGATTATCTGACCTATATCAACGAGGCGGTTAAGTCTATTTTGGGATATCATCCGGAAGAATTGCAGAATATTTCGCTTTTTGGATTTGTACACATAAAAGATGTCGAGAGACTAAAGAAGGATCTGAAAAACTGTAAGAAATCAGGGGCCACGATATTGAGTACGTTCAGGATGAAGACCAATCATGGATCTTGGGCTCACTTAGAGTGTACTTTTCGGTTTACTGAGGATTTGTTTTTTATGATTGGTAGAGACGTGACGAAGCGTGAGTATGAAAACCGTATTCAAGATCAAATCAAAAATCTAAAAAGGGGCGTAGTTGAAAGTGCAAATGAAGATGCTTGGGGGTTTCATCTGGATGAGAAGTGTGTCATTTTGGAAAAATCAGCTGCCCAGTTTCTTCGAGTCTCTGAGAAAATTGTTCTAAATAAAAAAAGATCAGAAAATGAAAAAATTGTTGCTGATGCGATTTTAAATTTTGTCAAAGGTCACGCCGATAGAAAAGAATTTGAATTTCAGATTATGGATGAGAAGGGAATTTCCAAATCATTCCTTGGTCGGGTCGAAGAATCTATAACTAGTGATGGTAAATTTGTCGGTGTGATTTGGAATATTTCAAAATCTCAAAATCTCGAAAAAAGAAATTTGCTTTTTGAGGAATTGATGAGGAATTCACCAAATGCAATTATTATAGTCAGACCGGGTGGAGAAATACTGATTAGCAGCGAAGAGGCCAAGTCTCTCTTTGGCTTTGCGACTGGGTCGACATTGACACACTTAAATCAGCTGGAAACGCTATTTGATCAAGGTGAACCTTGGAAAGAGTGGATTACTAAATCTGAGGATCAAGGGTATGTACAACGCTTCCCGACACTTCTCATTTGTCAGCGAGGTAAGCAACTTACGCTCGAAATCACTTCAAATGTGAATCATATTGGGAGCGAAAAATTTATATCTATTTCTTTTCAAAATATATCTGAGAAGGTAAGATTAGAACGAGCTCTAGAAACGAATAATGACTTCTTGATGAATCTCACCGAACAGGTTCCTGGAGGTTTGTATCAGATGGTTCTTGACCAAGAGGGGAAAATGAGGTTTTCTTTCCTTTCCAAGGGGATTGGAGCAGTATTAGGACTGAGTGAGGCAGAATTGGCCTCATTTACAGATATATCTGTAGCGATAGCGCGAGTGCATCCTATGGATCTTCCAAATGTAATCATGAGTTCGGTAGCATCGGGGAAGCGACAAGAGCCTTGGCTCTGTCAGTTTAGAGTGAAACCCAACCCTGATATAAATGAATACCGTTGGATTTCAGGTGCAGCCCGGCCTCAACAATTGGAGCATGGAAATATGATTTGGTACGGGTACTTGACGGATATCAGCAATCAGAAAGAGATTGAAACCAAGCTGGATGAAGCTCGGTTGGCAGCAGAAAAAGCAAATCAGATTAAGTCTGACTTCCTATCGATGATCAGTCATGAACTGAGGACGCCTTTGAATGCAATTTCTGGATCAACCTATTCATTACTCCAAGAGAACCCAAACACCAGCCAAAAATCAGCTTTAAATACGATCAACTTCGCAGTTGATAATCTGATCATCATGATAAATGATCTTTTAGATTTTCAAAAGATAGATGCTGGAAAGTTGACTATCGAAAAAAACCCACTCAACCTCGAAGACTTTTTATACCAGATAGAAAAAGGGCTCTCCTTTCATTCGAAGGATAGTAGAAATAAATTGACATTTAATTTATCAAAAGGATTGGGAATCAGTGTGAAAGGGGACAAGACTAGACTTTCACAAGTAATGAATAATCTCATCACGAATGCTCTAAAATTTACGTATGAAGGCAATATAGATGTGAACGTAGTTTTGACTGAGGAAAAAGTAGACAGAGTGCGGGTTTATTTTGAAGTCAAAGACAATGGAATAGGAATTGCAGCAGATCATCAACAAAAGATTTTCAACGATTTTGATCAAGTGAAGCCTACATTCTCCACCAAATACGGTGGTACAGGACTCGGGCTTTCAATTACTAAAAAGCTACTCAACCTCATGGGAAGCGTAATCAACGTCGAGTCTGAAGTAGGTGTAGGAAGTAGATTTTTTTTCGAATTGGTTTTCGAAAAAGATATTCAGAATCAAGGTTTTATAGATTTCAATCAAGAATATTCCTCGAATCCAACAGTACTTCATCTCTTGATGGCTGAGGACAACGATGTGAATGCACTTGTTTTGGGTAAGATTATCAAAAAGTGGGGATTCACATACGATCGAGTTTGTAATGGGGAAGAAGCTATCGCAAAATTCAAAACAGATAAATACGACTGTGTTTTGATGGATATTCAAATGCCGATAATGGATGGCTTTGAAGCTACTATAGGGATTAAGCAACTAGCAGACGTACCCATAATCGCACTAACAGCGGCTGCCAAACTGGAGATAATGGAGCGAATCGATGAATGTGGATTTGATGGATTTGTATCCAAACCCATTGATGCAGCTGAACTTTTAAAGAAAATTAAAGAAGTGATTTCGATTAAGCCTCAAAGATTCTGAGCTTTATCAAAATATTCTTTGACCAGATCCATTTCAGGGTAGTCACGATTTAATTCTCCTAAGTATTGAATAGCGGTAATTTTATCGCCTTTCATGGTATAATAAATCCCTTTATTCCGCAAAGCAAAAAGATTTTTAGAATCCATTTTTATGCTTTGGTTGATTAATTCCAACCCTTCTTCCAGCTGATCCAAATATAGTAAGTAGAGTCCTTTATTATTGTAGAAATAGGCCTGTCGATTATTCAGTACAATTGCTTTCTCTACCGCGATCAATGCGTTTTCATATTCCTTTTCGTCAAAGTATATCATAGAGCGGAGATTGTGAAGATTTGGCTCTGAGGGATTCAGCAATTCCGCTTGATCTAGAATGTTTTTAGCCGTAGCATAATCTTTTTGATAGAAGAGTATGGTTGCTTGATTTACAAGAAGATCTGAATTTTCAGGTGCCAGTTCAGTCGCTTTCTTGAATGAGATCAAAGCATCCTGGAAGTTTTTGAGTTTTTCTTCTACCAACCCTTTAAGAAAAAAGCTCTGCCAATTCTCAGCATCAAGCGATACTAATTTATCAGCATCGGATCTACCGTTATAGAATTCCCCATTGTCTACATAACTTAGTCCTCGTTGAAAATAGGCATCATAATACTCAGAATTGAACTGGATTGCGAGCGAAAAATCCGCAATAGCTTCTTGCAACTGGTTTAGTTGTATATGCGCCAGGCCTTTATTGTAGTAAGCATCCGAGTAAGTAGAGTCTAGTTCAATTGCTTCAGCATAAAATGAGAGCGCATTTTTCGCATCATTTTCTTTTAGTTTTTCATTTCCCTTGAGTAAAAATCTCCCTTTTTTATCTTCCTCTGTATCACAAGCGAAAAATGTAAAAACTACAATGATTGACAAGATCCAAATTTGATTAATTCGCATCATTTAGGTTTTTTCTTTTTCTTCACCCATTAGGATGGCATAAGGTTGAGTTTCTTCGTTCCATTCGAAAATCTGTCGAAGCACTGCCATGACTGGAATGATCAATATCATCCCTGCAATACCCCAAATTGAAGCGCCCACCAATAGTCCAAGAATAGTAATAAATGGATTGAGGTTGACATTTCCCCCGACGATTTTCGGAGTCAAGATGTTTCCTTCGATAAATTGGATAATCTGAAAACATATAATCACGGCAAGTGGGTAAAATAAGCTGTCTTTGGTCAGAAAGGAATAAATCATAGGGAGCAAGGCACCAATAAACGGTCCGACATACGGGATGATATTCAGGATCGCACCAATCACGGCAAAGAATACTGCATGTTTGATACCCAGAGAGGTAAATGCGATAAGATTTAAGATGGCAAGTATTCCCATCACTTTCACTACCCCAACTATATAAGTGATCAGAAGTTTGCGAAGATTTATAATTCTTGATCTGACTAGCTCTTGATCATGATTTTGATAAATATTCAACATCACATTTACAAAGTGATCCCGATAAAGTAATAAAAAAAACATGAAAACTATCACTAGTAAGACACTTGACAAGGAGCCAACTGCGCCCAAAGCGAAGTTTGTAATTGTCCCTGTATTTTCGCTCAAAAGAGAAATGACGTATTCTTCATTGGCTTTTTCGGCGATATCTGCCTGCACTCCAAAATTGGTAAAAATCCAAGAATCAATATCCTCGATATAATTATTGATTTTTCCGGAAACGTCCTGGAAATCATTTTGGAAATTGGCAATCGTAGAGAATACAAAGATGATCAACCCAGCCACAAAAGTGGCCATAGCCAGCATGGAAACTAGAGTGGAGATAATTCGAGGCGTTTTTTTTGACTCCATCCAGTTGGCTATGGGAGTAAACAACACCGCAAAAAACCCAGCTAGAAACAAAGGGATCAATAGACTTTTAGCAACAATCAGGAAAAACACCAAAACGATGATAAACACCATCACTGAGAGCGCCTTGAGATATGCGGGCATGTAGAAACCAGAACTTGTACGTTTATTTTCCATATAAAATCCTCGCTGACATTAAGAAACTAATCCGGATCGTTTCAATAGGGCGTCTTGCTTAGGTTCGCGACCTCTGAATCTTTTGTAGAGAATCTCAGGATGCTCTTTGCCACCGGCAGACAATATATGTTCTTGAAATAACTCTGCAGTGATGGGATCGAAAACTCCTTTTTCCTGAAACAACTCGAATGCATCAGCATCCAAAACCTCAGCCCATTTGTAGCTGTAATATCCCGAAGCATATCCACCCTGAAAAATATGGGAGAAGGACGTACTCATCAGCGTTCCGGCTACTTTTGGCAATAAGTCGGTTCGGCTCATGACTCCCTTTTCAAATTCAGCTATATCGGTAATAGATTTTGGATTCTGGCTGTGATAAGCCATATCCAATAATGCAAAACTCAATTGCCGTACCGTTTGATAACCTTGCTGAAAGTTTGAAGCTTTTTTGATTTTGTGGATCAATTCTTCTGATATTTTTTCCCCTGTTTCAAAATGTTTTGCAAAGAGATCCAAACAGTCTTTTTCGTAGCACCAATTTTCAAAAATCTGAGACGGGAGTTCTACAAAATCCCAGAAAACGCTAGTTCCCGAGAGTGACTCGTACGCTCCATTTGCCAACAATCCGTGAAGAGCATGGCCAAATTCATGGAAAAGAGTGGTCACTTCATTGAAAGTCAATAGACTGGGCTTGGATTTAGTCGGCTTTGTAAAGTTGCAAACGATTGATACGTGAGGCCTTTCGGTACTGCTTTGACCTTTGTAACTGGTCATCCAAGCACCGTTTCGCTTACCGGCTCTGGGGAAAAAGTCTGCATAAAATACCGCCAGATACTTTCCTTTCCGATCTTTGACTTCGTAGGCTGTCACATCCTTATGATAGACAGGGATTTCAGAATTGGGAATAAAAGTGATTCCAAATAATTTATTTGCAGTAAGAAAAACTCCTCCAACCACTTTTTCAAGTTGGAAATAGGGGCGAAGTACCTCATCATCCAAGTCATATTTTTCTTTCTTCAGCAATTCTGAATAGTATGCAAAATCCCACTTCTCCAGCTGCTCTATCCCGTCTAGTTTGCTTGCAAATGCTTCCAATTCTTGGATTTCTTCTATTGCTTTTGGTTTGGCTTTCTCCAAAAGTGATTCTAAAAATTCCATTACCTTATTTGGGCTCTTTGCCATCCGCTCTTCGAGGACAAAATCTGAATGACTTTTATAGCCAAGCAATTTTGCCCGATCGTTTCGAAGTTTTAGGATTCCCTGAATTACTTCCTGATTGTCCAGTTCGTCACCCTTGGCACATTTGGTACCGGATGCCATAAATAGGGTTTTTCGCAGCTCCCTATTTCCAGCATAAGTCATCGCAGGGATGTAGCTGGGATAGTCCAGTGAGAAAGCCCATTTGCCTGGTTCACCTTTTTCTTCAGCGAGTTGTGCAGCGGCTTCGCGGATTCCTTCTGGCAAACCTACTATTGCTGAAGGATCACTTTCAAAATGTATGTATTTATTCGTCTCAGCAAGTACGTTTTCTCCAAACTTGAGGCTTGCCTGAGCTAATTTTTGATCGATCTCGCGAAGCATCTCTGCTTGGGTAGCGTTTAATTTGGCTCCATTTCTCGCAAATGATTTATAAGTTTTTTCCAAAAGGGTAGTTTGTTCTGCATTCAAATGAAGGATTTCCTTTTGGTCAAAAACTTTGGAAATTTGCCCAAATAGAGACTGATCTAATAAAATATCGTTTGAGTGTGAGGTGAGCAATGGAGAGATTTCTCGGGCAAGTTTTTGAATCTCATCATTTGTTTCTGCCGAATTAAGATTAAAAAAGATAGCCGAGATCCTTCCCAGGAGCTTGCCTGATTGATCTAAAGATTCTATCGTATTGGAAAAGCTAGGGTTTGAAGTCGCCTTTATACGTTCGATGTCGGCTTTTGCCAGTTGAATAGCCTCGACAATGGCAGGCAAATAATCGGAAGTTGAGATCGTATCGAAAGGAGCGGTATCAAATGGGGAGGCGAAATTTGCCAGCAAAGGGTTCTGCATTGAAAATTTGGTTTTAAATTATTCTGGCTTTTTTCAAGCCGTATCGAGCAAATGCTCAATCTCTTCTATTTTAATTACAAATTTAGCTAATTGATCCGAAAAGTTTCCCTTCATCCAGGCGTAGCGAGGAATGTTTTGAGCACTGCTTAAATGTTTGGTTCTACCCCTATATTAGTGGTACATATAGCTAATATAAGCCAAGACCATTAATAGGAAGTTTTCAGTAATCAGCTAGACACTTGATAGACATCTCTTAAAATGATCTTTTCAGAAAACAACTATCATCTTATTGCTCTGCTTCCATTAAATTCGTGGTAGAACCAAATGTTTTAAGAAAATTTGGAATTATATAAATCAACTAATACTTTGAGATTAAGAAAGGTCAATGCAGTAAAGAATCATCAATTAAGCTCCAAAATGAATCGAATTAGTGTATTTATCAGGCAAAAAATATTTGAACAAACTCCTAAATATGAGTTCCATTAAAAAATTACTGATATTCTATTTTTGTATTCCTGGCGTCCGACAAAAATTTCGTCCTCGGAAATCAAGCGGCTTGGAACAAACTTATTGTTACATCTCTCTTAATTTCCTGTAATTCAGAACAGAGAGAAAATCTTCTGAAAGATTTTAACTATATACAACAAGTACCTGAGGGAGAGATTCTCATGGATATCACTTTAAATAGAGCCTTTAATTTGGATTTTTTCAAACCGTATTTGTTTGTTTACGATCAGTAGGATGGGTATCAGTATATATATCAACATTAAGCGATAATAGCTCTACGGGTGATTTTGATCAAACTGGAGAAGGCCTAGTGAAGGGAACTTTGCAATTTCTTTGAGTTGGATCGATACTGATATAAATCTAATTGGAATTCAATCTATAAGTCGGTTTGATACTAGGTTTTTTGATTTGCCTACACTGGAAGGCATTGAAAAATTGTGTGATAAAGCTATATCCCAGCTAGATTTTAATTTCATGAAATGAGTCTTGCTAAATACTACCTCTTTCTTTGGGTATGGACTGTTTGAAGATAGATATTCTCTAAAACAACTTCTGGTGATCTTATTTTTGAATCAAGTTTGGGTTTTCTTAATTTCATTTCCGACTCTAATCCCAATTATGAACTCGCCGCAATGGCGATGCAAGGAGACATGCTGAAGCACCCCGCTCAAAGGAGGGTTGTTGTAAGTTCGCTTTATAGTTATTCTATGGATATCATTGATTTCGATGAATATCCAAAGCCGAAATTAGTTAGTAGGATAAGTAAATCGATTCCTAAATTAAATGGTGATAAGGACGGTAGCGGAAACTTATCATTGTTTTTAGATTCTGAAAACCCTTACCGAATCATTTCTATAGCGATTTCTAAAAAAATATTTATGCGCTCTATTCAGACAAAAGATCTAACGATCCGCTTGCACAAGAAAGTAGCCAAATTCTGATGTATACATGGGATGAAGCTCCCGTAAAAATTCTCAAATACAAAAATGAGATTTCAGAAATTGCTGTATACTTGGAGGATTCATGTATTATCGGCTTTGAGGATATCAAAGATCCGGTATTGATCCAATACAGAATTGATCAGTCAAAAAATGATTTTTGGGAAAAATTGGATGATTTTATATTGCTCATTTTACCACACCTACACCAAGGGAATCATCAATTATTTCTAGGGTGAAGTTGATTTGAAAAAGCAATTAATTGAGTGACCTGATCTATGTGTTCAAAGTAATATTCTAATACTCAATCCCAGATTTAAATTTATAAAAAAAGCCCGCTTTTTAGCGGGCTTTACGATCATTATCTTGTCTAGGAATAATTAGAAATCAAAGTCACAACTCATATCCTCCATTCCTATTGGAGCGCCATCAGGTACTTTCAATGCTTCCTGAGGTGTCAATTTCATTGGGAGATCGAGATATGCCTGAATCTTATCTGTCAAATACCGGGAGTGAATATTCAGCATTTGGTTCACTAATCCACCTCTATTTACTAATCTTATCAATCCTGTGATCGAGCTTCCATCTCTCAAATCAATTAGCTGACCTCTTACTATCGCTCTCACGGAGTGGGATACTTCCTCATTATCAGCTAACTTAATTAGGTGGTCAACAAGTTTAGATTCTGTCATTAGCTTGATCTCACCAGCCAATCCTTCTGGGACTTCCATGGCAAATAATTTTTTATTCATTTCTACCAATAAGGACTGCAGTCCAGGAAGCGAATTGTCTTGTAGATTTTGAAGATATAGTCGATTTGCTCTACCTCCTTCGAGAAGGAATCCAAAAGTCAAATCAACCACACTTTCAGCTGGTGCAATCGGATCAAAGATAGGTCCTGTTCTACTCACAAATGTTTCTCTCGTCTTTCCATAGCCAAAAGGCCGCGGTGGAATCAAAGCCAATACATGCGCAGGAACTTCCAATAGATCGGGACGGAGACTGAGCATTAATGCGTCCATTGCTGCTTTTTGATCCTCTGCACTTACCCAACTGTGATTTGATTGATTGTCTCCTTTTACTTTGTAGGTATAGTCCAATCCACCGATCAGCTTAGAAGTAGCTTCGATTTGATATCGATGCATCAGATAAAGTGGTACAAATACTTCCTCAAGTAGTGCTTCCGGCTCGCCATTTTTGATGGCATTCAAACCAAAACTCTGCATTTTAATATTTCTTAGACCTAGCATTCGAGTTAATTCTGTGGGTGCGGAAGCTCCATTGTCCCACAAGTGAGATCGCGGATGCGCACCACTCGGATCTCTCGAATCAGAGTCAGTGATGAATTCATAGCCTGCTGCGTAAGTTGCCCTTAAGGTGTTGTTCAAGAAATCTGATTCGGATTGACCTTGGGCTGGATAACCATATCCATAAGTAATAGCGAATTTGTCCCATTCTCCGATTTTATCGTCATAGGCATTGCCTAGCTCAAGTTCGCCTCTGGCATTTCCGGTGATCACTGGATAAGGATAATCCATGACCGAAGATCGTCCTTGGGTCGAAGTGGCATAGCTATGGGCCAGGCCAATGGTATGCCCAATCTCGTGTGCGGATAGTTGCTTCAATCTGGCAACTGCCAATTCCAACATTCTCGGATCTGGAGTATCACCATTCTCATAGGGCTGAATTAACCCCTGCGCGATCAAATAATCCTGACGAACCCGAAGCGAGCCCAACGAAACATGTCCTTTCATAATTTCACCGGTTCGAGGATCTCTGACACTAGCCCCATAGGACCAGCCTCTGGTCGAGCGATGCACCCACTGAATGACATTGTATCGCACATCCATCAAGTCCATCCCCTCAGGTGCAAGTTCTACCCGAAATGCATTCTTAAAGCCAGCTGATTCATAAGCTTGATTCCACCAGTTACCACCTTCAATCAGCGCAGATTTTACTGGCTCAGGAGTGCCACGGTCGAGATAATAAATAATCGGCTCCACCACCTCGGATACAGCCGCTTTTGGATTTTTCTTGACCAGTCGATGTCTGGAGATATGGCGCTTCATGATCGGCTCAGAGATAGGTGTCGTGAAATCCATGAAAGAAATACTACCAAATCCTCCTCTCGGATCAAATTCTCTTGGCTCGTATTTATCATCTGGCAGCTGGATAAAAGAGTGACGCTGACGCACTGTGACTGCATCAGCAGTAGGAGTGACGGATCTCAGATAAGCACCGGTAGCGTCTCCAGTGACGGTGATCGTCGCTTCGACTTCTGTATTTTGGGGGAAGTTTTTGGTCATCGGATAGTAGAGACCGGATCTACTGACATCCACTTTGAAAGTACCCTGACGACTCTGACTTAGTCTACCAGACACATCGTGTGCATCCTGTAGGTAGAAGTTTGTTGCATCAACTATAATGGAATTGCCATTCTTTTGGGCAACTTCAAATCCCCATAGGATGGATTCGGCAAAGGCGTCTTTGACTGACTGCACTTCGTCGGGATTATCAGAATAGGCTCTGAAATCGTAGTTTTTGTGGACCAGAAAAATTTTATTTCCTGACCTACGAAATTCCACTATTCGAGTGTCGCCAAGTTGGCCACGATCCAGTCCGATGTCATTGGATCCTATACCTGCTGTAAGTGAATTGACATACAGGAACTCCTCGTCAAAATCGTCAATTTGAAGATAGATTTTACCTTTGTCTTCATCCAGATAGAAAGGCACAAAGCCATTCATCTTGCTTATCTTACTGAGATCGAGGGCTTGTGCCAGGGCTAAATTCAGGCTGAAAATAAGCAGCGGGCCTGCAAGTAAAAGTCTTTTCATAGGGTTTTGAATTTGTTCGAAATTAGATAAAATCAGAGTCGAAAAGCTACCATTGATGGAAATTTAACGATGAAGAAGGTATCTAATCAGAAAAGTACTCTCGGTTTGCTGCGGTCCTGAGATCTGCTGCAGGCCAGAACTGATCTCTTCTCGATCTGTATAGTTGGTCCTTGCAAACCTGAAATACGCAGTAAGCTGACTGTTAAATTGGTACTGACCGACTAGATAATAGCGCATGCCCTGCCCGAAATAAGCGGGTATCGAAAAGGTCCAAAGTACATTATTTTCAAAGGTATAGATACGATTCTCATATTCAGAGGCATCAAATAGACCAACCCGACCTGTCAATCTGAATGCGCCAAAACCATACTGTACATCTTGTAGAATCATAAATCCTGTGGTCTGCCTACTATTGAAATCCACACTGCTGAAAAGCACTCGCGATCGGATAAATAAGTCTTTGGTTATTTGATATTCGAGACTGAAAAGTCCGTTGATTTTTTGGATAGTTTCCAGTCTATAATTCAGGGCGGGTTCGCCGGAGTCTGGTAGATTCCTATCTTTTTGCTCTTGCCTTATTTGGAAAAAAGCGGTTAGATTCCGACTCGGTTGGTAGGTGAAGCGAGCGAGCCACTCGTGCCCGTTTGATGGTGCGTACATGCGGAATCGAAGCCAGGGAAATCTAAAGTAATCATAGTAGGCGTTGATTTTCCATTGTAGGCTGGGCCTTACTTGAATTCCCATGTAGATTCCACTTTCGTTGATTGCCCGAGTTCCTTCAGCAAAAGCATTTCCATAGAAACTGTGAAAGTTTCGATCATATTTTCTCCAGAGCAAAGAAAAATCAATTTGTTTGCTCAGGCTTGAAATAAATCCAAGGACCGTCCCATTTCCACCGGATTGTGAAAAGGCCGATTCTCCAAACAAGAAAAAGTTTCGCCAATTGTAACTTGTATAAATGCTTCCAAGGGAATTGATTTTCCCATTGAATTCGAATTGATTGTATGGCGTAGGGTTACGCTGCCAAGGCTGATCGAATTTGGTGAAAAGGTAATTTGAACCGAGGTGGAATTTACCGTTTGAGCTACTGTATTGTAGATTGGTGCCAAAGCTCCATTCTCTAAATCGATTCTTGGTAGCAAGTTCGCTTGAAGTCCGATGAAGGCCACTTTGATTGAATGATGAAATAAATACATTGGCATTTTCCAGTGTGTCTAATGCTTGGCCTGTGCGTCCATCCCGCGAGGCAGAAGAGGCTACGATTGTGTTTTGCCATTTTTTGTGACGATAAGTGGCTCCGAATCCTCGAAAAAAACCAAATTCCAAAGCCGCAGTATAGGGCGTAATGCCTACACTGCTTCTCCGTACTGTAGGAACCGTTTCCGCTCCCTTCCCTAGTGAGTATCCCGCGCCGAAGACTAAACCCTGACCAAATGAAACCTGAAAATCTCCAAGACTGACAGTTTTCCATTTGCCAATATTGTATCTGGTGAAGTGAAATGAAAGAAAGTTAAAACCATACCGGGCACTTTTTCTATCCCATACAAATTGCTCACCTGCGTCTTTGTCCAGCGTGACTCCCAAACTGAAATCTCGGGCGTGCTGAATCCGAAATCGAAGGTAGAGGTCATTTGGTCCACCTAGATATCGGGAAGAAATCCTTCCGGTGGAACTGGTGTCGGCTGGCGTGAATCCCTTTCTGGTTTCCCATATCCGACGATGACGAAACAGAACATAAGCTTGTTCCTCCGTTTTTACTCTTTCCCAAAAGGGACGAGTTTGTCCGCTGCTTTGATTTCCCAAAGTCATAAAAGGAATGATTTGATCTATCGTATACCAGTCAAAACCCGGAACTGCTTGAAGTTCATATAAAGAGATGAAATCTCCATATTTAATTCGGTAGGTAATTAGATTGTTGACCTGCTCAGGATTCAATAGATAACTTGCTTGGAGAATTTCTGAATCAGCTCTATTAAGATCGATTGGATTGGAGTAAAGCTGAAATAGTACTTCATAAATTGCCTCATAATCGATTGCTTCATCCTGTACTGGAAAAAGTCGTTCAATTAATTGCTCCAGATCTATGGGTGCTGTTGGCGGAGCTTGGGCTTTCAACTCTCCAAAAGTCAAAGCCCAAAAGCTCCAAAAGCCGATCTTAAGCAGGTATCTCATCAGTCCAATTGGTAGGATAAACTCAAATGAGAAGTTGTTCCCAATGGGTTATTTTGGCCAAACCCAAAATCGATTCCGAATCTTTCATGCTTAAGCCCTAATCCAAAAAAGACTTTGGTGGGATTGGAATTAATTCCTGTCCTAAGCAATAGCCAATCCTTTAAACTGTATTCCAATCCAAACTTGTAAATAGGGGAGATCTGAATGTCTTTCTCTACTTCTGCAAAGAGTTGAACTTGTTCTATGGGGGCATAATTCAATCCAAGACTTATCCCCGTGGGAAGTCTCTGGTCATTATTTTTGCTTACCTGTCCTCTATTTAGATTGGAGATAGTTGCTCCCAAATTGAATTTTGGCCCCAATTCAGCGATTCCTCCAAGACTAAAAACTAAACTATTTCCGGAGCCAAACCCCTCCACGTTTGTTTGAAACCATTCTAGTTTGCCCCCGAAACTGACAATTCCCAATTGATTTGCAAAAGAGAGCCCTAGCGATTGTTGACTGAATAGCTTTCCTCCAAATCTGGTCACTCCAAAAGCCAGCGTTCCAAAATTGCGATGAATGGTGGCAGCCAAATCCACTGTATTAAGCTCCTTGAGACCAAACCGATGATCGTAGCCTACCACGATCTGATCCGTCTCTACTGTGGCAAGTGCACCGGGATTATTGAAATAGCTCCATGCAGAATTTCCAAATACTCTAATGTTTCCAAGGCTTTGATTTCTGGCGCCATGAACCTGGGTTAAAGGATCTGTCTGCGCATAGGATCTAGCCGATAGGAGAAAGAAGAAGCTTATAAAAAGGAATTGCTTCATAGAAGGAAAAAAATAGTCCATTGAAATTAGTTAAAAATTTTAATTTTCAACTACATTTAAAATACCTTGACAAAGAAAATATTTGATTGTCCGCTACTTTGCCAGTAGGCAAAAAAGACAAGAATATCATTGGTGCCAAATTGATATTTGGGCGTTTCGGTCTTCTGTCCCACTAAGCAAAGAAAATAAGGCTACTGGTATAATTCCGAATAATCAAAAAATATTTTTTATGATTATCCGCAATCACACCAGTAAGGATAAATAGAAGCAATAATGAGTCGATCAAAAAGTTTTTGACCAAAGTATCTTCGGTTGAGCTTGTAACAAAACTCGTCCAAATAGTTCTGCATCATTC
>Ga0209390_10004348_pt1 | contig 21406 bp, 19 predicted proteins | sample BON01_FD_187212 | JGI IMG/M metagenome (GOLD analysis project Ga0209390, IMG submission 187212) | Freshwater microbial communities from Lake Bonney liftoff mats and glacier meltwater in Antarctica - BON-01 (SPAdes) (version 2) | ecosystem: Environmental > Aquatic > Freshwater > Ice > Glacier... | reverse complement strand
GCAGGATTGTTAGACATATAAAAGCATTGATAAAGGATAGAATTAACATTTGTAGTTTTATCAATTTTTTAATGTTGCGCGATAAACAAAATCCGAATTCTCCCCATTTACAGAAAATGTAAATGGGGTTTTTGGTATTTAGCTTTCTACTGTTGTTTTTTTAAAGACGATAGAAAAAATGAAATGTTTCAAAAAAATGTAATTTTATAGCCTAAATAATTTCTTTTGAGACAAATTACATTAAAAAACGAACAAATTGAGCTAGCAGTCATCGATTACGGTGCTATTATTCAAAAATTAATTGTGAGGGATAAAAATGGAAAGCCAATAAATGTGGTTCTTGGCTTCGAAAATCCTGAGGATTACAAAGATAATCCCATGTTTTTAGGGGCTTGTATTGGCAGATACGCAGGAAGAATTACCAATGGTGCTTTTAAATTAAACGAAGTAAAATATACAACGCACAGTGAAAATGGCGTGCACTTACACGGTGGTAAAGTAGGTTTTGATAAAAAAATATTTGTGATTGACGATATAAACCACGGCGAAAAACCCTTTGTAAAACTTTCGTATTTAAGTCCCGATTTGGAAGAAGGCTATCCAGGAAATTTAAAAGTTACCGTAACTTATAAACTTGTTGCGAACGAATTACATATTATCCACGAAGCTATTACAGATAAAACGACTGTGGTTAATTTAACCAATCACTCTTATTTTAAGTTAGATGAAGAATCAACCGTAAATCAATACAAATTACAACTTGATAGTTCCCATAGCATTGAAACCGATAGTAAATTATTACCCACAGGAAAACTCATACCCGTTCAAAATACTGAGTATGATTTTTTAGTAGCAAAGAAAATAAATGGGATTCAGTTAGATACACCTTTTGCTTTAAACCCAGCTAAAGAATTTGCGGGTTGCGTCTATTCTGAAATATCAGGAATTAAAATGCAAGTAAAAACCAATCAGCCTTGTATGGTAATTTATACACCACCAAGCACAGGTTCAATTTGTTTTGAAACTCAAAATTATCCAGATGCGCCAAATCATGCTAATTTTCCATCGAGTATTTTACAGCCTGGCGAAGCCTATAAGAATGAATCTATATTCAGTTTTGATGTGAAGTAACCTATTTTAAGAGATAAACTTTGACAAATTTTTTTAAACCAAAGCCACAAAAAACCGTCTAAAGATTCTTTAGACGGTTTTTTAAATTTCAGCCTGTAATTTCAGAAACCTATAAAAAGACTTTCATAAACTATCTTAACTATATAAGTTCTAATATTTCTTTTCACCTAAAATTATCCCTCCTCCGCTCGTGCTGAGCGAGTTCGTGACATTGGTTGGGTTTACGTGGATGCCTTTACTCCTCTAACAACAAATTAAGTGTTATCTTAATATTATCGCGAGTTGCCTTGCTATAAGGACAAATCTCATGTGCAGCGTTGATTAATTTTTCACCCATTTTTTTGTCAACAGTTGGTAAATAGGAGTCTAAAGTAGCTTTAATCATAAAACCTCCCTCTTCATCTTTTTGAAAAGCCACAATGGCTGTAACACTAAAATCACCTAAATCTTCCACCTTGTGTTCTTTAGCAACTGCCTGAATAGCACCTGCAAAACAGGTGGAATAAGCCGCAGCGAAAAGTTGTTCTGGATTGGTATATTTTTCTTCGACAGCATCTTTGCCATTCGGCATTTTAACATCAAAATCTAGTAATCCGCCTTCACTGGTTACGTGTCCGCTTCTTCCACCTTTGTTTGTTGCACTTGACTTAAATATTGTTTTCATTTTTTGTACATTTAAAATTAAGTGTATAATATAGCAATAGATATGCAGCTTACGAAAAATGAATTATTAAATTTGTGTGAATGTTTTAATACTTGCCTAAAATTATCAAAATTATTATCTTTAATTAATCCACATACTTTTGAAAAAGATGAAACCTATATCGGCATTAGAAGAGAAAAAGGGAGTGAAAGCTCCGGAAATTTTTAGTGCCAGTTCTATTTCAAAAATTAAAAGTTCTAGAAAAATACAACCTAGCGCAACCGAATTAATTGAAGGAATTATAAAAGGAAATAAAACTGCATTAAGTAGGGCCATCACCTTGATAGAAAGTAAAAACCAAGAGCACCTTAAAAAAGCAAATACAATTATTGATACTTGTTTAAAAGAACAAAAAAACACCTTACGCATTGGTATTACTGGTGTTCCAGGGGTTGGCAAAAGTACTTTTATTGAAGTTTTCGGTACTTATTTAACCTCTTTGGGCAAAAAAGTTGCGGTTTTAGCGGTTGACCCAACAAGCTCATTAAGCAAAGGAAGTATTTTAGGCGATAAAACAAGAATGGAAGCTTTAGTTAAAGATGATGCTGCATTTATTCGCCCTTCGCCATCGGGAGAATCTTTAGGCGGCGTAGCTCGTAAAACTAGAGAAAGCATTGTTTTATGTGAAGCTGCTGGCTTTGATATTATTTTGATTGAAACCGTAGGTGTAGGCCAGAGTGAAACCGCTGTTCACAGTATGGTTGACTTTTTTTTATTGCTTAAATTAGCTGGTGCTGGTGACGAATTGCAAGGAATCAAAAGAGGTATTATGGAAATGGCCGATATAATCGCCATCAATAAAGCCGATGGAAAAAATAAACAAGCTGCCAAAATAGCAAAGGTTGAATTTAGTAGAGCTTTACATTTATATCCGCCTAAAGAAAATGGTTGGATACCCAACGTGCTACAATGCTCAGCAATCGAGAATACAGGAATTGATAGTATCTGGGAAACTATTCAAGAATATTTGACTAAAACTGAGCCTTTTTTTAAGGAAAAACGCAAGCAGCAAAATAAATATTGGTTACTACAAACTATAGATGACCAACTGAAAACTAATTTTTATAACCACAAAAAAGTACAAGAACAGCTAAAGGTTTTGACTGATGAAGTTATGAATAATCAAATTTCTCCTTTTATTGCTGCAGAACAATTATTAAGTATTCAACAAAAAAAGGACTAAATTATCCTTGCGGCTTTTGATTAAGGAATTGTACTAAACTTTATCAAAGTTATTTCAAATATTAAAATAAGAATTGCTGCCATTTGTGACTTCTTTCACAAACACCGCTGAAAATAAAAAGTTAATGTAATCTTTCACTTTGTACACATTAATTATAAAATAAGGTCTCGTTAAAAAAACATAAATTTGCAGCAGTAAAATAATTTCTATGAAAGTTTTAACGGATGAACTTCTTTCGATTGTTGTTCCTTTATATAATGAACAAGATAATGTGGCACTTCTTACCCAAAAAATACATGAAAGCTTAATCGGTTACAGTTATCAAATTATTTATATCGACGATTTTTCTACAGATGCTACTCGAAAAGTTGTAAAAAACATGAACGATGATAAAGTGCATCTAATAGCTTTAAAGAAAAATTATGGTCAAAGTCTTGCTCTTGCAGCAGGTTTTGATTACGCAAAAGGAGAATACATTATTACCATGGATGGCGATTTGCAAAACGATCCTAGTGATATTCCTCAAATGTTGTCTTATGCCCTTAACGGCGAATATGATGTAATTACCGGAATCCGACAGAAAAGAAAAGATTCTTTAGTAAAAAAAATTCCGTCTAAAATTGCGAATTTTCTGGTAAGGCGTGTTACCAAGTTGGATATTAAAGATAATGGCTGCGCCTTAAAAGTGTTTACTAAAGATATTGCCAAAGATTTAAACTTATATGGCGAAATGCACCGTTTTATTACTTTACTTGCTTTTTTAGAAGGCGCGCAAATAAAACAAGTTCCTGTAAAACATCATGCGCGTCATGCAGGAGTATCAAAATACGGATTAGAGCGTGTTTTTAAAGTAGTGGCCGATATGATGCTCCTACTTTTTATCCGCAAATATTTTCAACGTCCTATACACTTATTCGGGATATTTGGGGTGTTATTAATTTTGTTAGGTGGCATTATCAACATTTATCTTTTGGTCGTGAAATTAATGGGAGAAGATATTGGCAATCGCCCCTTACTCATTTTTGGTTTAATGTTTATTTTAGCTGGTATTCAGTTATTTACCATAGGAATCGTCATGGAGTTATTGATTAGAACCTACTACGAATCGCAACAAAAAAGACCATACAGAATTAAAAATATAAGCGTAGGTGATACAACCCAATAAAAAGTTATTTACCGCGCTTAAAATTGTCATTAGCGCACTGCTCATCTATTTTGTGTTCACTAAAATTTCTTTCCTAGAGGTATTACAGACTTTGAAAAGAACACAGCCTTTTTATCTTTTTTTGGCTTCAATCTTTTTTGTATTATCTAAAATAATAGCTTCATTTAGGGTCAATCTATATTTTCACCAACTTCAGGTATTTTTAACTCAAATAAGTAATTTAAAACTTTACTTATTAGGCATGTTCTACAATCTTTTTTTACCTGGCGGGATCGGTGGTGATGCCTACAAGGGGTATCTAATTAAGAAACAATTTAATATTGACACCAAAAAAATTGTATCTGTTTTAGTTTTAGATCGCTTAAGCGGTCTTCTATTACTTTTTATCTATGCCTGTATTTTAATTCCATTTTTAAACCTGAACCTTATTCCGTATATTGAGTATTACGCTTTAGCTGCAATACTACTTGGCATCAGTGTATTCTGGATTTTAAACAAAAAGTTTTTTCAATATGTACTGCCCATTTTTTGGAAAGCTTTTGGTTATTCGGCTTTGGTGCAGTTTTTTCAAATACTAAGCGCTTATTTTATTTTACAATCACTCGATATAGAATTGAACACCATTTCATACTTGTTTATTTTTTTAGTTTCTTCTATTGTATCTGTCATTCCCTTAACTATTGGGGGAATAGGAAGCAGGGAGCTCACTTTTTTCTATGGTGCTACCCTTTTCCATTTAGAGGAGAATACATCTATCGGAATTAGTATGATTTTCTTTTTGATTACTGCTTTTGTTTCGCTTTTCGGTATTTATTACCACTTTAAAAAGCCAGAATTAAAGATTGAAATCTAAAAAGTTTCTAAAATTAGATATTAGAGCAACGGAAACGGAATTTGTTAAACACCAGTTTACGAACTGATAAAATTATTAAAGTTGCCACGAAAAAACGCACATGGTAAACTCATAAATTTCATTTGAAAATATGAATCAAATATTTCTCATGTAAGGTTTTTTTTCTGCTCGCTGGGTCTAAAAATTTAACTTGTAATCGGGTAATCCTAAAATCGTTTACTGAAAATTGCTTGTTCCAATCTAAACCTGCATCTTTTAATAATTGTAATTCTTCCCCAGAGGCATACACCCATATATTATCTTTATCCACTAAATTTTCAACAGTAGTAATTTTTACAGGCATTCTAATGTAAAAATCTAAAGCCCAAGTATGCTCTTCGGATAACTTATAAATGACATCAACAGGTATTTCTTGCTCTTCAACTACTTCAGCGATGCTTGAACCAGCTTGGTATTCCAATAAATTAGGATAAAAATGAAGGTTCATGACCATATTCAGTAGTAAGGATGCTGACGCCGCAATAGTAATAATTCGAACACTAAACACATCTCTTTTTAAAGTAAAATAGATGAGAATAATTCCCACAATAGCAAATAAAATATAGGAGATAACAGATTGAATTTCGAAAACAAAGAAGCAGAAAAGTGCTCCTGTGATAAAAACAATTCCAAGAATAAAATACTGTATTCCTAATAAGACCTTGATCATTCTAGCTTTGACAAAAACATTTAAACGATACAAATAAGATGCTGTTAAGATGGAAAACAAGGGAATAACGATATTTAAATAATGTGGAAGTTTAAACTGCGAAAAACTAATGATGATGAAAATTAAGGTAATACCACCCAATGTTAAAAATTCGTACTTGGGATTGTACTTAAACTTTAAATTGATAAAAGTTTTAAACCTTGCCGAATAGGCTGCCAAACCAATGAGTGTCCAAGGTAAAAACACCCATAAAAAAGTATGAAAAAAGAAGAAATAATCGCTACTATTTTTCCCTACTCCTTCCCCACTCATTCGCTCAAAGCTCTGTTCCCAAAGAATAAATAAAATACCACTTCGCTCGCCGCGTCCTCGAATAATTTTCTCAGGATGAAGATCAAACTGAAGATAATACGCGTATAAAATTGGCGCAATGGTAATGACAAAAACTACGAGCGCTACAAGTACTCTCCAATTCAGAAACCGAATCCATTTTCGAGTATAAGCTAAATGGCAAAGAATAGGTAAACCAATCACGACCAAAGCTATTTGTCCTTTGGTTGAAAATGCAATTCCAGCGCCAAAGGCACCTATAATAATATGTTTTAATGAGTTTTTATTGATGTAAGCCGTTAAATGCCATAAGGAGAAAATAGTAAATCCGGTTAAAACAGCGTCTGTTCTTACATCAATAACCGATAATACAATAGTTTGAGAGGTTAAAAAAATTAAAGCTGCAATTTTACCAACATAAGTATTATAAAGGAGTTTTCCCAATCCAAAGCAACTATAAGCTCCCAAAATTGTAGCTAAAATAGCGGGTATGCGATACGCCCAATCGTATAAACCGAATATTTTGAAAGATAAAGCAGCCAGCCAATAGTGCATGTGAGGTTTATCTAAATATTCAAAAGGACCTTTAAATAGATTAATAAAATCGTTTTCTTGAACCATTCTCATAGCCATTACAGCAAATTGAGCAGAATCGTTTTCGAACAATTTTGAAAACATTCCAGCACTGTAAACTAAAAGCACTAAGAAAATAAAAAACCAATATCTAGTATTAGATATCATAAGCTAAATTTATAACTTACAAATATGTACAACTTTACAAATAACCAACTAAAAATCAAACCTATAAACGCTCCTGTTATCACATCTAAAGGAAAATGTACGCCTATATAAATTCGGCTATAGCTTACTAAGCAAGCCCAGGTTATTAGAAAAAATCCAATATATTTAAACTTTTCTTTAAGCAAATAGGTAAATAAAAACGCAACGGCAAAAGAATTCGATGCGTGTGCTGAAAAATACCCAAGTTTGCCTCCACAGGAATTTTTAACCAAGCGCATTAATCCATTGAGTTCTTCATCATAACAAGGTCGTAAACGCTGTACACCGTATTTAAAAAAGTTTGCTAACTGATCGGTTACCGTAATCAATAGAACAACTGTTACCATTAAAAGCAAAGTTTTTTTAAGTCCGTAAGATTTGTAAAATAAACCTGCTAAAAGAAAATAAACGGGAACAGAACTCCATTTATTAGTCATAAATAACCAAAAACCATCCCAAGTTGTATTTCCTAAGTTGTTTAGGAAAAGAAATAGCTCTTTATCATATTGGACTAATTGCTCGAACATACTTTCTATTCTTCGTAACGGGAAACTTCTCGGTCGTAAAAGGCAGTTGCTTGTTCAATAAGACTTTCTGCTTCTGATTCTAATTCTTTTTCATCTTCCTGCGAAAAATCTTCTAACCACTCTACCTCATCATTTTCTAAATTAATAATAAAACGTGGATATTCGGTGTGCACTACAAATATCGCTGTGGGATAATCTGTATTATCGCCCAATAAAAATTTCGGAAAGTCCATATATTGTTTTTAAAAAGATAAAAATACTATTATTTGTTTAGTTCGATGTTATTATGCATCGGCCTCCGCAATTAATTTTTGTGTTAAGGTATTAAATCTAATATACAAAAGCACTGCGGATGTGGTTAAGCCTGCTAATAAGCCAATCCAAATTCCTGTACTTTTTAAATCGGTATATAAACACAAATAAAAACTAATAGGGAAACCAACTAACCAATAGGCTATAAAAGTAATTAAAGTTGGAATTTTTACATCTTGAAGTCCGCGTAGAGCCCCAAGAATAACCACTTGTAAACCATCTGAAATTTGAAAAACTGCCGCAACGATAAGTAATTGTGCTGCAATTAAAATAACTTCTGTATTGTCCACCTGATTGGCAACATCATTCACATCTAAATACATAGTAGGCAACCAATTGTTGAAAATTAAAAAGATGGCTGCAAAAATAATTTCCAAGAAAAAAGTGAGTAAAAAAATAGAATACGCAATGCGTCTCAAATCTTTAAAATTAAGTAAACCTTTTTGGTTGCCTACACGAATCATCGCGGCTACACCAAGACCCATCCCCACCATAAAAGTCATACTCGACAAGTTTAAAGCAATTTGGTTTGCGGCCTGATGATTTTTTCCTAAAACACCACTCAACCATACTGCTGAAGTGAAAATAGCTACTTCAAAAAACATTTGCAAGGCAGAAGGAAATCCTAAATTGAAAATCTTTTTCATTACCTTTTTTTCTAAAACTTTAAAGTTAAAGCCTGTAACATAGGGTTGGAATTTCATTTTATTGCGCATTAAGGCCCATAAATAAAAAACCATAACCACTCTTGAAATTAGCGTACCAAGGGCAGCACCCACAATGCCCAATTCAGGAAAACCCCAATTACCAAATATCAAAACATAGTTTAAAAAAATATTAACTACGTTAGCAATTACTGTGGCATACATAGGATATTTTGTCTGTGACAAACCTTCTGAAAATTGTTTAATGGCTTGAAATATAATTAAGGGTACTAACGAAAACGCTACCAAATCTAAATAAGGCATAGCTAATTCAACCACTTCAATAGGTTGTTTCATCATATACATTAAAGGTTTGGCTACTAAAATTAAACCGAAAAGACTCAATCCTAAAATAGTACATAACACCAAGCCGTGTTTAAAAGCACTTTTACCGGAAGCTACATTACCGGCAGAATCTGCTTCGGCAACTAAAGGAGTTATTGCGGTAGAAAAACCAATGCCTAATGACATGGCGATAAACACAAAACTATTCCCTAATGATACGGCCGCCAATTCAGCTGTGCCTAACTGCCCAACCATAACATTATCCGCAAACTGCACAAAAGTATGCCCTAACATTCCAAGAATTACTGGAAATGATAAGCTTAAATTGTATTTAAATTCTTTGGTGTATTGTGAAAACAAGTTGAAATTTTTTTGGTGCAAATATAACAAGATCTTATGCGGAAAAAGGGACTTTTAAACGATAGTTTTTAACCCTAAAAATAGCCTTTTTTAGCTTCATTCCAGAAAACATCCATTTCAGCAAGGGTCATATCTTTTAAATCTTTGCCTAATTCTTTTGCTTTCTGCTCTAAGTATTGAAACCTACCAATAAATTTTTTATTGGTACGTTCTAAGGCATTTTCTGGATTTATTTTTAAAAATCGCGCATAGTTCACCAAGGAAAACAACACATCACCAAATTCAGCTTCCATAGCATTGGCATCGTTATTTTCTATCTCATCTTTAAATTCTTGCAATTCTTCCTGCACTTTTTCCCAGACTTGTTCTGGCTTTTCCCAATCAAAGCCCACCCCTGCTACTTTATCCTGAATTCTACTCGCTTTAACTAATGCTGGAAGCCCTTTAGGCACGCCTTCTAAAACACTTTTTTTACCTTCTTTTAGTTTTAATTGTTCCCAGTTGCGTTTTACCTCTTCTTCATCTTTAACTTTTACATCACCATAAATATGCGGATGGCGATGGATTAACTTATCGCAAATTTCATTCGCAACATCGGCGATATCAAAATCATTGGTCTCACTCCCTATTCTGGCATAAAAAACAATATGCAATAAAATATCTCCCAACTCTTTTTTTACTTCCTGCAAATCATTATCCAAAATAGCATCGCCAAGCTCGTAAGTCTCTTCAATCGTTAAATGACGAAGCGTTTGTATGGTTTGCTTTTGATCCCAAGGGCATTGCGTTCGCAACTCATCCATAATACTCAGTAAACGATCGAATGCTTTTAATTGGTCTGCTCTTGAATTCATTTTATTGGGTTTCTGAGTCTTGGGTTTTGGGTTTAAAAAGTTTCAGGTTTAAAGTTTTTTCTCGAACTTAAACTTGCTTTGTGTTTCAGCTTTCAGGTTTAAAGTTTTTTTGAACTTGTACCTGAGCTTGAACTTGTTCAAAATAACTGAATAAGTTAAATCAGCGGTAGGTATTTAGTGTTAAAAACAAAAAATTAAAATTCATTGATTTAATTACTTATTACTTTATACATAAAACTTATTAATCTGCACTTAACAGTCAAACCTCTAAAGGTTTTAAATATTTTTTATCGGCATAGAATGTTCCAAATGGTAGCAATGAAGCAATAAATAAAATCATAAAACGCTTTAAATTCCATTTTTGTTCTAAACAAAAAAGCACTGCTAAAACAACATATGCTATAAATAAAAATCCATGTGCGTAGCCAATATAAATATTCGGTTCTGGGATTTTAGCGATATACTTTAAGGGCATTCCAACACCAAAAAGTAGCAGGTATGAAATTCCCTCTAAAATAGCAGTTAATCTAAATACTTTAAGCATAATCAACTTTTTTTTACAAAAAAATGCTGTGTTTATGGGCACAGCATTTTTCTTAAACCTTTTTTTTTATAAATGTATTACCTCATCGTAAGCAACAGCAACAGCTTCCATAACGGCCTCACTCATGGTCGGGTGTGGGTGAATAGTTTTTAAAATTTCATGTCCTGTTGTTTCTAATTTCCGAGCGACTACTGCCTCGGCAATCATATCCGTTACACCAGCACCAATCATATGACAACCCAACCATTCGCCATATTTGGCATCAAAAATAACTTTTACAAAGCCGTCTGTCGTTCCACTCGCTTGCGCTTTGCCGCTTGCCGAGAACGGAAATTTGCCAACCTTGATGTCAAACCCTTTTTCTATGGCTTGCTTTTCGGTTAAACCAACAGAGGCTATTTCAGGATTGCAATAGGTACATCCCGGAATATTCCCATAATCTAAAGGTTCCACATGCAAATTTGCTAATTTTTCAACACATAAAATACCTTCGGCGGAAGCTACATGCGCTAAAGCTGGCCCTGGCGTAACATCGCCAATAGCGTAATAGCCTGGGATATTCGTTTGGTAAAAATTGTTTACCAAAATTTTATCTCTATCAACAATAATACCTACCTCTTCTAAGCCTATATTTTCTATATTCGCTTTAATCCCTACGGCAGAAAGCACCATATCGGCTTCTAAAACTTCTTCACCTTTACCAGTTTTTACCGTTACTTTTACGCCTTCACCTGAAGTATCGACCTTAGTAACTTCCGAGGATGTCATTATTTTAATGCCTGCTTTTTTGAAACTACGCTCTAATTGTTTCGATATATCTTCGTCTTCAATAGGAACAATATTCGGTAAATATTCTACAACAGTAACATCTGTACCCATGGCGTTGTAGAAATATGCAAATTCAATTCCGATAGCGCCACTACCTACCACAATTAATTTTTTAGGCTGACTTTCTAAAGTCATTGCTTTTCTGTAGCCTATAATTTTTATACCATCCTGTGGCAAATTCGGCAACTCTCTACTCCTAGCTCCTGTGGCAATTATAATATTCTTTGCGTTATATTCGGTTACTTTTCCTTCGGCATCGGTTACATCAACCTTTTTTCCTGCTTTTAATTTTCCAAAACCCTTAATGACTTCAATTTTATTTTTTTTCATCAAAAACTGAACGCCTTTACTCATACCATCAGCAACATCTCGACTTCTCTTGACTACGGCATCAAAATCTTTATCTACATTATCCACCTTTAATCCGTAATCACTAGCATGTTGCAGATAGTTAAAAACCTGAGCAGATTTAAGTAGTGCTTTAGTTGGAATACAACCCCAGTTTAAACAAACTCCGCCTAGAGACTCTTTCTCTATAATTGCGGTTTTAAATCCTAATTGAGATGCTCTAATAGCGGTTACATATCCACCCGGGCCACTGCCTAAAACAATAATATCAAAATTGCTCATGTATTTATTTTTTTGATGATTTATTTGAGGCTGCAAAGTTACAAAACGAAAGGTAATGTTTCAATTTTATAATGTGTAAATGTATCAATGAAATTAATGTAATTATGGGTTAATATAGAAATTTGAAGACCTGCCGGCAAACGTGTTGATTTTAAAATGAAATTTACCTAGCAACGCGCGTTTTTAATAATCCACGAATATTAAATTCGGGTAGCTAGGAGGTGTCTCATTCTATAAATGGTTGCTTTAAAATGTATTAATTTGAAGATTTTATAACATCGCAAACTTATTGCTGTGACAATGCATGAATATATTTTAATTGGATAGCTAATAATATGAAAAACTCACTAACCCCAATTCACTAAACAACTATTACACAATTTCCCTTTCTAAAAATCCGAAAATCTACTAATCGTAAGGAATAAAATTAAGTGCTGCCCCGTTTATACAGTGTCTTTTACCTGTAGTTGTTTTTGGACCATCGTTAAAAACATGACCTAAATGACCACCACAACTGGCACAATGTTCTTCGGTACGTTCGTAGCCTATTTTATAGTCCACGTCGAAAGAAACATTACCTTTAATTTCTCGATCAAAACTAGGCCAACCTGTTCCTGAATCAAACTTGTATTCACTTTTAAAAAGTTCTGTACCACAAGCAGCACAGGTATAAAAGCCAGCTATTTTATTTTTTAACAAATCGCTCGAAAAGGCTCTTTCTGTACCTTCTTCTCTAAGAACAAAAAATTCCATATCGGTTAACTGCTTCCGCCATTCCACCTCAGTTTTTACAACCTTAAAATTTTCTTTTTTTTCTTGATCATCATTGATAGCCATTTGATTTTCTTGCGAAACTCCTTTACAGCCACTTACTAAAATTACCATTCCAAAAAACCAATTTTTAAACATATTTTTAGATTTTAAATTTTCTTTCCAATCGAATTTACGGATGTATTTAATTTTAAGGCGTTAAAGAATTTATAAAGTTTGTAAAACCCCATTTTGACAAGCATGAAATACGCAAGCAAAATGGATGGTTTTACAAATCCCGCTACATAGCGGGATCTGTTAAATAGCATTAAACTGATAAAAGCTCCATTTTTACAAGCATGAAATACGCAAGCAAAATGGATGGTTTTACAAATCCCGCTACATAGCGGGATCTGTTAAATAGCATTAAACTGATAAAAGCTCCATTTTTACAAGCATGAAATACGCAAGCAAAATGGATGGTTTTACAAATCCACACAACCTTCGTGCTCTAGTAATCAAATATTATTTCTTAAAATCTTAATAATTTACCATTCAAACTTTCACCCTAATTAAACCGAAACATCATTTAAAAAAAAATCCCACTACTACTTGGAGTAACGGAATTTTTTAAAAATGGTAAAGAATCACTATTCTATTATCCGGGTATCTAAGGTTTTAAAATCCTTTTTATCCATTCCTAATTGATTCATTAAATTAAACATATTACTGGTATCAAGACCACTAATCAAATCAGAAGGTATTACCATAATTCTAAAAACCTGATTTCTAGTAAATTCGTTACCAACTGAAGCAAGATCATCACTTTCAATAATAATATCAACATCACCCAGTGTATAATTAAATCTGTACTGTAAAAAGCCTCCGCCATCAAAAAATATGGTCGCCGTAGGCAGTGGTTCCCAAATATCTAAATTACCATCCACACCTTCTAAGCGATACACCAATACAGCATCGCCATCTATAATTTTTTTTGGAAATGTAAAACGTACAGTATTTGCACCAACAGAAAAGTTAACGTTATCAACTTCGTAGGTTCGCCCAATTTCAGCATCTGCCCCATCCAGCCCATCAAAACCTGCAGGCCCCATTGGTCCTTCACATGAAATAGCAAACAATGCTAAAAATATTCCGAGTATCGTAAAATTTTTCATAATTTATCTTTTTTAATTAATTTGTTATGTTCAGAAATAACTAAATTTCTTGTCTTAATTTTAATTAAAACAAAAAGCGTTCCATTTTTTCCATTCTATAAATTCGAAGCTTTTATTTTTAAAACAAACATGGGAAACGATTAAGTATTATTTAAACTTGATTATATTGCAATAAATAAGTAACCCTATGCCAAAAGTAGCAGTACATAGTTTATTTACAGCCTTCGATATCGATCTATTTAAATCTGGGAAACACTTTAAACTATATGAAAAATTAGGATCCCATCCCATAGAAGTTAACGGCGTATCGGGTACCTATTTTTCGGTATGGGCGCCCTCTGCAAATTCCGTAAGTGTTACAGGCGACTTTAACCATTGGATGGTTGGCCAACACGAGCTTAATGTACGATGGGATGAAAGTGGCATTTGGGAAGGTTTTATTCCTAATGTTACCCATGGCGCACTTTATAAATACAATATTGGTTCCGCAAACTTTGGTATCCGTACTGAAAAAGCGGATCCCTTTGCCCGCTATTGCGAACATACTCCAAAAACTGGTTCCATTGTTTGGGATAAGGGCTACAAGTGGCAAGATAAAGATTGGATGGGCTACCGAAAAGATAAAAACGGTTTAGACAAGCCTTACTCTGTTTATGAGGTTCATTTAGCTTCTTGGAAACGCAAAAATAATAACGAATTTTTATCTTACTTAGATTTGGCCGAAGATTTAGTGCACTATGTAAAAGAAATGAATTTTACCCATGTAGAATTTATGCCTATCATGGAATATCCGTACGACCCTTCGTGGGGCTATCAATTAACAGGCTATTTTGCACCTACTTCACGCTTCGGAAATCCTGAAGAATTTAAAGTTTTGATTGATAAATTACACCAGAATGATATTGGGGTGATTTTAGATTGGGTACCCTCGCATTTTCCTGCAGATGCGCACGGATTAGGTTTTTTTGATGGTTCACATTTATACGAACATCCTGACCGTAAAAAAGGTTACCATCCTGACTGGAAAAGCTTAATTTTTAATTATGGCCGCAACGAGGTTCGCGCTTTTTTAATTAGCAATGCGGTATTTTGGCTAGATCAATTTCATGTGGATGCACTGCGCGTTGACGCCGTGGCATCTATGATTTATTTAGATTATTCAAGAGAAGATGGGGAATGGGATGCTAATATAAATGGCGGTAATGAAAATTTAGACTCTATTTCATTTTTGAAAGAAATGAATCAATTTGTATATGATACTTTTGATGGGATACAAACCATTGCCGAAGAATCTACAGCATTTACAGGTGTTTCAAGACCAGTTGAAAATGGAGGTTTAGGTTTTGGAATGAAATGGATGATGGGTTGGATGCACGATACTTTAACCTATTTTAAAAAAGAACCTGTTTACAGAAAGCACCATCAAAATGATCTTACTTTTAGCATGACTTATGCCTTTACAGAGAATTTTATGCTCCCTTTTTCGCATGATGAAGTGGTGTATGGCAAAAAATCTTTATTGTATAGGATGCCTGGTGATGAATGGCAACAATTTGCTAACTTAAGACTTCTTTTTGGCTATATGTTTACGCATCCTGGCACCAACCTTATCTTTATGGGCAGTGAATTCGGGCAAACCTCAGAATGGAATTTTCAAGCAAGTTTAGATTGGCATTTAACCCAGTATAAATATCATTCAGGAATACAAATATTAGTAAAAGATTTAAACGCATTTTATAAAAATTATCCCGCACTTTACGAAAAACAATTTAGTCCAGAAGGTTTTAGTTGGATAGATTATGGCGATGCTGAAAATTCGGTTTTATCCTATAGTAGAAAAGGACACGATAAAAAAAACGATTTGATTGTGGTTTGTAATTTTACGCCAATCACAAGAAGCAATTATAGAATAGGAGTTCCAAAAAGCACAAAAATTAAAGAACTTTTTAATACTGACCATCAAAAATATGGAGGTTCTGGAGTCGTTAATGAGGCTATTAAAATCAATAAAATAGCGTCTCATGGCTTTAATAATTCCATAGAATTAACACTTCCCCCTTTAGGAGTAGTCATTTTACAATAATATTTGTCAACTATAACGTAATAGTTCATAAATCTTTAAAATAACTTTTTAATTTTTAAAACGAATGTCTTTTTTTTGTGAAGATAAATAAAGTACTAACTTATGATAACTAATACCGAACTTGAATATAAAGGAAATCTCTATCCCAATCAAATTATAAATTTCAAACAAGAAACAGATAAATTATATTTCACTACTGCCAACGGAGTTATTTTACAAATTACTGTGTTAAGAAACAGTATGATCCGTTTTAGATATGCAACAGATCATATTTTTGAGCCCGATTTCTCGTATGCCTTATGCAAAAACGGATTAAGAGGTTATGATGAGTTAAAAGTTTCCGAAACGGCAACAGAATATATTATCCAAACCATTCGCATGACAGTTTTGGTAGATAAGAAAACCATGCGCATTCAAATATCGGATCCTGAAGGTAATATCATCAACGAAGATGAATTAGGCTTCCATTGGGAAGAAAACTACGAATACGGGGGTAATGTGGTTAAAATGAGTAAAATTACCAAAACAGGCGAAAGCTTTTATGGAATGGGCGACAAAGCCACACACTCTAACCTTAAGGGTAAAAGAATAAGCAATTGGGTAACCGATCAATATGCTTTTGGAAAAGACCAAGATCCTTTATACAAAGCCATTCCTTTTTATGTGGGATTAACAGATAATAAAGCCTACGGTATTTTCTTTGATAACACTTTTAAAACTCATTTTGATTTCGCTCAAGAAAAACGCAATGTAACCAGCTTTTGGGCAGACGGCGGGGAAATGAATTACTACTTTATTTATGGACCAGAAATGGAAAAAGTAGTGCGTTTATACACCAATTTAACAGGCACTCCAGAACTTCCTCCTCTTTGGGCTTTGGGCTTTCAGCAGTCCAAATGGAGTTATTTTCCAGAAGCAAGGGTAAAAGAGCTTGCTAAAAATTTCAGAGATTTAAGAATTCCCTGCGATGGTCTGTATTTAGATATCGATTATATGGATGGTTTTCGTTGTTTTACTTGGGATAAAAAAATTTTCCCAGACCCAAAAAAAATGATTGCTGAACTGGCCGAAGACGGATTTAAAACTGTGGTTATAATTGATCCGGGAATTAAGATAGATCGTGATTATTGGGTATATCAAGAAGCCATGAAAAATGATTATTTCTGTAAGCGTGGTGATGGACCCTTAATGCATGGAAAAGTATGGCCAGGAGACTGTAATTTTCCAGATTTCACCAATCCTGAAGTTCGAAAATGGTGGGCAGAATTATACAAAGAATTGATTGCAGATATGGGAGTTCATGCCGTTTGGAACGATATGAATGAGCCAGCAATCATGGAAGTACCCAGTAAAACAGCACCTTTGGACACACGCCATAATTATGACGGAAATCCCTGTACGCATCGTAAAGCACATAATGTTTATGGCATGCAAATGGTAAGAGCCACCTATAATGGTGTTAAAAAACATGTATATCCTAAAAGGCCTTTTGTTATCACCCGCGCCGCTTATGCTGGTACTCAGCGTTATGCTTGTACTTGGACAGGCGATAATGTAGCTACTTGGGAACATTTATGGATTGCCAATGTACAAATGCAAAGAATGTGCATTAGCGGATATTCTTTTGTAGGATCAGATATTGGTGGTTTCGCGGAGCAACCAGACGGAGAATTATTTGCACGTTGGGTTCAATTAGGCATATTTCATCCTTTTTGTAGGGTGCATTCTAGTGGCGATCATGGCGATCAAGAACCTTGGTCTTTTGGAGAAGAAGTAACCGATATTGTTCGAAAATTTATTGAATTACGATACCAACTTTTACCGTATTTATACACCATGTTTTATAAATATTCTAAAGAAGGTTTGCCCATGTTGCGTTCTTTAGTGCTTTATGATCAAGATGATACACAAACCCATTTTAGAACCGATGAGTTTATTTTTGGCCAACAAATACTGGTTTGTCCAATTCAAGAACCGAATACTAAAGGGCGTAGAATGTATATCCCAAAAGGTAAGTGGTATAATTATTGGACCAAAGAAGTTGTGGCAGGTGGCATGGAAAAATGGGTAGTTGCAGATATTGACAAAATTCCATTATTTGTAAAAGAAGGCGCCATAATTCCTAAATATCCAGTGCAGCAATATGTCGGAGAATTACAATTTAAAGAATTGTATTTAGATGTGTATTATAAATTAGGCATTGAAAACTCGACCGTTTATGAAGACGCTCAAGATGGCTTTGACTATAAAAAAGGAAGGTATAGTTTGCGAAATTTTAAACTAACCGGAAAACAAAAAGAATTGATTATTCAACAATTTAAGGATGGCACTTTTATTACCCCCTATGATAAATTTGAAATAAAAATTCATGGATTACCTTTCGAAATTACTTCGATTATGGTTGACAATGAAAAAGTTACTTTAGAAGATGTAAAATTAGCAGAATACAACACGGTAAAAGTCAGCAAAGGTTTTACTACCCTTCAACTTTTAGGAAACTAATTTTTTGTAATTTTACCCCTAAAGCAATACTATTTCAGAAAGTTAGCTTTCTATATTTTCTTAACAAGAAGCTGGTTATTGATTACTAATTTAGTATAATTATGAAAAAAATAATTTTAATTGTCGCCATTTTTTTAGGGTTATCAGCATGTAAAGTAAATCCGTTTACGGGTAAAAAAATGCTCAATTTGTATCCCAATAGTGCAATTTTCCCAACTGCTTTTGCAGAGTATAATCAGTTTTTAACTAACAATAAAACTGTCGAAAACACTCCAGAAGCCAGAATGATTACTAACGTTGGGCAACGTATTTCTTCCGCAGCGGAACGTTGGTTAACAGCTAATGGATATGCTGGTTATTTAAAAGATTATAAGTGGGAGTATAATTTGGTGCAGGACAACGCTATAAACGCATGGTGCATGCCAGGTGGAAAAATTGTTTTTTACACAGGAATTTTGCCGATTTGTAATGGCGAAACAGGGGTCGCCGTAGTAATGGGTCACGAAGTTGCCCACGCTCTAGCTGATCATGGCGCGCAGCGAATGAGTGCTGGTGTTTTTCAACAATTAGGATCAGTTGCGGGTAATATTGCTATAAAAGATGAACAAACAAGAAATACCTTTAATCAAGCTTACGGTATTAGTTCACAATTAGGCGTGATGCTACCTTTTAGTAGAGGTCACGAAACTGAAGCTGATAGAATTGGTCTACAAATAATGGCTATCGCAGGTTACAATCCCGATGAGGCTGCCGAACTTTGGCGGCGTATGAAAGCAAATAGCGGAGGGGAGGCACCACCAGAATTTATGAGTACGCACCCATCAAACGAAACTAGAATAGCTAACCTTACATCTTGGGCACCTCTGGCGAAAGAAGAAGCAGCTAAATTTGGGGTTACTTCGTTTAAATAATTTAGATGAATTTACGTTGATTACTCAAGTTTATGAGTTTATCAGTTTCATTTAAAAAATTTTAATTAAAATCAACAATTAAAAACTTATAAAATTGGATATTTTACTTTTTTTTGTGAATGCCGCTTATTAAAATATAGTCGTTAGTTTCAATTTAAAAAGAATAAAGCCGCCTTGACCAATAGGCGGCTTTAATTTTATAAAATAAATTTTTAGTTTATGCAATCAACCAACAATCCTAAAATCTGAAACTTTTAAAACTTATTTTTGCAGAACCCAATACCCAAAAACCTTAACCCAACAACCAAACTATGAAAAAAGTACAAGCAGAAAAAGGTAGTAAAAAGTTATTAAACGCTTGGGCTTTTTACGACTGGGCAAATTCCGTTTACACTTTAACCATTGCTTCATCTATATTTCCATTATTTTATTCTCAGTTATTTACTACGCCAAATCAATTGGTATCGGCCTTTGGGTATCAAATGAAACCAACGGTTTTAATTTCTATTATTACCGCTTTTACCTTTTTAACCGTAGCAGTGCTTTCTCCTATTTTATCAGGAATTGCGGATTATATAGGCAATAAAAAGGTATTTATGAAATTCTTTTGTTATGTGGGTAGTATAGGTTGTATGGGCTTATACTGGTTTAATTTAGAGCAGATTCATATAAGTTTATTATTCTATTTTATGGGTTTAATCGGTTATTGGGGCAGTTTGGTATTTTATAATTCTTATTTACCAGATATCGCATTTGAGTACCAACAAGATAGCATCAGCGCTAAAGGTTTTTCTATGGGATATGTTGGTAGCGTACTTTTATTAGTATTAAATTTAGCGATGGTAATGAAGCCTAATTGGTTTGGTTTTGATATTGGTACTACTGAAGCCTCATTAAGTTCTGCAGGATTTGAGGCGATGAAAGTCTCATTTATTACCGTAGGAATTTGGTGGTTATTTTTTAGTCAATATACTTTTTATGTACTGCCAAAAGGAGTGTCCACAGGAGCTAAAGTTAGCAAAAATGTTATCTTTAACGGATTGAAAGAATTGCAATTAGTCTGGTCAAAATTAAAAGGTAATTTAAGACTCAAGCGTTACTTGTGGGCGTTTTTTGTATTTAGTATGGCAGTACAAACTATTATGCTGATGGCGGTATATTTTGGTGAAAAAGAAATTAGTTGGGGTACAAATTCAGAAAAAACAGTGGGATTGATTATCAGCATCTTAGTAATACAATTAGTAGCTGTTTTAGGTGCTTTTGTTACCTCTAGTGCATCCGAAAAATTTGGAAATATCAACACCCTTATTGTTGTCAATGCTATTTGGCTTTGTCTTTGTTTCTATGCTTATTTTATGGTTACACCTATTCAATTTTATATTGCAGCAGGTTTGGTGGGCTTGGTGATGGGTGGCGTACAGTCATTAGCTCGATCTACTTATTCTAAGTTTTTACCAGAAACGGAGGACACCACATCATACTTCAGTTTTTATGATGTGGCAGAAAAGATAGGGATAGTTATCGGGATGGTCATTTTTGCTGTTGTGGATCAGGTAAGCAGTATGCGATATGCCATTTTATTCTTATTTGTGTTCTTTTTAGTCGGTATTTTTTTATTATTCCGAGTTCCAAGGGAGAGTGCTTCTTAATGTTAAAATTATCTAATGAGAAAATAGTTTTAGTGTAAAAATTTGGATTTAAAAATTTTAAGATCTGCCGGCAGGCAGTTGTGTTGCTATAAAATAAAGTTAATGTAGTAATTTAACAATAGTATTAATATAATAACTTTTCAATCTAAAGACCTGTCCAGTTGCTAGGTGTGTTTGTTTTACCATTATTTTATGCAAAATATACTAATTTGAATTTATTTTAATATTCTGAGCTGAACGGAATTCTAGTGCATATGTCAAAATAAAAAATTGAACTTAAATTTTACAGCAAGCGCAGAAGAAGGATGCGCTTAAAATTGCGTTTGAACTTATATTGACCTTTGGCTAATTCCAAAAAGTACATAAATCTATAGACTCGTAAACTTTTTTTGAATTTGAGCTCTTGCACTGGGTGTAGCCAACATATGATTTTTTCTT
>Ga0209390_10004344_pt1 | contig 21419 bp, 15 predicted proteins | sample BON01_FD_187212 | JGI IMG/M metagenome (GOLD analysis project Ga0209390, IMG submission 187212) | Freshwater microbial communities from Lake Bonney liftoff mats and glacier meltwater in Antarctica - BON-01 (SPAdes) (version 2) | ecosystem: Environmental > Aquatic > Freshwater > Ice > Glacier... | reverse complement strand
TGATTTCAATAGTATGGCGTTCTTGCGGCGTCAGTTGCCGGTAGTTTCTTTTATACACACACGGTTTCCGGCCCTGCCGGAGCCAAACTGCAAGCAGCTGGCGCCGTCTTCAGGCCTTTAGGCCACGTGTTGCACTTCGCTTGGCAGGATGCCCTCGCGGTTGTTTTCCCAGCGAATTGATCAGGCGATCAAAGCAGGTGAATCGCCGGAGCAGATGCTGGCAGATTTGAAGCGGAAATAGTGGGTGAAAGGCCGCTCGCCTGATTTGGGCGGATCTTGCCGACCTGCTCTTACCCGAGCCCTCCAATCGCTTAGCTGGCGGCCGCTCTTTCGAGCATGTAGAGCCAGTGAAGCGAGGAGGTTTCGGGCCGAGCAATGACCCGCTGTTGCACGAAGCGTAAGGAGTAGGCGTTGGCCTCAGTGACCCAGGGGGCATTGGTGCCCATGTTTGAAACGGTTTCACCGAGGTAGCACCGGAAGCGAATCTCGCGGATTGATTTGATGAAGGCGGCGCGGTTGATCGTTTGGTCGATGCCGTCGATTCGAAGGAGAACGTCATCTCCATGGGCCCGGAGATCGACGATCGACGAATAAGGGTTTTTGAGGTCGGAGTGCTTCTGCTGATCAAGCGGATTGATAATTTTCCCTTGGATCATTAGATCCCGAATCCCGCTGACCGAGACCTGCCGACTTTGGAAGAACGGATCCTGCGAGACTGATCCCTTGGTCAGGTCATTTAACACGTGAAGGTCTTCTTCAATCAGCTGTTGGTTCAAAACCATCAGGTCGATCAGGTGGTGCTCCATCAGGGTGTGGAGTGCGGCGAGAAATAGGGGCTCACGAACGTGAACCCGATCGAGTAAACTACGCACGAGCCGCGGATCTCTGATGCCGCCGAAGGGAAAGGCTCCCGCGTCGAATTGAGTCGCGATTTGGCGGGCGATTCGATGGGCCATGGGTGACTCCAATAGACTCTTCAGCGCATCGGTCTGAATGGGGGAAGGTTCCCGGAGACGACCACTCAGGATATGGCGCGTGTCGTTGAGCCAGTGGCGAGCGGTGGACTTGGCGGGAGTGGCGATGTAGTAAATGAGCCAATCCTCATCGCCCGAAAGGCCGGTCTCGAAGGGGAACGGGGCGTTTTCAAGAATAGCATCGCACAGGACTTTTGGCTCTTCCTCTCCGGTGGGGTGAGCGAATAGGGCCCAGTATCCAGGAGCGATTTCAGACTCCGTATCGATGTCTTCTATTTGTTGCTCGATGAATTCAAGCAGCCGGTTTTCGCCAATGGCTAGGGCGATAGGGTTGATTGAATTGGAGAAAGGGGGCGCGGTAGGACTCATGGAAATGAGAGTAGGGTCAAGGACCTAGCGGTAGGGATAAATCACTCAGCCTGAAAGAACCTAATACTCTTTCGAGTTTTGTATAAGAAGGAGTTCTGTAATGGCACTTGTTTGCTTTAAGATTTCTACTGAATTTTATTAAAAATCGGCGATTTGGCCCTTTTTGTAGTTAAGTACGACGGTTTTATCGGGATTTCACGTTGATTTGACGTCGTCGATTTTCCGGAGAAAACGAACGGGCTGCGCTGCCGGACGATGACACGTTGCGCGAAAATCTGCACGAGTATCATGATCCTCGTGGCAGGATGGATTGTCGGCGGATGCCAATCGAAGAGTCAGCTCACGCCGGCAGGGCGGAAAATTAAAGAGGAGATTCACGAATACGTTTGTACCTACAGGATAGCCGGATTCCGAAGAAGGTGCGCCGAGGGAATGGTCCTGAACGCAATACGGGGGCGAGTCCGGTGGCGGTGTTGGCAGGGCAAGAAGCGCAAGAATGGTGGCGAAAAAGTCGCCCCTGGTCTGATCCGAATCGAAATTAACTCTCGGTCGGCAGGGTTACTCGGGAGGATCGGCTGGTTTATCCTGACCTCCACCTAGCAGGCCGTTGAGTAATCCACCGGCTTTTTCGGACAGAGTCTTAGTCGCTTTGTCTTGCAAGAGTTTCAGGCCGGCTCGTTGGGCGATGCGGCCCAATTGATCGCGGTCGACCTTGATCTGGGGGTTGTTCAAGGTGCCGGTGAGTCCGATCGGGAGTTCGAAGTTGTCCACGGGAACAGCCCGACCAGCGAGGCGGAGTTGAGTTTTACGTAAGGTAACGAGAAGAGGCCAATCGATGGTGCCGGCGGCGGAATAAGTGCCCTCGAATGAGATATCCACGGTGCCACCGGAAAGAGGTGGGGCGGAAGAGTCTCGTTTCAACGCCTGGCCGATGGAATCGCCCGAAATACCGTGATAGTGACCGGTCAACCGACTGGTCGAACCGGCGCTGACGGCTAGGCCAATCGTATTGCGACTGGAGGTAATGGTGATCGTGGCGGGTTCAGCGACGAGGTGAGGTTGGGTCGAAAGGTTTCGGGCGGTGATCGATAGGCGTTCGTCGGGTAGCCAAGTGGCGTTTACTTTCTCTGCCCGGAGGGAGCTGATCAGGAAAACGGGGGAATCCGTAATGAGGTGGTCAGCAGTAATTTGGTCGTAACCGCGAGCAGCGGCGATTCGCTCCAGCCGTTTATCCCAAGATTCGGTGGGAGCGGTGGACTCGTCCTGACCAGCGTTATCTTGAGCTGGATCGCCGTTCAACCGATCCAGCCAGCTTTTGAGTAGGACCAAGCGATCGCGCCAGATCTGAGCATTATTCAGGTAGTCGTCGAGGGAGCCGGAGTCCGGTAAGTTCCACTTTGAATCGGATTCCACGTCAGGCGGGGCATGAACGACTCGACCTGGCACACGTCGGGTCTTGCCTAGTTCCGCGCCGACGATGACGAGGTTGTCGATGGCGAGACGTTTGCGCAGGAGATCGCTGCCGCTGATATCGGCCTCAAGATGGTCCGCCGCAAATAGGTTGGTGGAGAGGTTTTGAGGATCGGTCACGGCAAGACCGGTGAGCACGAGACGTCCCGCGCGAAGATCGATGTCGGCTGATTCAAGGTCGACGGAAGCGCCGTTAGCTTTTTCTAGGCCATTAAGAAGGACCGTTTTGATAATCGTGGGCGCGAAAAATTTGAAGCTAACGATGATGAATACAGTCGTGACGAAAACGAATACCACTCCGAGCGGACGCACGGGATTACCAATTTTCGTCGCCGCGAGAGCGGTGTAGTCGGGGTCTTTCAAGCCGCCTCCCGCCAGCAGGAAAACCGACCAACGGACCCATGTTTTGCTCTGCCACTTTTTGTAGCGATCGGAGTTTGCGCTGGCGTGGGCCATGCGGGTGCGGAATCGGGTGACGCCTTGAATTACGACCATTGCGATCAGGGCACCAAAAATAATTCCCAACAATATGCCGCCGGTGGTGGCGTAGTTCTCGACGCCCAAGAGAGCGAAAACGGGGGTGTTGATGAAGGCTCGAAAACCTCCCTCGAGGGGGCCGTCGAGCATGAGGCGACCGAGCGCGAAACTGGCGGGTAAAACCGCCCAAGCGAGGAGTTTGGCGATAGCGCCGACCACCGCGGCCAGAAAGAGATTAGCGTTGAGCAGAACGAGCAGGAAAGAGAGGACGATGGTCAGTCCCGGCGCGATGAAGAAGCCGGGCATAAAGCCGAGAGTGGCTCCGAGCACACAACCCGCCGCGAGTTGGAAGGGGGTCGCTTTGCCACGAAGAATGGCGCCAATTTTTCGGGTGATGATCATAGGTCAGAGTAGGGATCTAAACGCGTAGACCGCAGCGGGCGGGGATTGGATCGAAGGTTTTTGTAATTTACGGAATATCATCGTGTCTCAGGAAATGGTCAGTAGCTAAAAGCGATGAAGCGTCTCTGGGCCTTACTCATTTTTGTTGGCGTGATCGCCTCAGTTGGGGCGGAAGACAGTCCAACGATCCATGCAGTCGAATTCTTCGAACGAGAGGTGATGGAAGCAGCGTTCGCCAAGGGGCAGCGTTTAGCCACCAGCTCCAATTACAACGTATCGGCGAGTCGTCGGGACACCGTCGGCAAGTCGGAGATTCACGAAAACGTAACCGATCTGTTTTACTTCAAGTCCGGCGTAGCCACTTTCGTGACTGGCGGTGAGTTGGTGGACGCAAGGGAATCCAAGCCCGGCGAATGGCGAGGTTCAGCGATTCGGGGTGGCACCAGTCGGGCCCTCACCGCGGGAGATATGATCATCGTGCCCAAAGGTACCTGCCACTGGTTTTCTGCGATCGATGGAGTGATAGAATACTACATCGTCAAGGTGATCGAGTAATACCAATCGTTTGAACTAAACAGACTTATTTAACGCAAAGGCACAGAGAGGCAAGGGGCGCAAATGTTTGAAATTTAAATCTCCTATTCTTGGTCTTCGCACCTTGGCGACTTTGCGTTGAAGTCTGGTTCTCTTGGGCTGTTGGTATAATCAGCGCGATCCTATACCGTAGTTAACCGACCCAGTCGCGGGCGTTGTAGAAGAGCTGCATCCAGGGTGAGTCTTCGGCCCAATCGCGCGGGGCCCAGCTCATGCAGGAGGAACGGAAGACGCGTTCGGGGTGGGGCATCATGATGGTGGCGCGACCGGTGGTGGAGGTGAGGGCGGTCATGCCGAGGGGAGAACCGTTGGGATTGAGCGGATAGTGCTCGGTCGCTTGGTGGTGGCCGTCGACGTAACGGGCTGCCACTTGGCCGCTGGCGCTGAAGGTTTCAGCGGCAGCTCGATCGGAGAATTCCGCGTAACCTTCGCCGTGCGCCACGGCGATGGGGATCACGCTGCCAGCCATGCCTTGGAAGAGGACGCTGGGGCTTTCCTCGATTTGCAGCGAAACGTAGCGCCCTTCGTAGCGGTCGCTTTGATTTTGCACGAAGTGAGGCCACGCTTGGGCGCCGGGGATGATGGACTTGAGGTTGCTCATCATTTGGCAGCCGTTGCAGACGCCGAGAGAGAAGGTGTCTTCGCGTTGGAAGAATTTCTCGAATTGGGCGCGGGCTTGGGGGTTAAACAGGATACTCTTGGCCCAGCCTTCGCCGGCACCCAGTACGTCGCCATAACTGAAGCCGCCGCAAGCCGCGAGGCCGCGGAAATTGGCGAGTTCGGTGCGACCGGCGAGGATGTCACTCATGTGCACGTCAACGGCCGTAAACCCGGCACGATCAAAGGCGGCGGCCATCTCGATCTGCCCGTTGACGCCTTGCTCCCGGAGGATGGCGATGGGGGGGCGATTGGCGTGGTGGGGGACGCGAATATCGAAGGTGACGTGGGGACGAATACCGGGATCTTTGGGATCTGTTCGCAAGGCCTGTTCTTGGTCGGCGCAGGCGGGGTTGTCGCGCAGGGCCGCGATGCGGTGGGTGACGTCTGACCAGATCGCTCGAAGCGGTCCGAGACCTTTTTGATAAAGGGTCTGGGAGGATTGATCGATGCAGAGGGTGAAGTCCGAATTAATCTTACCGATCGCGGTGGTGCAGGAATCCAGTGAGTGGGACGCTAGGACCGCGTTGACGTGATCGAGGTCACGGTTGGCGACTTGGATCACCGCCCCCAGCTCTTCGTTGAAAAGCGAAGTCATCGGGTCTGCGTCGTCGGGTAGGTTGATGGTCACGCCAAGGTGACCGGCGAAGGCCATTTCGGTGATGGTCGCCAGGAGTCCGCCGTCTGACCGATCATGGTAGGCGAGGAGTTTTTGGTCCGCGCCCAGCAGCTGAATTGCCGCCCAGAAACCTCGGAAGGTTTTGGGGCAATCCAGGTCGGCGGTGGCTTCGCCCATTTGGGAGAATACTTGACCGAGAATCGAGCCGCCGAGTCGGTTGCGACCCTGGCCCAGATCGATGAGGAGGAGGGTGCTGTCGAGTTCGGGAAGGAGTTGAGGCGTGATCGATCGGCGGATGTCGGCGACAGCGGCGAAGGCCGACACGATCAGAGAGATCGGTGCGGTGACGCGTTTGGTTTGTTCGCCGTCCTGCCAGACGGTCGACATGGACATGGAGTCTTTGCCGACGGGAATCGTGATGCCGAGGTCGGGGCAGAGCTCCATGCCGACGGCTTTGACGGCCGCGTAGAGATCGGCGGCATCACCGGGAACGGCCGGTGCGGCCATCCAATTGGCGGAGAGATTTACTTTGCCGATGGGACCGATTTGGGCCGCGGCGAGATTAGTGAGGGCCTCACCGACGGCGAGGCGCGCTGAGGCAGCGGCATCGTTGACGGCGACGGGGGTGCGCTCGCCGATGGACATGGCTTCGCCTCGGTTCGTATCGAAGCTCGCGGCCGTCACGGCGCAATCAGCGACGGGGACTTGCCACGGGCCCACCATCTGGTCGCGGGAGATCAAGCCCGTGACCGTGCGGTCGCCGATGGAAATGAGGAAAGTCTTATCGGCGACGGTGGGGTGAGACAGGACGCGTTTGATCGCTTCCTCGAGGGATGGGTCGGTTAGAACGAGTGGAACCCGGGGACGCTTGAGTGAGGTTTCACTGCGGTGCATCTTGGGTGGCTTGCCGAGGAGCACGTCGAGGGGAAGATCGATGGGACGGTTGCAAAAATGCGAATCATCGAGGGTGAGATTTTTGGCCTCGGTGGCATCCCCAGCGATCGCGAAGGGGCAGCGTTCGCGGGCGCAGATTTTTTCGAAGGCGGCCAAGCGGTCGGGGGGGACAGCCATGACGTAACGCTCTTGGGATTCGTTGCACCAAATCTCGAGAGGAGACATGCCGGGCTCGGCGTTGGGGAGGGCGCGAAGTTGGAAGGCGCCGCCGCGACCGCCGTCGTTGACGAGTTCGGGGAGGGCGTTGGACATGCCGCCGGCACCGACGTCGTGGATGAAGGAAATCGGGTTGTCCGGGCCGAGGGCCCAGCAGCTATCGATGACCTCTTGGCAGCGTCGCTCCATCTCGGGGTTTTCGCGTTGCACGCTGGCGAAATCGAGATCCTCGCTGCCAGTGCCGCTGGCCATGGAACTGGCCGCGCCGCCGCCGAGGCCGATGAGCATGGTGGGGCCACCGAGGACGATGAGTTTGTCGCCGGGGTTGATGTCACCCTTTTGGACGTGCTCGGCTTTGATATTGCCGAGGCCACCGGCGAGCATGATGGGCTTATGGTAGCCGCGAATTTCGGGGCCGTTGGCACCGGGCACTTCTTGTTCAAACGTGCGGAAGTAGCCATTGATGGCGGGGCGGCCAAATTCGTTGTTGAAGGCGGCACCGCCGAGGGGGCCTTCGAGCATGATGTCGAGGGCGGAGACGATACGGCCGGGTTTGCCGTGATCTTTTTCCCAAGGTTGGGTCGCGTCGGGCAAACGGAGGTTGGATACGGTGAAGCCGGAGAGCCCGGCTTTGGGCTTGGAGCCGCGACCGGTGGCCCCTTCGTCGCGGATCTCGCCGCCGGAGCCGGTGGCGGCACCGGGAAACGGGGAGATAGCGGTGGGGTGATTGTGGGTCTCCACTTTGCAGAGGATGTGAATGTCCTCATCGTGGGCGGCGTAGTGGCCGGTGGCGGGATCAACGTAGAATCGTCCGGCGCGGCTGCCTTCGAATACGGCGGCATTGTCGCTGTAGGCGGAAAGGATGCCCTCGGGGTGAAGTTGGTGGGTGTTGCGGATCATCGCGAAGAGCGACTTTTCCTGCGCTTCGCCATCGATGTCCCACGAGGCGTTGAAAATTTTGTGACGGCAGTGCTCAGAATTGGCCTGAGCAAACATCATGAGTTCAACGTCATGGGGGTCGCGTCCGAGTTTTTGAAAGGCGTTGAGCAGGTAATCGATTTCGTCGTCGGCGAGGGCGAGACCGAGTTCACGGTTCGCGTTGGCCAGTGCGGTGCGGCCTTGAGTGAGCACGGGCACGCTGGCGAGGGGGCGAGGTGGCTCCACGCGAAAGAGGACGCTGCAGTCTGCAACGGTATTGAACACAGCCTGAGTCATGCGGTCGTGCAGCGCGGCCCGGAGGGAATCGATCTGCCCCGAAGTGAGTTGGCTCAGGGGTTTGGCCAGCGCGGCGTTATCGAGATCGAGGGTGTAGGCGATGGTGCGCTCGATTCGTTTAATGCCGGTGAGCCCGCAGATATGCGCGATATCGGTGGCCTTGGAGGACCAAGGGGAGATGGTGCCGGGGCGCGGAGCGACAATTTGGATGAGGCCAGTGGCCGCACCAGAGGGGCGGCTGGGGCCATAAGTCAACAGGCGCTCAAGCACATCGTGTTGGGCGGGAGCGAGTTCGCCCGCTAGGTCGACGATGTGCACAAAGTCGGCGGTGATTGAGCGCACCGGGACTGCGGCGGAGCGGAGTGCTTCGAGCAGTTTTTTGAGTCGGAAGGGAGAGAGAGCTGGGGAGCCGCGCAGGATCAACATGGTCAGAGGTCGAGACGGTCCCAAACGATGCGGAGTCGGTCAAGCTGACCCTGCGAGAACGGAGCTTTTCGCAACGATTGGGTAAAATACGTTGACCGAGTCGGGCATCCTTTTGTGATTACCCCCTTGTCGATTGTGAGAACATATTTTGATGCCATGGCCGGTTCTTTTCCGGCCGCGACCAAGCTTGCAGCTCTTCGCTGCGAAATATCCTGTTGGGCCAATCATGAGCGATAAGCTTACCCACGAATGCGGCATCGCGATGGTGCGGCTCAAGAAACCCCTCCAATATTACCAGGACAAATACGGGACTCCGCTTTGGGGGTTTACCAAGCTGTATCTCCTGATGGAAAAGCAGCACAACCGCGGCCAAGACGGAGCGGGGGCAGCGTGTGTGAAGCTCAATGTGCCGGCAGGTGAACCATTTATGTTTCGCGAGCGGTGCGTGAAGGCGAATCCGCTCGATAAGATCTTCAAGGCGTTGCTCAACGACTATCACGGCAAGGTGGACAAGGGAGATATTCATCCTGAATTCGCCGAAACGGTGAAGCAAAAGTTCGATTTTGGCGGGGAGCTGCTGATGGGCCATTTACGCTACGGGACTAGCGGGGGCTACAACATGAGCTCGTGTCACCCGTTTTTCCGGCGGAGCCCGTGGCCGACGCGGAATCTCGCGCTGTGCGGCAATTTCAATCTGACGAATACGTCGGAGTTGAATGACAATCTGATCGGGATGGGTCAGCACCCGATTTTTGCGACCGATACGCAGGCGCTATTGGAGAAAATCGGGTTCTACCTCGATGAGGAGCATACCAATATCTTCCGGAAGCTGCGCGATGTCGAGAAACTGCCCGGTCGGGAGAGTGCGGCTCAGATCAGTCGGGAGCTGGATTTGGCCCGTGTTTTGAAGCAGGCGGGAGAAAAGTGGGATGGTGGTTATGTGCTGGCCGGTGCGGTCGGCAATGGCGACGCGTTCGTCGCGCGTGACCCATCGGGAATTAGGCCTTGTTTCTATTTTGAGAATGACGAGGTGATTGGTTTCGCCTCGGAGCGGGCGCCGTTGATGACGGTGTTCGATCTGGAGTTGGCGGAGGTGGCGGAGGTGCCGCCGGGTCATGTGATGGTAATTAAGAGTGACGGCGTCATGACGACGACCCGGTTTCAGCCGGAGATGCCGCGGACGTCGTGCACGTTCGAACGCATCTATTTCTCCCGAGGTAATGACATCGATATTTACCGTGAGCGCAAAGCATTGGGCGCGCGATTGGCCGATCAGGTCATGGCGGCGGTGAATAATGATTGGGCGCACTCGGTGTTCAGTTTCATTCCCAACACGGCGGAAGTGGCTTATTACGGTATGGTATCCGCATTGCGGGAGAAGCGTCGCTTGGAAGTGAAGGATAAAATCCTCCGGGCCTCTCAAGCGGGAGAGCTGACCGAAAAATTGCTCGATGACCTGATTCTCCGAAATTGGCCCCGGGCGGAGAAGGTGGTCAGCAAGGATATCAAGTTACGCACGTTTATCGGCCAAGAGAACCTGCGTAATCAACTTGCCAGTCACGTTTACGATATCACCTACGGATCCGTTGACGCGGGGAAGGACAACCTCGTGTGTGTCGATGATTCGATTGTGCGTGGGACGACGTTGCGCAAATCGATCTTACGCATTCTGACGCGATTGAATCCGCGGAAAATCGTGATCGTCTCGACGGCGCCCCAGATTCGTTACCCTGATTGTTATGGCATTGATATGTCGGAGATCGGGAAGTTCATCGCATTCGAAGCCGCGGTCGGGCTACTCAAAGAGACTGGTCAGGAACACGTGCTGACGGAGGTCTACCGGGCTTGTCTTGAAGCAGTAAAAAATGGCGAGATGGTGAATCACGTTAAAAAGATCTACGCCCCCTTCACGCCCGAACAGATCTCGGAGAAGATCAGTCGAATTGTTTACCCCAAAAATGTGGATTGGGCCGGAGATGTAGAAGTGATCTACCAAACGGTGGACAATCTTCATGCGGCGGTGCCGAATCACTCAGGCGATTGGTTCTTCACCGGAAACTTTCCCACTCCGGGTGGGTTCCGGGTCGTGAATCAGGCGTTTATCAACTACTTCGAAAACAGCGACGCCCGTTCGTATTGAGTTCTTTCGATGCCTGGAAAAGCCGCTGTCAAAACACCGACTCCGCCGCCTATTTATGCGGTGCGCAAACAGCAGGTCGTTCTCGATAGTGACCTCGCTGAAATGTATGGGGTTGAAACGAAACGGCTCAATGCGGCGGTCCGGAGAAATGATGCGAAGTTCCCTTTGGCATTTTGCTTTGAGCTTACGCAGCAAGAGTTTGCGGCTTTAAGGTCGCAAAATGCGTCCTTAAAGCCGGGCCGAGGAGAACACCGTAAGTATCTTCCTTTGGTATTTTCCGAGCACGGCGCTCTTATGGCCGCGACGGTGCTCAAGAGTGATCAGGCCGTGCAGATGAGTCTTTACCTGATTAAAGCGTTTGTGCGCATGCGGGACGAGATGTTGGCGTCCAAAACGATACTCAAGCGAGTGGCCGAAATTGATCGGCGTTTGCTCGAGCACGATGTCGTGCTGCAAGAATTGATCGCACGTATTCAACCTTTGCTCGATGCTCCTCCGGTAGAAGACACCGAATCCAAGAAACCACGCATCGGTTACCACAAGGGTAACCGCTAGATCCGCGATCAATCGAAGATCCAACTTCCAACTTCTTAAATTTCCCCATGAGCCTTTCCTACGATTCCGCCGGTGTGCGATACGAAGAACTCGATGCCTTCAAGCGCGCTTGCCAAAAAGCGGCTAAGACGACGGCTGATTTACTCACCCCGCACGGCTACAGCGAACCCGCCGAGACGCGGGGTGAAAGCTGCTATTTGATGGAAGCGGAGGATCACTTTCTCGCTCACGTCGAAGAAGGTCTTGGCACTAAAAATTTGGTGGCTGACGCGGTTTATGCGCAGTCGGGCAAGTGTTTCTACCGGGAAGTCGCGATCGATACGGTGGCGACGATCGTGAACGATTTGATCACCTGCGGCGCGTTGCCCATTTCGCTGGCGATGCATGCGGCGGTGGGAGATTCGAGTTGGTTTGGAGATGCGAAACGCACGCAAGGATTGGTCGATGGCTGGGCCGAAGCGTGCCGGATGTCGGGAGCGGTCTGGGGGGGCGGTGAGACGCCAACGTTGCGCGGGATAATCGAACCGCAGTCGATTTGTTTGGCGGGCTCCGCGGTAGGTCGGATTGCGCCTAAGTGTTTGCGCATCACGGGCGAAGCGAAAGACGGCGATGCCATTATCTTTTTGGCCTCGTCGGGAGTGCAGACCAACGGTCTGACGCTTTGTCGGATGATTGCGGATAACCTTCCGGACGGCTATGCGACTCCGTTGGGTCATGGAGATGAACGAACTTACGGTGAAGGGTTGTTGGCTCCATCGGTGATCTACGTCGCGTTTGTGCGAGAGTGCCAAAAACGCGGAATTAATTTAAACTATGTTTCGCACGTCACTGGCCATGGGTGGCGCAAGCTGCTGCGTTTGGATGAGCCGTTTGTTTACGAGATTACGGAGACGCGGGATGAACCAGCGTTGTTTAAGTTTTTGATGGAGAAGGGGCCGATCGAGCTGCGCGAAGCCTATGCGACCTTTAACATGGGCGTGGGCTTTGCGGCTTATGTGGATCCGAAAGACGCGCAAGCGACTTTAGCGGCGGCGCTGGAATCGGGATACGATGCGTGGATCGCGGGCCGAGTGCACAAAGATGGGGATCGCAAAGCGGTCGAGGTGCCTGGCCTTGGTCTGACCTTCGAAGGCGACTCGCTGCAGGTGCGCTGAGCGTATTCGACTACTCGAAATCGAGGTAGAGTTCGCGGAAGGGGAGCCAGCGATCCTTGCGGTGGTTGGGCTCCGTTTGGCGAGCGATGTTGAGCGTGATTTGTAACTGCTTGAGAGCGGTATCAAAACGACTTTTGGAACAGGTGTGTCGCTCCATCGCGATGGCGCGAATTTCGGCTGTTTCACTGGGATCGAGTCGGATGATTTCGAAGACTTTTTGGGCGAGGTCACTGCAGGTTGAGATGTCTCGATGATGTTGAGGGTAGTGCGTCTCGCGTAAGTGAGTCATCGACATGAACACGGCATGACCTCCGGGAATTTTGCCGTAAAAAATGTCATCGGGATAGGTTTCAGGGAGCTCGTTTTTCCAGGCCCAAATGGCCTCAACCCGTGCCCCCCATTTGGTGTTACCGCCTCCATTGGCTGGCAGGTCGACGACATCCCAAAGAGCGGGGATGCCTTTGACTTTGCTACTGAACAAAGTGCAAACGCCCACAATATGCACGTACTCGTAGACGTTTTCCAATGTGCAGATTTTGATCATAAAGTAAGCGCGCTAATGATTGGACCCTTGGCAGAAAAATAGAAAAGCAAACAGGGAGTGCTGCGAACCAGTGGGTTAGACGAATTTGAATTACCGATCGGTATTAGTCCGCCAATAATTGATTAAGGGGAGGCGTTGGATCAGTCGGTAATTAAAGGATTTTAAAACCACTTACTAGGGGATTTCCCCTAGCTATTTTGGACGAAATGGACTATCTCGTGAGCACAAATTTGCAGTAGATCGATTGGTCGCGAGATTGGTTGGTCGACTCGAAAGTTTGAGAACAGCAACTGTGGCATCTGGCCCGTGATAAGACGGATGCCACGGCGCTGTTCGATCTTTCGATTTTAGGGCAGAATTTAGTATGACGGGACGCTTTTTGTTAATCAGGCCGGTGGCTCGAGGCTTAAAAACCGAACTTCGCTGATCAGACCGTCACGGATGGTGTAAACGGCGATGGTGCGGAATGGTTTCCCCTCGCGGCCATCAATTAATTCTTCATCCACCGCATGATTTCCGACGACCATGCGCTGGAGCAGGGTGCAGTGGTTTTGGGGGAAGCGGGCGAACATGGCCGCGTAGTTTTTTCGCATCGTATCACGACCACGTTGAATATCCTCAGAGCCGTCGCGGATGATGGTGACGTCGGCCGAGAAACAGGAGATAAACGTCTCGAGGTCTTGGCGATTGTAGGCGTCGAGTTGGCGATCGACGATGGATTTGACGGGATTGGTTTGAGGGGAAACCGGCATCTCGGGAAATTAGTTTTCGATGAAAGATTCGGCGGAGGAGAAAGGGTTTTCGGCGAGGAGTTCTTCGACGGTGTAGTAACCCTCCTTGTGCTTCACCGCGTCCCGCACTTTGGCGACGGTTTCAGGCTGAACCGGTCCGGAGAATCCCCAATGAAATGCGCTGCGAATGTAGGTCAGCACGGCAGCGATTTCCTCGTCGTTATAAATCTGTTCGAAGCCGGTCATGGGCGGGACGCCGTTGGCCGGATCATAGAGTCTTTCTCCTACCTTGATGGGGCCGTAGATTCCTTTGAGCACGATTTTGATGAGCCGTTCGGGTTCGCCGACTACCCATTGGTTTTCGTGGTCCTTATCCGGGGCCGTGAGAGGGGGGTAAATTCCGGCGAGTCCCTCACCGTTCGGCTGATGGCAAACGGCACAGGACGCATCGCGGTTGTAAACGTCTCGCCCGAGGTTGAACAGCTTTAGGTCTTCGGCGCTGAGGTTGAGGACCGGGGGCTCCGCGGAGGGATCCGGCGTGAAGAAGCGTAAGTTCCCGGCGAGAAATTGGGCGGCGGACGATTCGGCGGGAGGGTGGAGGGAGGCGACGGCTTCCCCGAGCTGTTTAAAAACGGTTTCGACGCCTTGGGCCATATTCAGGTCAACAGGGTGCTGCAGCGCGGCGAGGAAGATCTGCGCACCGGCCTGATCATCGTCCAACCACGAGGCCAGGGCGATGGCTTCTGCTCGCACCCGAGGGTGGGGGTCGCGGGCGGCCCGGAGGGCTGACTCGAAAACGTAGGGGACGGACAAGTCGAAACGGGCGTGGCGCATCACCCGCACGGCGGCGGCGCGCAGTTCGGGTTTAGGGTGGGCCAGGGCGCGTTCCAGCAGGTCGGCATCGGGTGGGCCATTGCCGGCGGTGATGAAGAGGGCTTCAAGTAACTGAGCCGGTGCGATCGCCTCCACGTTATCGCCCTGCGCAGCCCAAGCGCGCACGGCGGTATTTACCTCGCTGACGGGATGGCGCCAGAGCTCACGGCGCGAGCGGACGCGGGTTTCTTGCTCGGGAAGCGTGAGATTGTGGAGGAGGGTGTCGATGGGGGCTCCGGCGACTTCGGCCGGTTCCACGAGCGGATTTACGGTCGAGGTGACGCGGAAGATGCGGCCGTGTTGTTTGTCCCGATTTGGGTCCCGGGCGGAATGTTGCATGTGGCCCACTAGGGCGTTGTGCCAGTCGACGATATAGAGCGAGCCATCAGGGGCGAATTCAAGATCGACGGGACGGAAGTTGGGATCGCTCGAGGAGACGAGGTCCTGACGTGGTTTGCCGGTAAAACCGGAGCCGTCGTCTTCGATGAGGTGTTGTTTGACGCCGAGGAAACCGATACTGTTGGCGACGAGGAAATCACCGGTGTGCTCGGCGGGAAAATGGCGTCCAGAGACAAACGCGGCCCCGCTGGTGGGGCGCACGGTTTGCGTCGTGAATTGTCGGCCGTCCTTTTTGGGGTATTGCTCACCGAGGGGTAAGCGGGAAGAGCGGGGAGTCGCCCAATAGTTTTTCCCATCGGAAGCATCGGCGAGAAACGGTTGATTCCATTCGTCAAACGCGAGGCCCCAGGGATTCCAAAGTAGAGCCTGGTTGAACTTCTCCAATCGCGACGTGCGTGGTTCGTAGCGCCAGATATGGGCGTCGACCCCGCGCTGGGTACCGTAGGGGGTCTCGACTTGGGAATGCAGGAAAATGCCCTCCAGCATGTAAAGGTCGCCGGTGGCCCCCGTGGTGAAGGCACCGATCGCGTGGTGGGTGTCATGACTGTCGAAACCGGTGAGGAGGATTTCACGTTGATCGGCGACGTCATCGCCGTCGGTGTCGATGAGACGGATGAGGCGGGGTTGTTGGGAAAGGATCACGCTGCCGTCGGGCTGGATCGCAAAACCGATGGGTAGGTGGAGCTTGTCGGCAAAGGTGGTCTGTTGGTCGGCGCGGCCGTCGCCGTCGGTGTCTTCGAGAATGAGGATTTTGTCGTTGGGAGGGAGGCCGCCGGGTTGGTAGTGGGGATAGCTCGGCATGACCGCGACCCAGAGGCGGCCTTTATTGTCGAAGGTGAGTTGGACGGGGTTGGCGACATCGGGGAACATTGATTCGTCGGCGAAGAGGCTGATCTCGAATCCAGCCGGCACCTCGAATTTCGCCATGGCGTCGGGTTCGGGCAGGTAGGTGATGTCGCGGTGGAAGTTGGTTTTTACCGGGGTGAGTTTGCGGGTGGCGGCGTCGTCGATGGCGAAGGACTTGCCTTGAGCGGCGGCCCAAATGACGGCGTCGCGGAGATCGGTCATCTGACGGATTTTTTCGAACTCCTCGGGGTAGTTGAAATCCCCGAAGGGTTGCCAACGGCGACCGTAGGCGTGCACGCCGTTGGGCATGCGGTAGTCCTGATCCCAGAGCCAATTTTTCTCCTCGATGGCGGCGAGCAGAGCGGGGGAAGGTTGGGCGGATTTTCCGATTAGAGACTGGCAGAGAAATTGAGCGAAACGCGCGTAGCCGGCGGCGTTGAGGTGACAGCCGTTGAGCGTGAGGTAGGCGTCGGATTCGGCATACCAAGACTGCGAGGGCGTGAAGGCGTCGATGCCGCCGACTCGCTGTTCAGCGGCGACTTCGAGGAGGGCTTGGGTGTAGGCGGCGAGATGGGCGTTTTCGGCGGCACCATCGGGTAAGGCATCGATGGAAGATCGATCTTCGAATGCGATCGGGCTCACGAGGACGATCTGCGGAGCTTTGCCGCCGTGGTAGGCGCGGGAGCGGGTGTGGGTGATCCAGGCGCGGAGTTCGTTTTTGAAATTTTGGATACCGGCGGGACCGGCGAAGGATTCACTGTAGCCAAAGAAACCGAGCACGATATCGGTGCTCACGATGGTGAGCCACTCGTCGGGGTAGGGGTAGTGCCCTTCTCCGCGATGGGCGAGGTGCTCCGGGTGGAAGATTTCTGCGCCGGGGAACGCCCAAGCTTCGGCGCGGCCGGCGTGGGGACGGAGACCGGCGGTGTCGCCGGAGCTCGCGAGATTGCGCACGCGGAGTTGAGTGGTGGGCAGGGCAGCTTGGATGGCTCCCTCGAAGTTGTGGTGGTATTGGAGGCGCTCGCCGAGACCGCTGCCGACAATTGCGATGGTGCTGCCTTGGGCAGGTTGGAGGGGGAGCGTGGTCGGTGTAACCACGGGAGCGATGATGTCGGGACGAGGGTGATGCGGACGGCCGCCGGTCACTTCATGCGCGGGGAAGTAGTCGGCGGGGTGGTGGCCTGGTTTGTGTTGGTCACCGAATCCGGAGTTATTGGGGGCGTAGTCGCCGACGGGATCGGTGTTGACGCCTTCTGCTGGAATGAGGTCTTCGTGGCCAGCGGCCCAGAGGATGCCCTGGAGGGCGAGACGGCGCATGGCGGGGATGCGGAAGTCGTAGGGATGACCGAGGGTGGTGGTGAAGACGCGAGCGGGGGCATCTCCCCACGAGTGCGTTTTGGTCCACGCCACGGGATTGGTGAGCGGGTAACGATCGAGTTTATCATTGGCCGCGTGATTGGAGCGGAGAGACGTGCCGCGCAGGAGAAAATCGGGATCGCCTGCGACGGAATCGCCGCCGCCTTCGACGTGGTAGAGCCAGGAGAACGCCTTGAAGGGAGTTACCCCGCGGAGGATGGGGTGAGTATTGGCGGTGGCAGCGAGCACGATGTTGGTGAGCGGGTCGTGACCATCGGCGAAGTGACCGTGATGCGTGAGCCATTTTTGACCGACGAGCTCACGGGTGAGGTCGCCATCGCCAAAACTATGGATGAACGTGGGATCGGGTTGGCTGCCCCAGGCGGCGTGGGGCGAGTCGGTTTCAAAACGGAAGGCGTGGGTGGAGGTCCTGAAGGCGACGACGGGTTTGCCGGCCTTGAGAAAGTCGAGCACGCGCTGGAAGGTCGCTTCATCGGGACGACGGAAACGGAGAAAAAGCACCATGAGGTCCGCGTCTGCGAGGGCCTCGGTGCCGGTGAGTGATTCGGTGGCATTGGGGTCGATGAAACCGTCTTGGTCGACCGAGAAACCAACGGACACATCGAAGTCAAAGTCCCGACGAAGAATGCGAGCGAGCATGGGCATCGACTCTTCGGAGCGGTATTCTTCGTCGCCGGTGAGGAAAACGATTTTGGGTTTTTCTTGGGCGCAGATCGAGAAGGCGAAGACGAGGGACGCGAGGAAAAGGAGGAGGGGTTTGGGCACGATTTTAAAAGGATGTAGGGAACGAGATCGGAGCAGAGGGAGGAAGATGGGATTCGCTGGGGCGCAGGGAGCAGCGAAGTTGCGGAAGGTTGGAAGAGGTCGCAATCCGAGTTTTACGCTAGATGTCGCTGCCCGGTGTGAAAAGAGGGTTGATGATTGTTTGCCGGGCATTGTGATGGCGGCCTTGACCGAAGATACCTCCGAATTATGACGGCACTGGAATCGATGGCTTTGGATAGTCGGCGGTCACTCCTGCTGGATCTAATGCGGGGATTGGCCTGTGGCATGGTGTTGGTTTACCACTTAAATTCGTGGTTGCCGACGGGGCTGGGGCAGGGAGCGATGGAGTTGTTTTTTGTGCTTTCGGGTTACCTGATTGCAAAGAGCCTCGCGAAATCGGTCGACCGAAAAGGATGGCCGGGCGTGAAAGAATTTACGGTGCGTCGGATGCGGCGGTTGATGCCGGCGATGGGAGGATTTTTGATCGGAGCGCTGATGCTGAACATCTGGTTGACCGACGTGATCTGGACGGAGCTGAGCTGGGCTTCGGTTTCGTCGCTATTCGGCTGGTATAACTTTTATTGGCTGAGGGTGGAGCCGTCGGTGATCGGTTATGGTGGTATTTGGTCCCTGAGTTTGGAGGAGCAGTTTTATGTGACATCACTCGTGGTGGTGCTGGCCGTTCGGGCCATTTCGGCGCGACCGGCGGTCTGGTTAGGCACGCTGGCGGCGCTGCTATTGGGGTGGGGGTTGGGCTGGAGGATTGCGGCTTACACGGGAGTTTATTCACCGCCTTGGGTGCCCTACATTGCCTATTTGCCGTTGCTGCGATTCTGGGGATTTGGTCTGGGCGCATTCGTTGCTTGGCTGGAATTGGTGCGACCGGTGAAAGCCACGCCAGGCCGGGGGCTTACCTTCGCGGCAACGGTATTGATCCTTTGGTTCATCGCGTGGATGGTCGATTCGGTCGCATTTTACGATGCGAACACCTTCATGCTGCAATGGCTGCTGGTGCCGGTGGGCGGCGCGGCGTTGATTCGACTCGCTCCGGCGATTGATGCGGCGATGACGGCAGGATTCAGGGCTCTAGAAAGTTGGCCGACAGTCGCGCGCCGCGCTATGCTTCAAATCGTGGGAGCCTGTCGCCTCTTTGGCGTCGCCTCTTATTCAATTTATCTGTGGCACTGTCTCGTGCTGGCGGGATTCCGGCACGAGGAACTGTTTGGCACTGAGGAGATGTGGTGGCTCATGGCCTTCCTGAGTGTGCTGACGGGGTTGCTTTCATGGAAGTTTATCGAAGTGAGGTTTTATTCGTTTTCCGCCACCAAACGAACCATGCCCGGCAAGTGAGAAGTTAACCCTATTTTCGGCTCAGTAAAAGTTTAGCTGCGGTGGGGTTACTATGTTCACGACAGTAACGGAGGGTCGAGGAGCTTCCAGAGTAGCCCTCAACCCATGGACTGTTTTCGGGACACTTTGCTTTGGTCGAAGATGTTCAGTGATTTCGTCGTTCGCGATGGGGTGTTTTCAGTCAGGCCGCAAACCGCAAGCCTGACCCATGTTCGCCATCTTTTTAATCGCCTTGTCGCGTTTTACCGATCGGAACAAATCTTTGTAATTTGCGTTTGACCCCTTTTGGCCTCGCCTTGGATTGCGCCGGTCGGAGTGCTGTCGAATTGAAATTTTCGCGCCAGAGTGACAAATGGCCCGAAAATCAGGTTTTGGGGACAGGCTCTCGTTATCGTCCCGCGGCCATGGGGGGAGATCCAGCTACGGTGGTTCTTAGGACGACGCGACGTTGACCGGGGTAGTCATTGATTGCCGCGTGCATGAGGCAGGGATTAAACCACATCGTGAGCGTTCCGGGTGCCCATCTCAGGCGGCAGGTGTACTCCAAGCGTTGAGTATGCGATTTCAAGAACGTTATTATCGGCTGACTTTCAGCCGCAGTCATACCGACGAAGCGGATGAGAGAGCCACTCAGATAGAGATGCGGCCGTTTTGTTCTTGGATGGCAACAGACTAAAGGGTGCTGGGTTTCGACATTATCGGCCGCTTCTCCACTTACCCTAACCGAAAAGGCCTTTTGGGCAGCATTGAGCGCATAAACACCTTTGCCTGAATGTACCCCGATCAAATTGTAAATGAGAGTTCGCATGGCATCAGAGAGTCCCTCAAAAGCAGCCGAAAGACTGGCGAATAAAGTATCTCCACCAACCGCCGGAATTTCCTCGCCATAAAGCATGGTAATGGCCGGAGGGTTCTCCATCCAAGCCAAGTCCATATGCCAATCCTCACCCACTACCGGACCGCAGTCTGCCGCATCTCGAGTAAAACGTACGAGGTCATCAAAACCATCAAGAGGCGTGTGAATCGGATTCCCACTGAATGGCCCGAATTTGCGCGCTACTTCGTGGAAGCTAGCAGGATCTAAGTTTTGATCTCGTATTGCTAGCACATGATAGTGATCAAGAGCTGTCTGCACATTCCTTATCATCTCGTCGCTGGCAGCGTTGAGGTCTATGCCAACGATTTCAGCGCCAATGCTACCGGTTAGCGGGCGCAACTCAAAACACGTAAACTTTGGGATGGAATTAGGGACGATTGTCATAGGGGTGGCAGATTCAAGGATTAGTTTGAATGTTTATTATGTATAAGCAATTCCCGGAAGCACTGGGCGGGCGATTTCCAGCCGAGGATTTTTCTGGGGCGCTCGTTGAGCATTTCCTGATAAGCGGTGAGTTGCTGGTAAGAGACTTTGGCGAGGTCGGTGGGCAATTAGCCTCCGACCCCCACACCACCGGACATACGGGTCCGTATCCGGCGGTTCCGATCTGATTACCGTTTCGTTTCAGGCTCCGCCGATGCTTCCGCACTCGGCGTCCTCTGGCTCGGGTAATGATAGGCGATCCATAGCAGTTGCAGGTTGGGCACGCCTTGTTGATCCAACCATTTGTTCGTGAGCGCCGCTTGCACAATGCTGTTCGTGCTCATGCGCCAGCAGTAAGCGTGCAACTTGGACGTGGTCGACTCGTATCATAAAGTAAACGACACGGCAGTATAACCTCGGGTACTAAGAGGGGTGGCGGAGCACTGGGAGGATTGAGTGACGCGTGGGTCGAGACACGATGGAGCGCTAATTGACCGTCAGCACCGAGATTCTCCCGCCCGACTTGCACCACGAGTGCGAACGGCTGCGTCGGGAGGTGGGCACGTTGGAGGCCGAACGGCGGCAACTGGAACTAAAAGTGCGCGTGCTCCAGCAGCAGCTGTGGGGTCGTAAGTCGGAGCGCGGCATGCCGGAGGACCCCGCGCAACCCGATCTGTTCGCCGAGCCGACCCCAGCGCCGATTGAGTCCCCCAAGCCCGCGCGCACCCGCAGCGAAGCGGCCTCTCGCCGGCCTCAGCCGAAAGGGCCCAAGCCCCTCGATCCAGCCCTGCCGCGCGAGGTGATCGCGGTGCCGGCGCCCGAAGCCAAGGTCAGATCCCATGGTGTCAGACTTTGCACATTGCACAGGGATGAAAATCCGTTGTGGAAGAAACCATAGCTCGTAAACTACGTTTGGAATACGAAGGTGCCTGATGTCGTATCACTGTAAGCGTGCAACTTGGACGTGGTCGACTCGTATCATAAAGTAAACTACACGGCAGTATAACCTCGGGTACTAAGAGGGGTGGCGGAGCACTGGGAGATTGAGTGACGCGTGGGTCGAGACACGATG
>Ga0209390_10004342_pt1 | contig 21426 bp, 10 predicted proteins | sample BON01_FD_187212 | JGI IMG/M metagenome (GOLD analysis project Ga0209390, IMG submission 187212) | Freshwater microbial communities from Lake Bonney liftoff mats and glacier meltwater in Antarctica - BON-01 (SPAdes) (version 2) | ecosystem: Environmental > Aquatic > Freshwater > Ice > Glacier... | reverse complement strand
CACACACACACACACACACACACACACAAACATACACACACACACACACACACAGATACACACACACACACACACACACACACACACGCGCGTGCGTACACACACACACACACACACACACGAACACACACACGCACAAACGCACACACACACAAACACAAACACACACACACACACACACACAAACACACACATACATAGCTGGCGTCGCATCTGCCGTCGCGGCCCTTGGCCCCGGGCGCTGGTTGAAATTGGGAAAGAAACAGAAATCCGAGTCGAGAGGGCGAAACTCTAGGGGCAGTACACACACACACACAAAAACAAACACACTCATGGTCGCAGATGAGGGCGCTGTTGCTACTTTGCATTCGAGCACACTCTTGTCGGGTGGGTGTGTTAGCGAGGGAAGAGACCGAGAGGGACAGGTCGGAGGGGAGGGTGCAGATGGAGGAGGGTCCGCAGGAAAACGAAGTGGCTCTGAGGGGGGAAGGGGCAAGGGGGGCAAGAGCGGGCAGGCATTTGAGGAATCACAGAGTCATCTGTACCGATTTCCCTGAATCGTCGTGTGGCGCAGCGGGGTGACGCTAGGAAGCACGCGACGAAGGATGGCGAGACAGAGACACTTATTATGGACCCTTACTACAGACACGCGCGATCGCCGAGGAGATTTGGGGTCTAGAGCCACTGTCAAGGGAGGGGTGGGGGGTACAGACACAAGAACAGGTGCTTTTAAGACGAATTTATTAATTTAAGTTTGACAAAAAAGACACGTAGGGACAGCAACAAAAGAGCGCGTCACGGCGTCACAGAGGAGACTCTTTGGGGCGTTCTTTCTTTAATTTGCGCCCCCTGCATATCTCTCACTATTCTGCTTCTGCTGCTGTTTGAGCGCAGCCAGATTTTCCCTTAAATACTTGTGCCCAGTGAGACGGCCCTTGTAGACGTCGGGATCCAACTCTGGTTGAATCTGTGTGTCGACTTTTGCCTTGAGGTTTCTGGGCACTTGGTACTTGGGGTGGTCGCCGTGCACCTGATAAGTCCACTGCATCTCGTCCGTTTCTACCACCAGCTTGCCTTTGTACAGTTTACCATACGAAGCTGGATTGAAGGAAATCACGAAATTGGTGCCTTCGGTGCCGTGTGGCTCGAGGAGTCCGACCTCGGGATATACCGAAAACTCCGCCGAGGATTCGGGCGCAAAGTATGCGTTAAAGGCTGCCGTCGTGTTGAACTGGTTAGTCATTCGGAAGGAGACGGACCGTGTTTGATTGAGCGCTCCCTCAATGCGAATCACATCGTCGACTTCGGCATCATTTGCGACCAAATCAATCCCGAAGACCCAGCGCCCGCCCGATTCGAGAGAGACTTTGAGCAGCACTCTGCAGCGCATGGCCTTGAGGGGCTCAAACGACATGTTATACCGCACGATTCCCTCCTGGAGACCGTCACGATTAGCGCGATCGTGACGGATCGCCAATGACTTGGCAAGCATTGCCTTGTATTCGTCGGGCGCGATAATCTCGAGCTCAATCTTTTCATTCGCGGCAATCGGCCCCACGCCACTGAGCGGCAACTCCAAGGCTGAATCTAGTCGCTCGCGCGCCCGCGTAGCAAACCGTCCCAAATCGACGGCGCCCGGCGCCTCTGCGGTTCCGGCAATGCCGTAGACGAGAGCAAAGACGGTGTCTTGCGTCAGCGCCACATGATCAATTTCGACAACCTCGAACTCAAACAGTGCCGAATGGCGCTCCATTTTTGTGGGGCAGAAGAGAAAGGGCACATCAACTTCTTGGAAGGGTGTGAGATGCATTGTGCTCTGGCTAAGCAAGATGCGGAAGGGCTGGTCCTCCTCAAGGCGCGTGTTTGCTTCGGCTTGATCATCGGGCGCTTGATGCACGTGTAGCTGCAGTGTCAATGGCCGATTCAGTGGATTCCTGAATTTCAAAAGATTGCTGCTAGTCTGGAAGACGGTGGAGCTCACGTGCACCGTCGGCATGAGCACCACCCCTTTGCCATCCCATGGCGCGGCCTCATTGGGCAGCACCTTACCGCGGCCCTTGAGATGGTAAACCCACCGTCCAGCCGTCGGGTGTTTGAGGACAATCTTTGTCTCCTCGTCTTCGTTGATAGCGGTGGGCGTGAAGACGATGTCGAACAGTGCCTCGTTGTAGCCCTCCACCTCGATCACGCCCTCTTTGTACGTCGAACCAGGTCTCGGATTGTATTCTACACTGAAATTCAGAGGATTTGTGATTCCAATCTCTAGGAGGATATCGTCAGAGATGGGGTTTTCGGCTGTGAGTTGAACGCTGACCGTCTTGCCCAACTCAGCTTCGAGGGGCTCGATCACAATATCGTCGGCCTCGGCCGCATCCAAATGGAGGGCATACCAAAACTCGCCCATTTCCACGTTGACAAAGGTCAACTTGCCGTCGCTGTGATCGGCAAGCAGAGGCGAGTAGACCAACTCGTATATTTTGGACTCACCGGGCTCAATCGTAATCGTGGGCGCGCCAATTAGCCCCTCGCCCTCGAACAGCACATCAAACGTTACGGTCTCATCCAAGGGATTCGTGATGGGAATGTCAGCAATGATCGCCGTTCTCGCTTTGGCATTGAGCTCGATGACTCTCTCATACGCAGGGTTCTCTGCTTTCACTTGAATCGTGTACCAGATATACTCGCCGGTGGGAGCCTTGAAAGAAACACTTCCCGTAAACTCACCACCGCGCGGCATCATGATGCTCAAATCATATTCGGCCTGAGTGTCGCCTTTCATGAAAAACGTGGCCTCGCCCGAAATGCCCAAGAGATCACACTCAACAACATACTCGCAGTCTTCCGAGCCCAGAATGTTGCGGACAAGTACCACGTCCGAGGTCCGTTTGCGCGCGACACACTCGATTTGGGTGTGGTCTTCGGCCACGGGATCCTCGCCGATACCCGACAGCTCATAGACATAAGAATCTCCAATGGTTGAATTGCGCAAGGTAAGCTCGCCCGCGATATTTGTAATCCACGAAGGCGCAAAGGTCAAGGTATACATAGCCATGCCAGGCCCTTGAGCACCCATGGGCGGCACTTTAAACTCCTTGGGGCCAGAGAAATAATCTCCAGACAAGGACGATTGAATCACCCACTCTCTGTCGCTATGATTAATAATGGGGATGTCCTGTGATATCGCCTGGCGCGCTGGGCAGCTGAAGGTCAGTTCCGCCCGTGTTCCCTGCGCCGTGACGGTTGCCTCTACATCCAAAACGCGGATGTCAAAGGCAGATCGTAGTATAATCCGACCATCATACTTGCCCGGGCCCTGCGGGCGCAGCTCAAGCGGCAGTTTGTTGTTCATTGCTGGCTGCGGCCGCCCGACTGCTGGCGACAGTTTGGGCTGCGCATTGGGGCCCCAAAGACTGAAGATCTTAGGGCCAGAAAAGCAATCGGTCAGATACTCCACTTTGTATTCGACGTGTGGCTGTTCACAGGCAGCCTTGAACCAGTCTTTGCCATTAGCACCCATGAGTTCCATGAGGCCAGCACGACACTTGTCAATGCCGGCGTTGCGTGCCGACACGGGCACGTCCTTGATAACAGTACTCTTCATCTGGTGCTGAAACTTGTTGGAGTCTGTCTGTACGGGCAAGTCGACCTTGACCTGTAGCTCATAGCACGTCTCACCCACAAGATCGTCCTTGATAAAGACTAGACACGAATGCCCGCAAAACTGAAGTGGCACAAAGTTGATTATGATTACGTTATTCGCCTTCCTCTTAAGCTTCATCGTGCTCACTTTGGTCCAGAATGTCATGTCGGGCAATAGTGCCGATGACGTGACATTGGTCTTTTTTGAGCTTGCCCCGCTGCCACCGTTGCCCCGCTTCGGCGAGTTGCTTCGCACTGCACCTTTTGCAACAGGTTGCAAGGGCACTAGTGACACGTTGAGTATCGTTTCATGCTCAATGTCGCAATTTTTGACGGGGATCTCGAAGAAGATCTGATCGTAGAGTTTCGTGTGTTTGACAATGACTTCTGTGCGCTTGAATGTCTTGGCCGACGATTCGAGATCAAAGACAAGCGTCACTCCTGCCGCGCCGCCCGCCACGCGCTCACCAATGAAAAAGATCTGTGCCTTTGCTAACCCCCGAATCTTGTGAAAGCAATTGACTGGGAATTTAATCTTATCGCGCGCTCCGATCTTGAGGGAATCCGCGCATCTGAACTCCTTGCTGCCATCAATACGGATGGTGTAGACCAGGGGCTTGCCACTGGGATTGGTGAGTTCGATATGCTTGACAACATTGTCATTCAAGCGGCCGTCAAAGCCAATTGTGGCGCGAGGGATCAGCGACGGAAGCAAGTTGAAGAGATAGATACAAAACAACATCATGTCACGTGCCGGCGCCTGTGCGAGTTGTGTAGCAGGCGGGCAGTATTCGAACCCAATCTGTCTGCATGCCTTGACAACGTGATGTGCGTTCTGAATGCGCTCAGCAAGCACATCTGTCTTCTTAAGCGTCGACATAACTGCCGACAGCGAAGGCACGTGTGAGGCAATTACCGCACCAAACACTCGGCAGTCGTGCAGATCCTTGTCAAAATTCAAGATTTGTGCTGTGGGCGTCGTTGTCTGCCAGTGGTAGGTCAACCACCCGAGCAGTACAAGCTCCGACGGGCTGTAGACATTGCTGCCAGTCAAATATAGACCCTTTGTGAGCGCGGGGTCTACACCTGGAATGCTGCGGAGGAGCTTGGGCGTGAGGCGGTTCAGGACAAAGAGTTTGACGACTTGATACATGAGCATCATCCACGATCCCTCCATTATCAGCAGGTAGTGCTTATGGAAGAAGGGCCGCAGTTCTACTGGCAGCCCGCCCTTTTCCAAGTACATCTTTTGAAAGAGATCCTGCGGCAAGAGATACTCGGGCTTTATGCAATTCACAAGTCCGCCGTAGCTCTTGAGGGTACTCAGCAGTTCCGTGTATTGCGACAGCAGCATCTGTCCCTCCTCCTTACGATTGCCAGGCACCTTTTTCATCTGCCCGGGAACCGTCTTTCCGGTTGAAGCCTCGATAACATCAATTACCTGCTTACCACGCGCCTCGAGAAAGTCGTTTGGAAATTGCGTTACTGGCTGCCGAAAAATGGAGATATTCGCCCAATCCAAGAGCACCTTGACGCTGGCACGCTCTGTCAATACCTTGCATTCACACAGAAACTCACTGTTGGGTGGTAGGAGATTGACCATCTTGCCGTTGTGGGTAGCATCTAGCTCGAGGCTTTGCATTTCGATTTCGCCATCTTCGTTTAGAACACTAGGCTGGATCGGGCCAATGATGCTGAGCATGGGTGGCCTTTCGCCACCTTTGATCTGTATGCTCTCGCTGTGAAGAGTCGTAAAGGGGAAGACGGTCAGCAGACTGCCATCCGTAGTACCAAGGATGGGAATTGAGTACTTGTTGCCGTTGTGGTCAAGGAACTCAATCTTGGTCGCAAATGACATGCTCTTTTTCGCCGAAAACGATACCTCCACTGGCAGCCTGGTGTTGACAACATTGATCATTGTGCCATTGGGAAACTTGACCGTCATAGGCACTGTTGTCGCGTCGGCGGGCAGTGTAAGTTGGACGTTCAGATTGTCGTAGCCATAGTTGATTACTTCAAAACAGATCGTGCTCGTCTGACCCACTGGAGTCACGGGCATGAAGATTTCGCGTCTATCGAATCCCAAACTCGGATAAATGCCGACGCCCTCTACAATGAGGTCAAAATACGGCACCTTATAGTTTTGATCAAGGTAGATGCGGAGGTTGGCGCTAAAATGGCCATCAGCACGTGGGATAAAGAGCACTCTTACCGTCATTGATTTGCCCGTGGCCAAATGAGCAGTGGTATCCTTCATTTTAAAGACGTCAGCAGTGGCCTCATCGACCTCTAGCCTAGCATCTACAAGGCAGTGCTGGTCGTTGCAGTTTGTCAGCGTCATTTCAAGAGCGTAGTTGAAGTTTGGCATGTTTTCATTCACGACGATGCGCTTTTCAAAATCAATTGATGGCGTCGACAGCAGCAGCCGGGGCTTGCTAGCCTCGCCGACCACCGCGCGCCGCAATCCCTTGGCATCCTTGCTGGGAATCCCAAGCAAGGACAGGGGCAACTCAAAGGCTGAGCTTCCCATAATTTGGGGCGTGTATGTCAGCTCGATTTTACCCTCGAATTTTGCCGGAATGCAAAACATGACGCGTGGTCCAAGCAGCGCCGTTTCGGGCAAAGAGGCTTCATGAGCTTCCGCGGCGGCGAGCTGCTGCTCGTCCTCGTCTTCGTGTTCGAGATCTTCCGGGATTTTGACACCAAATTCTGGGTGTTTGCGCAAGTCGAGCGTGAAAATGGCAGGGATGTTTGAGGTGTTGTGGATGTGGAGCGGCACTAAACCCGTAGCACCCAGGTAGATGGAGCCAAAGTCGATTTCCTCTTGTTTGATCGTGCAGGTGGGCACATTGATGTCGACTTTGACAGGCACCTTGATGTTTTTGCCTCCACGAACTTGAACAATAAAGTAAGAGTCGATCTTGACAGGCTTGTTGCCCTTAATCGACACAAGAATCTGCACGTTACCTCCCGGTGAGATCATGCCCTTATCCGGCGTCACTACAAGTCCCGGACACCTATTTTTGAGCTCATCCGGATCCACAAAAAACACGGTGACATTGTCACCCTTGGCCGTGAGTGTGACAGCTTTGCGCACCGCTGCGCCTGCCGCAACCGACCCAAAATCGATACTACGCGGTTTGCACTCAAGGTGGCCCTGGTCAGACTCGCCAGCACACATGAGACTCATTGGCTGCCCACCAAGTACGTCAATGCGCAAAGTTGCCTCGTGAGCCGTGTGCTGCGCGGGTTTGTAGGTGATTTGCACCTCCTCTTGGCTCATTGGCTCCACCGTTCCCTGTGATGGGAATGCAACGAAATTGGCGTTGGACTCGACCTTGTATTCCGCAAGATTGTTGGAGGGGTTGATGAGGTATAGCACCTCGGGGGCTCCCATTAAGTTGCTGCTAGAGGCGAAGGCAAAGTGTATCTTCTCGCGCGACATGTTGAGCATTACAGGCACCGCTTCTGCTGTCACCCCAACGTCGAAGCTGTGGTGCTCGTTAATGACATAGGTAAATTTGGTGTCAACGGCAATGGTAGCCTCGAGATAGAGGGTCATGTCGAATCCGGCTGTGGCGCCCGCGGGCACCACCTGTGTGGTCGGCGTGCTCTTCTCAAGCGGCTTGTCGCCATGTAATTCGATCCGCACCATCAAATTCTGCATCGTACCGTTGCTGATAGAAAACGATTTTGAAATGTCGCTCTGGATGCAGACGGGCCCGAAGCGCATCTGAGATGGGTTCGTGGCAATCTGCATGATCTGCTTCGGGTTCAGAAAGGACGAGCATTCCTGGCGCTCCTTTTTCGTCGTGGGCGCTGCCTTAAACTTGTTGAGTATGAGCCTGTCTTCGTCCATCACTTTCGACTTGGGTTTGATGTATGTCGGCCCCTCTCCTGGGCGGTGCTTCAAATACAACGGTTCATTCGCAACAGGTAGATGAAACCAAGGTTCCTTGATGGTTTTGCTCATGGGCAGGCCTTTTGTGGGTAGGCCGAACATGCCCAGGTCTAGTGCCGGCTGCGCGTAGTCGGGATCTGCATCGTTGTGTCACGTGTCAGGCGCCTTGTTGCCTAAGCAACACGTGAGGTATGCTGTCACATGTGAGGTTTCCTGTCTGTGTGCGTGTGTGTCTGTGTGTCTTTGTGTCTCTGTGTCTCTGTAAAGGTAGATACATGCACATACACATGCATAGCAAAGGCGTGTGTTCGCGTGTCTCTGTAAAGGTACATACATGCACATATATGTGTATTATACTAATACACAACATCTTAATAAACAACAACCTAATAAACAACGACCTAATACATACCTACACACTTGCAGGAACACACAAACGCACTCGCACGCGCACGCACACACAACAAATGTATGCACAGACATACCATTTGTTGGGTCGCCACATGCAAGGCCAGTGACATGATTGCCCAGCGCAAAACTGACACCTTCAGAATCAGAGGCTTTGGTCATGCGCTCGGCATATTTGCCGCGCAGCCAACGTAAGTACTTATCCTCGTTTTGTTTGATTTGGTCAAAACGCTGGCTTTCAAAAGTGTAGGCCACAGTAACGTCATCGACAACGGGCGGAAACTTGTGCCAGGCGCTGTCGCGCTCCCACTTTGTGCGTGGCTCCGTTTTCTGAATTTGCAATTGGCCCGGTGCCTGGAACGTGAATTTCGGCTCAAATGTGTCGTCGGTGGCTGCCACGCCGCCAATCAGCGTTTTTTTGCCGTTGGATGTGCAATTGCCCATGACTCGCAAATCGATCATGCCCACCTGCTGCCCAGTACTGCCGTAGAGCACAAAGGGGATCACCTGTGAATGCAACCCTCGCTGCGACGGCGCAAACGACACCACTATGTCAAGCGACTGATACGGAAGTAGGCGTCCTTTCGAGGGGCGAGCTTTAAAATGCGGCACTTTCTGTGAATCAAACACAATGGGCAACTCGTCGTTGTGGTTGTGGATTTTAACCGAGATTTCCGTGCACGTGTTGGTGGGTGTGTCGACAAATTCAACGCTGAATTGTGAAATACTCACTTCAGGTGTCACCGTTCGCCCGATCAACTTGATACTTGCCAGCATCTCATCCGGCGACGTGACCATACTGCCTGTGAAATTTGCCGCTACCTGGTGATCCTCGCGCTGCTCACTTAGTTTGAGCTGTTCTTTGAATCCTTTCAAAATCGGAATGGGAGGTGGGTGGTATGTCACTGTAAGAAGACGCTGCTCGAAAGGCTGCAGCGTGCCATTGAAGGGTTCGATTGTCCAGAAGGGCACATCGTTTTCATGTATATCCATCCTGCTGATAATGCCCTGCACGTTGGCGGGCTCTGGCCCGTCATTAACCAGCGTCACTGGCAAATCGCGTGTTTCGCCTATGTAAATGGTGCCAAACTGCAGCGAAGGTAATCGGCCCGAACTCTCAGGTGACACAAGTTCAAGCACTTGTCTGGCTACCAGAGCACTCATGTCGAGTGGCTCTCCAATGGTCTCATTGTTCACCTTTACCTGCGCCATGGCACGCTGCACCCCTAGGTCATCTCCGGGCGCAAACGTGACCTTGACACGGATAAAGCAGTCATCACTGCCATCAGGACCCAGGCGGCCCACCATGGGCTCAATTGTAAAGGCCAGGCTATCCTCTCGTACAAACTCGAAGTCGGCAGCCTTTTTGCCCCGGTTGACTACATCTACATACCGGATGTTCTGGCTCGACGGAGGCACAGCACCAAAAATGCAATAGCTGTCAAAGAACAGTTCGGGGCGCGGCGCAAACGCGTAGATGGGCAAGGTGATCTTGTCCGACTCGCACATTACTGTGATTTCGTCTTCAAAGTCTCCGTCCTCCGTGTGAAAATATTCCAAGTCCGCCGACACCTCGAGACCCGGTGCCACGGGCATGGAGGGAATTTGGTGGAGGGCAAACTGCTTGAGCTTCGGCGGTACAAACCGGATGCGCTTTACGCGGTCGCTGCGGTTGACGACGGTGATGGTCAGCATGTGGGTCACATTTGGCTCGGTGTCCTTGAATTCGGCAACCGCAGGGAAGACGCGAATGAAGTTGCCTGTGCTGCCGAGCTGCCGCTGCAGGTGGTTGGCACGCGGCTCCTGCAGGGCCTGGGTTGCACCCTCTGCGTCGTTCCCCACATATGTGTTTTTCGAGTCGACGCGGATGCCGCCGAGCGACGTCAGCTGCGCAATCGTGGAGGGCAAATTGAGATGATCATATAACGGGGATGAAGCGGTGCGGTCAGGAGGAAAGAACAGGCACATCAATACAAGAGATGCAACAATGCATATTCGCAGCAATGGAGCAGGAAGAGGAGGTTGCACGCCAGGAGGAAGAGCGCGTGCTGAAAGCCGGGGCAACACACCGAGGCGCGCAAATCACGGGTCGCCGCGCGTGGGCGCAGGTTGCTGCCCACATTGGCCACAGAAAGGTCGCGGAAGTCGGGATATGGCATCGTGCACTCCGTACGCTCCCGGCACGCGGCGAGGTCGCCCGACTCGAGCGAGGTGCGACGCCGTTGTCTTCAAAGTCTGTTTCAACTGAAAACGAAATACAAAAATCATTGTTCCTTGAAAAACAACGAGGAGTCGCCTTGGCTTTGTCCACGGGGGCAAGAACACGATGAGGAAGGGGACAATGCGGGAACGGATGTCCTTCGTCGGGTCAGCAGCACTTTCAGTGGTGGCCGCAGCACTGCTCCTCGTGGCAATCGTGCTCAACGCGGGCCAGCGCAACGTTCGCTTGCTTGCCCGCTGCAGCTCGCTGGCCTCAAGCTGCAAATCAAATGATTTGGCGGCGCTGGACGACGATGCGCCGCTCACCTTTGCGGCCGATGGCTCCATAAGTGCCGACACCGCCCGCCAGTGGCGGAAAAAGGTGGGCGATCTTCCCCTGTTTCTGCTCTTGCTACGTGCTGCCGGCCTCTGATGCGTGCGATGTGCTCAGGCCGAGACTGCAGGGCAGTTTCCGATGCCCGACAACTCATTCTTCGATGCCACAAATTCCGACGTCTGGAATGACAAGCAGGTGCGCTTATTTTCCTGAGAGTGTTGTGTGTGTGTGTGTAAATGTGACTCTGAATCTGAATCCGAAAGTAAATGTCAATGTCAATGTGTGTGTGTGTATCTATCTGTCTGTCTGTCTGTCTATTTCTCTCTGTCTCTGTTTTGTTCCCTGTCTCTGTCTCTGTCCCTGTCTCTATCGCTGTTTCTGTCTCTGTTTCTGTGTCTGTCTCTATCGCTGTTTCTATCTCTGCCTCTGCCTCTGCCTCTGCCTCTGCCTATGCCTCTGTATCAGTCTCTGTGCGTGTGCGTGCGCGTGCGCGTGCGCGTGCGCGTGCGCGTGCGCGTGTGCATGCACGTGTGCGTGCGCATGCGCGTGCGCATGCGCTTGCGTGTGCGTGTGCGTGAGCGTGTGCGCAGTAACCGGATGGCGCGTTACGCGCGCCCCTGACTTTGTCTGTCTGTGTGTGTTGCTCTGACAGGGCGCTAGTACCGCGGAGAAGGAGACTTCATGGCTCAACCCTGGCAAATGGGTGGGCGAGCGGCGAGGGAGCAGCTCGGAACAACGCGACCTGTTTACTGCTGATGCTCACTCTGAATACCAGGACGGCCAGTGGTGGCCGTATCAGATGGGTGTAGGTCCTTCGGCTGAGGATAAGCTCATCAAGGAAGCTGATTCCAAACAGTATGGCTCCCCACAGAGTTTTAAAGAATTTTATGAGGCCGTTGGTCGACGCTATAACAATCCTACCGACGACGCCTACATGGACAAAGAGTACCAGCGACTCGTGGTGGCGCCGGCCAGAGCAACACGCTCGGCTCATGTCGCTGGCAAGCCGGCGCCCTCTGATGCTGTTGGAATGGGTGGGCAGCTCGAAAGCGCGCGAGACGCCATGCAACACCTTGATGACGAAGTAGCGAGTGCCCTACCGGCGCTTGAAAGGATCTTTCGCGATCTTCCAGCAAAGGGGCTCCCAGGCTCGCCTGCCTGGCCGGATCAATTTCCGGCAGATGCCGGACTTACTAAAGGCGTCTTCCGCACATTCAACCCCCACTCAAACATGCAGGGCGGCGAGGGCGACCCGCACAGTTGGGATGACGTGGTTTCATCAAATTACGACACCTCGATACCACTCACATTGCCGGGTGATGTCTTGGTACCCAAGGAGGCCACCAGTCATGACTGGCCCTATTCCAGCCCTGACGCACCGCTCGGCTATGTCGACACCCACGAGCACAATTTTGTACAGACTTGGTAATCCCAACTGTCTGAAACATCAGACTTAGCCTTCACAACATTATTTGACATATATTCGGTGTATGGGAACGAAGGGTGGTTACTAGGGGCAAAATATGACACATGATGTGTCGTGTACAGTGTAATACATATATTTATTTCTGCAATTGTTTACACACATCCATGAGTTTCTTGTCTTTTATCCATCCTGATTCCAACATTGTACACCTTCTCGTCAAGTTATTAAGCGCATCCATTCAACTGGCACTCGCGTGCGTCCGGGTCCCACAGGCCGTGTCATACAATTTCGAGTTCACCATTTCATGTTTGGTAAAAACATAGAATCCGTATCCTTCTTGAGTCCAGTCAAGACACGGTTTACCTACGGCCCGACCATTGTTACTATCGCTCAAGGGTCATTCGCGTGGAGACAGATATGGAGACGTGACTAGTTCGTTTTATATATAGAACACCTTCTAGAAAGAAAGGAACCGCTATGGATTCCACGGCCCCAATATATTTGGTTTGGAATTTGATTGAAGATTCAACTAAGTGAGAGTACACGCTACCCATGTTCCACTCGTCGTGTACCTTGCGAACCTCGCTGTTCTGTTTGGAAGCGAAGGGGGTAACGATCCAACGACCGGGCCGTGTGTATCGTCACTATGAAGACCGTTTGATTGATCATAAACAATGACAACGCATCGCAGCCAACACTCGATCGCACTGACATGCCACTGCGACATCAGAAGCAGATTCAACGGCTACCAGCAAAAAGCGTGCAATAGCCGCCACAGAAGCAGTAGTCAAGAGACCTGCTGCCGTGCGCCAGGTTATGTATACTAAAGGTAAACACGTGCCTCTCGATCATCCTCTTGCCACGCTGCCTGAACTGGTCATGTACCAAGCACTGATTCATCACAAAATTTCATTCCCAGCACCTAGCTCTTGGTTTCCGAGGGTGCCTACAACACTAGACGGGGGTGTGCGTCTTCGCCCCACGCACGCACACAAAATCGGAAAGGGCAGAGCCATGATGATGTGTAAGCTAGACGATGGTTTCTCTTGCAATAACAGCATCATTGCAACAGCGGACAAGGCTTTCAACAGTTTTCAATTCGAGGCGCGAGGGCCCATTGCGTCAGGTGAGCAACAATCTATTGTAGATGCATTGTACGCATGGAAACCAGGACAGTCTACTTTGCAGCAGTTTGGGGTGAAAACTTGTGGATATACACTGGCGCCCAAAAAGGCCACAAACTTGCTAGCACTGCACGCTACACTTGGCGCTCAATTTGACACAAAATTCTTTGTAGCTACAACACTAACCACACTGCCAGATCCAGACACTTCGAATCACTCCGTGCAATGCAACATGTTTGAGCCAGACCCCAAGCATAGAGGTGCAATGTTACGTACAGAACTTGCACCAGAATGGATTAAAAGTGAGCACGTTGAAATGGATGGTTTGTGGAGGCGAGAAAGTGCTGCGTAGCTCTCTTGATGCGTCTGCACGCATCTTTGGCTCACGATTTCAGTACAAAATCAAACGCCAGCTCGACATGTCTCTAGACAAGTTAAAAATACGACTAGTATTGCAAGGGCATCACATGAAGCAGGGCGTGGACTACGAGCACTCATATTCGCCTGTGCCTCACGCAAGCGGATTTCGCACCATGCTTGCTCTTGCCACTGCTAAAGACATGCTTATCAACCATGTCGACATCAGCCAAACCTTCCTTCAAGGTGACTTGCTCGAAGAGGAAGGTTTTGAAGGCAACGTGTTCATCTCACCTCCTCCAGGCTATGGTGAGGATGCAAAATATGTCTATTGCCTCTGCGCACCGCTATACGGGGCCTGCGCCAGCAGTTGGGCATGGCACAAAACCATGTCAGCTTTTATGGAGTGGCAAGGCTTCAAGACAGTTGGCTTCGAAAAATCTATGTGGTGCCGCCACGATGCAAACAGAGACAAGATCATGGTGGGCAGTCACATTGACGGTTTCTGCACATGCTGCACAAACTGTGCTTGCCTCGACGAATTCAGATTGGCACTGCTCGACCCTGCCAAAGGCGGATTCGAAGGCACACACGAAGGACCTCTGCACCACTATTTAGGATGCGCCATCGCACGTGACCTCGACGCTGGCACTACTTCTCTCTCGCAAGCACACTACATTGAACGTGTGTGCCAAAAGTATGGACAATGGAATGTCACACTGCCCAAGACGCCCATGATGCCTGATACTCACCTTATGGTTGATGACTGCCCTGAAGGATATGTAGATCTGCACTTCCACGCGCAGTACCAAGGTATCATTGGCTCTCTAGGTTGGATTGTGGCTATGACACGCCCAGATTGCTCCTTTGCGCATGCTTCTCTCTCGAGGTTTGTGCAGTACCCAGGTCCAGTGCACATGCAAGCTGCCTTGCAAATTCTTGCATATTTAGGTGGCACCATTGACCAATACTTAGTTTTCACTCGCCCTGGCATTGCATCGTGTGATCACAATCACCTGTGGGGGTGGGTTGACACGGACTATGCAGGATGCCAAGACACGCGCAGATCTCATACAGGCTATGTGCTCATGCTAAATGGCGCGGCCATCTCATGGAGGAGCAAATGGCAGGCAACAGTGTTGCTATCATCAGCAGAGATCGAGTTCATTGCGGCCAGCCAATGTGGGCAGGAGGTGGTGTACCTACGTGAAATTCTGAAAGGATTTGGCGCAGAACAGGACAATTGCACGCGATTATTCGAAGACAATCAAGCATGCATTCCCATGTCAGAGAACACCATGCACAGAGAGCGTTCAAGGCATATTGATGTGTGCAAATACTATGTACGGGAGCTCGTGGAGGAAAAGCTCATTAAGCTAATGCTGTGCGGCACAAAGGAGATGACAGCAGACGCCTTGACGAAGAGCCTGCTGTATCCCTCATTCAGAACAAACAGAAATACAATGCTTGATGCCACATCGCAACAAAAGATGCTAAAGACTACATCATTGCGCGCCAGTGCCTGCTGGACATGGGCATAAAAAAGACGTCATGCGACGGGGGAGCCACTGAATGTGTCAGAAGATGGGGGAGCCTCATGTATACATGTATGTATCTGTAAAGACGGGGGGCACGCTGAGTGCACCTCAGACGATGTCGCTAGATTGGGCAGTGTTGAAACATCAAAGTGCGTGGGAGCACCATAAGGATGGGCGTGCATGAATTGTGCTTTCTAGGCTCTGTCAAAGATTGACAGTGTTGACATGTCAAGTGCCTGAGAGCATGATGCTGCTGCTAGACTGGGTGGTGTTGAGATGTATACACCACTGCTATGCCGGATGGTGTTGACATGTGTGTATGTACACAGGATTTAGACTTCATTCCTGTTGTGCTACTAATCTGTTGTGCTGTCACGCTGCTGTGTTTAGTATGTCACACACACAGGAATGAAGCGGCAGAGCGAATCCGTATCCTTCTTGAGTCCAGTCAAGACACGGTTTACCTACAGCCCGACCATTGTTGCTATCGCTCAAGGGCCATTCGCGTGGAGACAGATATGGAGACGTGACTAGTTCGTTTTATATATAGAACACCTTCTAGAAAGAAAGGAACCATTATGGATTCCACGGCCCCAATATATTTGGTTTGGAATGTGATTGAAGATTCACCTAAGTGTGAGTACACACTACCACGTTCCACTCGTCGTGTACCTTGCGAACCTCGCGGTTCTACTAAAACAAATCGAGTGCACGGCACGTTTCTTCCGGGGCGTGCGGCGGCTGATTTACGCTGGTACGAGCCCACTGAATCAGACCATTGTCCTGAGGTCCTCACTGGTAAATAGGGTAGTGTACTTCAAAATATCATGATCACCCAAATATAGGGTACCCTATCTAGGGATATATGGGTTACAGTGGATTACACTCGCCTGTTTTTTGTACTATGTGACCCACTATTTTGGGTGATTTTTTTGATCATTATACTACCCTATTTGAGGCTCTCAGGACAATGGTCCGATCCAGTGGGCGCGCAAGTTCGAAAATATTGGGCGCATGGCAGTGGAGCGTGACGTTGCCGCGCGTACTCGAGTTACCATTGGGCCTGAGAGACGGTCTTGGATCATAAATTTTCCAAACAAAATGGGGGGAAAGGGAAAAAAGGACAACAATGATTGAAAGAAGACAGTCTTCCGGGCACCAAGGTAACCCAAGTCGCTCTGTCGTCCTGCGTGCAAGTCTGTCACAGAACACCAGGAGAATATGAGTTATGAGAAGTCACGGGGCTTGTATAGACTCGTATTGTAGGGAAAACCATTCGAATTTCTGTGGAATGTAAGAGTGACGAGTTTCACAGTAAACAACTAGTTTTTTATTAGTCCTTTTGGTATGTGTGTGTTGCCTTGCGTGCTGGACGACAACCCGTCTCCCGCCACCACTGCTTTTCCGCTATCTCATTACACTTCGTAAGCGAAGAGAAACTCAGGGGGGGGTGCGACAGCAGTGATCAGATTTCGAGAAAGGCCAGCAACAGAGCTATTGGAGTTTGTTGTTTACCTCAGCTCAACTGAAGGGGACAAACCTTTTGGAGCCGTCATCTGCAGAGTCTGTTCATTTGCGCAGTTGCAAATAGGAAAAGGGGTGGACAGGGGCTGAAAGGCTTAACAAACTTCACCACCTTTGTCATACAGTTCTTCTGACAGAGAGTGATGACACAGCAGTGGGCAGCCATGACAGTCTGGGTGCGTCAAGGACGAGATGCTGACACTCAAGGGCTGATGAGAAGAGCAGTCAAGAGAGAACACGCTGGGATGCATTCAAGGGCCACTGAGCGCTGGCACGTGCTGCCAATACGAGAGTCTCGGGGGAGTGTGCGACAACAGTGATCAGATTTCGAGAGAGGACAGTAGCAGAGCTATTGGAGTTTGTTGTTTACCTCAGCTCAACTGAAGGAGACAATGGCCATTGGGGCCATCAATCTGTTCGTTTGCGCAGTTGCAAACAGGAAAAGGGGTGCAGAACTTGAGAGGCCTCACTGGGAGGAAGCGCAAGAGGGGTTGCATTGACAGTCAGGGTGCGACAAGGACAAGAGGTTGAGACTCCAGGGCTGACAAGAAGAGCAGTCAAGAGAGGAAAAGCCTGGATGCATTCAAGGGCCACCGAGTGCTGGCACATGCCACCGCTGCGAGAGCCGCCGCGGGGGAGTGTGCGACAGCAGTGATCAGATTTTGAAAGAGGACAGCAGCAGATCTATTGGAGTTCATTGTTTGCCTCAGCTCAATTGGACATCGGAACCGTCAGTCTGTTCGTTTGCACAGTTGCAAACAGGAAAAGGGGGACAGTGGATGAGTGGACTCACTGGGGAAGCGCAGGAGGGGTTGCATTGACAGTCGGGGCGCGTCAAGGACAAGACACTGACACTCAAGGGCTGACGAGAAGAGCAGTCAAGAGAGGACAGGCAGGGATGCATTCAAGGGTCACCGAGTGCTGGCACATGCTGCCGCTGAAGTCCAATCGTGAGGGGTTGAATTGACAGTCGTGGCGTGTCAAGGAGGAGACTCTGACAGTCCAGGGCTGACGAGAAGAGAAGTCAAAAGAGCACAAGTTGGGACGCATTCAAGGGCCACCGAGTGCTGGCACGTACCGCCGCTGAAGTCCATACTTTAATTTGTGAATTGTGTATGTTTGAATTTGTATCGTGATATGATTTTATTTGGGGGAAGTTCCCGTTACCCTGTGCGTGACGGTGTGTATATGTTGCGCGAAATTTTTTCAGGTGCCCTGCCTGCGCATCCGGCGCGGATGTAAGTGTGAGAAAGTGTCACGGAACACCAGGGGAATATGAGTTATGAGAAGTCACGGGGCTTGTATAGACTCGTATTGTAGGGAGAACCGTACGAGTTTCTGTGGAATGTAAGAGTGACGAGTTTCACAGTAAACGACTAGTTTTTGATCAGTCCTTTTACCATGTGTGTATTGCCTTGCTTGCTGGACGACGACCCGTCTCCCGCTACCATGGTTTGCCGCTAAATCATTACAGAGTCCAGCCCCGCCGAGAAAACAGAGATGAATTGTAGTGGGGTGTCTACTCCGAGTACGACTGTAGACCCTGGGACTACTGTCGTGCAGCGCTTCGCACGTTCCGCTAATGTGGGACCGTACACACAGCACATTTACAGTGAGTTCAATCTCAACAACAGTGGGGATTTTTCCAAGCGTGGTCTCTCTTTAAAAGGATTCAACTCAGTAAGTCCAGAAAAAAGAACCCGGATCAAATTACCATTTAACGGTCAAAAAAAATGATCCGAACCTAGACTTTAGATGTCAGAACAAGAACTGTGTTCTCTGGGTTTTTTTCCAGTGTTCGTGAAATCCACGAACTGTACGCGAACTCCACTATAACGAGACCTAGGCGGTGCGGTCACGAACTTTCCTATGACTAGGTGGTCGATGGTCGGTGTATCGCTAAACCCTTTCGGAGCTGGTACCTGAGTGGTAAAAAAAAATTCCAACCAATCATATTGATCTGGCGGAAACGTATCATCCAACCAGGGATGAGTAATTGAGTCATCACTGACACTTTCACCCGCATACGTAACATGTTCAACCCATACCCACTCATTCACACGTTGTTTCTATGAATAATCACGATCTGTAACTTTAACTCTCCGAGCAGGTTGTCATGTCGCAACTGCATATTCTTGTGATCATTATCATCCGTGGGGTGATGTCCCATTTACCCAATGACTTGGCGCAAATTTAATACCATCACTACTACCCTCGACGCGAGATGGCCCTGTTGTTGCTAACTTTCCTCTCTCTCCTACCCAATCCCCCTCCTTGTTCGCTGTTGAAAGCAGTGCGGTGAAGGGGATCGCAAGTCTGACGTGTATTCTGTGGGGTCCACCTCCGAGTCCCCCTGTTTTCGGTAACACTCTCAGACTTGGGCTTGGGATTTGTCGCACAATCTGTCTGTACAAGCAGTCTGCATATTTTGACAGTTCTGTGCAGAATATGCTGGACGCGCACGATGTCAGCTGCATATGCTCGTCGCGCACAGAGATGTGTCCCATTCTCTGGGTCTCGATTTGATTTGTCGCGAATTGAGTCGCACCTCCTGATCTCAAACTTTGCAGTCTCAGCTCAAAATAACAGGCGTGCGACGAATAACAATGTTCACCAGTAGCAACGGCGGCAAGCCCGACGCAATCCACGCCATAATCTTCCAAACCGCAGCCTTCAACCCTGGATATTTCGACTTGAACTCCGCCACAAATAAAGGGTCTAGATGTTGTTCTGCAAACAGAGTTGCGCTGCTTTGAGCATCTGCCCAAAGGGTCTCAGAAGATGACCAGAGAATCCTGCATGCCGACAATAAACCATATGCAGGCGCATCAGCGCTTCCTGCTTGCGTAGCCCCAGTTGAAGCGAATGGAGAAAAAGGCTTGTAGTTGCTTCGTGCACGTGGGGCACGACCGGAGGCAAGGCGGTTGGCACCAGCGCCAACGTGTGAGTGCACTCGCGTGCCACTAGCCGGGAGTTGGTGAAGCCACAGCATCCAGAGCACAAGCATTGGCAGAAGCGTGACAAAGGCCACGGACCAGAAGCGCTCGTCGCGCGCACGAGCAGCGTTTTCCTTCCTCTCCTGCGCAAGCTCTGTCGCCAAGGACTCCTCCCACATACTGGAACCCCCGTTCTGTGGCATTGACTCTTCCCGCCGGCAACTTTGTTCACGCGATCCGCGCTTGGAGCTCTGACGCTTGTCAGGATTGGAAGGCGTGGGGAAGAGCCGAGTGCCCACGAGCCGTTCTGCTGCTGCTGCCGCACGCCCAGGTTTTGGTGGTACCTCGTGATGGGCTATGTCAGAGTCGGAACCCCACACAAGTCTGTCACGCAGATCGTGCACTACCTCCTCACCATGCATAATGTCATCTTTGATTTTCAGCCCCGAAGGTTTGGCATTCTTCATTGCACGGCCTGTCTCTGCCACACCTTCCTCTTCGCGCGTGCGCTTGCCCAAATTCGGCATGCCTCCGTGAGGGCAGAGTTTGTCGCAATTGCGCTGCCAGGATGCTTTCAACACGCTCCCTTCAACAAGACGAGGTCCCTTGACCGTTACTTTTTGGACTGCCGGGAATAGCTTTATGCTGTCAAAAACAATTTCCGGCACAAACTTTGGGTTAAACAACAGCTCAGGAGAGGACAAGCTCGAAAGCTATGTGAATGGTGGCGGTATCGAAAGTTGGAGGATACCTGCAAAAATCAGTCCTTGGAAGGAGGTGTGTGCCGGGAACGAGACGCACCAGGGATGGTGATTCACCGGAGGGGCGGGGTATCCGTGGGGGAATACGATTTCGAGCCTCGCGGGTGAGATCTGCTGCGGCCACCACCTGCAACAAAAACACAAACAGTATCATGGCTTGCACGACGTAGTATTAATAAAATAGCAGGGCATTATACGTATGTACCACCTGACAGATAATAAACGGAAATGATGTCCTAAGAGTCTCCAGGCGACGACAGTGTTTTTTTTGACGTTCCTCGGCGTCGGTTAGCGCTCTGTGCTGCTAAAGCACAAGGCGAAGGAGGCAAGGGTGGACATATTTGATCTCCTCTCCGATCAAGGATACCAAGCGGAGCAAGGCCATGGAGGAACACGAAAGCAGGGACTCTCTCAGGCGCTGCACCTGTAGCAGATGCACAAGAGGCTGCACGGCCACGCAGCCGCGGCGCGCTGAGGGAACTCACTCGTCGAACAGCGCATGGTATCTGCAGGTAGGCCAAGGACTCGGCGGGCATCTGCCAGCACCAGCTCATAAGAAACACGTGGAATGAGTGCAGGGGCTTGGTCAGCACCATCGTTGCAGAGTTGTGTACAAAGAGTGCAGCGGTGGTATGCGTGCACCAAAAAAAACAGTGTATGAAATGGGGGGGTCAAGCCTCTGCGTGCCAACAGCAAATAAGGAGGAAGTGCAAAGAATAAGGAGGCAAGGGCCTCTTCGATCACAAGCGCATAAGAAGCCAGAGCAAACAGTGTGGGGACAAGGGACTCTGCGAACACCAGCGACACAGGAGCAAGCAACATCGTCTACGAACACAACAACCCCCAATAGACTGTACGCATGCTGCCAGCTCCAAACATGAACCTGCGCCAGAACATGCGACCACCTACGCACCTCTTCTGAAGCCCGAAAAGATGATCATGGTGAAAATCGAAATCAGTTCACCTACGGATACCCCCTTCCTCCGGTTCATCTCCCTCTCCGGTGCATCCCTCCATCCGGGTCATTTCCTTCTACGTTCCATCCACTTGCCCGAAAACATAGTTTTCGGGTGGTCCTTCGCCCCCCCCCACCCCCACAAACACAAACATCTATCTGTTCGTGTGATTCTTCCTTCTTTGATGTACCCAAATCAAGTGGGTTCTATTCTGACAAGCATCACGAATCTACTCTCATATGTATGTATGTATGTGTAAATGTATACACAAGTTAAAATATATATCCATTTGCGTACATATTTAAGTATATATATATATG